>Ga0265298_10000640_pt1 | contig 51248 bp, 80 predicted proteins | sample AusTroGonzalo_MG_3_FD_193486 | JGI IMG/M metagenome (GOLD analysis project Ga0265298, IMG submission 193486) | Bovine rumen microbial communities from tropical cattle in Woodstock, Queensland, Australia - Gonzalo_01 | ecosystem: Host-associated > Mammals > Digestive system > Stomach > Rumen ...
AAAGCTTTGCGTGTGGAGTAGTTTCTGTTCATGTCCCAATGTGCAAAACAGTTCAGTCGCCATCTTCAAGGACTGTGTCTATACGCTCAAGCGTCTTAAATCACATATAGAGACATACGGGTTCAATGCCGTGTCTTTCTCGCGCATAGAGTCCATACACATGCAAGCGTATGACTCACGCTATATTTCAGTATATGATAGCGGATATGCGACCGGTATGGCACCGTTATGGCTGGAGATAAACAGCCGGCACTCGAATAGCCGTACTGTAACGGTAAACCTAGACCACGTAAATCTTGATTGCATAAAAATAACTGGCGAAAATTGCACCGTGCCGCTGTACCTGAATATCAAAAACTGTAGCAATATCGTCAGAGTCCATCTCGCGTCAGTTGCATTGTTCAGATATGCGATAGACCCGATGTCGAAAGTTTATTTTTTGTTCTCCGATGACGAGTCCGTAGCACGTCTCAACGTCATCGAAAAGCATGACCTTTCACGTGCTACTTTGATCCACAGCGGACATCTGTACTCCGGATTTCCGGCGGTTCCGTTCAAACTCTACAAGAAGGCTCACGTCTGTCTGAAGTTCGGACGGTTCAGCATCGGTTGGGGCAAGGTCATCGTCGAGCTGGAAGTTCCGGCTGACGCGAGAATCATGCACAGCGAGCCGACCCTTCAAACACGGGTTTCGAAGGCTCACGTGGTATGCTTCAGGGATATCGTCACTCGAGAACCTGTTACAATTAAGAAACCGTTCGCCGTACGCTCGGACTATGACCGACATTTCTTCTACAGTCTCGACGAGGACGCCATACCTAGCGGGTTTGACATATCCAAGGATCCTTGTTCGAAAGGAATCCACGGATTCCTCGACATAAGGCTGGCAGAGGCATACAATATCTAGCGGAATACTTCGGACGGGTATGCCCCGTCTAGCTCCATCTTGCTGTATAAGCTTGTTATGAAGTCGTGCAGGATGTCCAGAACAGACCCATAGCTCATTCCGACATTCTTGGCAAACGTAGCCACGTCGAACTCCTTCTTGATGCGGGCCTTTCCCTTGCCTAGCCGGTCGATCGCCCTTTCCGGAACGTTATCGTAGAGGACTACCAGCGTGTCTTTGCCTAGACGTCCGGCTATTATCTCGTAGTTGCCCCAACAGACGAGATCGTTCCGATATTCGTATATAGTAGGTCGGCTTGGGCTTGTTGGATATGAATACGGAATCCAGATACGCCATCCCATGTAAAATCTCCGCTCGCCAATCATATCGGGTCGTGTGACGACACACATGTAGAACATCTTGGTGCGGATCCCTAGCGACATCGGTGGCTTCTTGAACTTGAGAAACTGAGAAAATCCGTACATGGTATGTATCAAATCTCTCTTCTTCAAGATTTTCCGGTATATGTTGACCAACGTCATCGCAACAGCGAAAATCGGAAACAGCTTCATCTTACACAGTCCTTTGGTATAATTCCGTCAACTAACATCTTGCCGTATATGAACGAGTACAGTTCGTCAGCCATGCGGTCGAAACTCTTGGCACCCATCTGCTTGCCATATACGATTCTCGCGTCGTGAATGGGCTTTAACGTGTATGGGTATTGTTCCCACACTCTCCGTTCCGGATGCTGTTCCATGCCGACGTATGACATGTACGTCCAGTTGAGAGGTTTCCCCCACGAGCCTTCCCTCATGAACTCGACGTCTATTTCGGCCGCCATATAGCAGTCGTACGGCAATTCTATGCCGTGATGGTCTCTAATGTATACTAAAGGTAATCGCACCGGCTTTATGAAGTACGTCGGACTGCCGGAAAAGAGTTTGCCGATTGCCATGTAGTGCTCGCATGATCGGATGTCATGTACCTGATACAGACGGTTCCAGTCTATGTCGGTCTCGCGATATACAGTCTTCTTGTACATGTCTGTTAAGCGGGCTTTCTTATTTGCCACCTTCCGGACAACGTTTGCTATAGCCAGCCCCAGTGCTATATAAGGCAATATCGGTCTCATCTGTTCAAGCAATCCCTCGGTATCTTGCCGTCAGACACCATCCGTCCGTATATGTATGCACGGAGTTCAGATACCATTTGGTCAACCCGCAGCTTTCCCATCTTTTTCCCGTAGTACTCACGCGCGTCGAACTCTGGACGGAGTGACCCAAACGGACCATTCCTGTAAACCATCATGTCCATATTCGAGGAAAGCCGGCAATATGAGTCTGACTTCCAGCCCATCATCTTGCCCCACTGGCTATGACTGAAAAACTCGTCCCCGATAACACTTGTCAGATACCTAGAATACGGTATGGGTTGACTGCATCCGGGTAGATTAATGTCGGTATCAGGCACATAGATTACCGGAGTTGCAAGGTAGAACGGATGACTGCCATCCTCGTTGAACCAATTCCCGAATTCGATGAAGTTCTGCTCCACCTTGATACGGTGGTATTCAAACAAGCGAGACCAGTTGATGTCGAGTATACCAAAGTCGTTCCGGCTGTACAGAACCGGCATATCGCTGAACTTCTGTCCCAGCTTCTTCACGGCGTTCACGGCGGCAAGTCCCAATGCTACGTATCCAAGTATTCTCATGCCATAAAATATAGAGAAACTGTGGTCGAATTCCAAATAGTTGCTATATTTCAGATAGGAGAACTTGTATGGCAAGAAAGAAGAAACCCGAAGAAAAGATACCCACCAAGACGAAAATTTTCATACCGCCTTCCACCCAGCGAAAGGAAACCCCAGGATTCAGGGGATGCACTATCGATGCAGATAGCGCGGACAAGATTCTCTACCCAGGTTCCGGATTCAAGCTTTCGGCACATAACGAAGTCGCGAAGATTGTGGCAGCCGAAGTGCCAGTACCGCCGTACGTTTCCGTATCCGGCGAAGTCTTATTCAAGACGGAAACCGCCGCCGTCGTGTTCGATAACGTCTATTTTTCGTTCAGCGACCCTAGACATCGCATTTTAGACATCAACCTCGACAAGCTGAGGCGAATGTGCATCTTCTCGACCGTCGTCTTCCGCAACTGCCGATTTTCCGATATTAGCGGAACCTGTGGCAACTTAATGTTCGTGACACACTTCGGAACGATTGAAAGGGTCATATTCGAGGACTGCTCGTTTGACGACGACACGAAGTTCATTATAGACAAGGGCGTGACCGTAGCTCTCGTACGGTGCAATGCAAGTCACTCCATATTAACATGCACTTCTATTTCCACCGCAGTTCCAGAGAATTCGTTGATCGTGTACGACACGATTTCTGGAGACATACATACCGACTGCGTCGACCACGTCATTGTCGACGGTCACGCCAGCGACAAATACAAGGATAACACGCACGGAATCTGCTTATATGTGGTGAAGACAAAATGCGTCTCCATTTTTAATAACTTCGGCAAGGACAACGGCATCTTCGTCTGCAAGTGTCACGGCTCCGTGGAACTCACCCGTGCGTATGCCAAGCGTCTCTCCATAGTCGACTCGATAACCTCGCTCAAGTTGTCCATGTCCGAAGTCATGACGGCTCGGCTCGACGATACCGTGATCACGTCGCTGTACGCCCCAGCCACGAAGTTCGACACAATCGCGACGAACGGTGTGCTCTGCAAGGAAATCGGTCACGAACCGGAATCGGTCGAGATGGTCGCCGCCGTATGCTCCCGCGGTCTGCCGGAGACGCCTATCACTCTTTACAAGAAGGCGAACTACGTGGCGTACTCGGTTTTCGGGCATTCCGTTACCGGTTGCGCCCAGGTCATCGTCGTCCTCGAAGTCCCCGCGTCCGCGACAAAGCACTACGACACCGATAACCATAAGATCCGCGTGTCCGAAGCCAAGGTCGTCAAGATCCTTGACATCGAGGGCAAGCCGATGAAGCTCGCGTATAAGCACTCGGTCATGTCAAAGCACGACTCGTCGTTCACGTACGAGATAGGGAAGACAGTAAAGCCTACGGAACCGTTCGCCGATTCCGACCAAACTTGCGCTTCCGGCATCCACGGCTTCCTCGACATCGAGGACGCGATCAACTACTAGGAACAAGTCATGATAATCATACCGCAGTCGCTGTCATGCGACAGTCCAGACAAGATATTCACCGACGCCCCGGTCAAGTCGCCCAAGTACCTGGATAGGTACATGGTGTCCGAATGCCATTTCACCGGTCTAGTCTCCCTCTGCCTCAACAAGAAGCCGTCCGGCGGCAGACGGATGGAGTACGTCTTCGACTCGTGCGTCTTCGATTACTCCGTCCACATCCTCGCTAGCGAGGGTACAAGGCTGAGGTTTAACAACTGTGCATTTGCCAAGTCCGTCACAGTCCGCGTGTCCTCCTCCGCCATATTCCACTGCTGCACATTCACGGAACCGGCATACGTCTACGCCGAACCCCCGTACAGCAAGCGTGCCGTGTTCGACTCGTGCTCGTTCAAGGACGGTCTCTCGTACGCCCTGACCACCTGCGGCCTGGAATCGGTGCTCATGTCCAGGGTGGGCAAGCTGTACAACTCGGGCATCGCGTTCGACGGGGCGAGACACGTCTCCATCGACCACGCCGTCCTCGACGAAGTGTCCGTCTCGCACTCGGAACGTGTCACCTACGACAAAACACTGGTCCGCGTCGCCGACTCCGCCGTGAACTTCATCTCGCTAAGCAACGCCTTTGCCGACATATCCCTCTACCGGTCGGTCGCCGAAACCCTCGTCCTCCTCGACACCGGTCTCTTGTCGCTCCGTACCCCCCTCTCGACCGTAGGAAAGCTCGTCTCCGACCACTCCGCCTTCAGCCCGTCAGGCTCCTTCACCAAGGACGACCTCGAATATGCCATCAAGGACGTCCCCGTGTTCGCGTTCCCCTACGAGCGCGGCATATACAACACCCCGCTCACCCTCTTCAAGAAGGTCAGGACCTACCTCGGCATCGGTCCGCTCAAGATACCGGTCGGACACGCCATCGCCGTCCTCAAGGTCACGGACACAGCCAGACGGTTCTACGACACCGCGTCCGGCAAGGCGAGGGTCGAAATGGCTACAGTAGAACGCTTCATCCACAAGCCCTTCTTCCTCTCCGCCTATTCCATGTACGACAACTCCTTCCGATACAGGAAGGGAAAGATCGTCGAGCCAAAGTACGGTCTCTTCGACACCAACAGCGTGGCTTGCGCTCCGGGCATACACGGCTTCCTCTCCGAAAAGGAAGCGAAGGAGTACAACTACTGATGAGACAGACATTCAAGTGGACAAGGCCGGATTCCGCAAACCCGGCAGACAACATCCCATTCTGGCTCCAGGACCTCGTAAAGAGGGAACTGGTAAGACCCGACCACGACGAGTGCAGACTCTGGGTCAATACGCCCGGAGGCGGAGCGGCAGACTGCTACAAGGGCGACACCATAGTATACGTGGTAGACGGAAACCGCGAGTTCCTCACCGTATTGCCCACCAGCCTCGGACCGGTAACGGACATAGACACCGACAGCGTCACGCTATCCCCCATAGCGGACAGGGAAACCCTAAGAGCACTCGACACCCTCGGACACTGGCTCAAGGTCAACAGACACCAGGGAAGCCCGCTCGCACGATTCGGCAAGGACCGGGTCAAACACGTACTCTCCGAACTCGCAGACCTCAAGAACTGGCTGGTACGGTAATGCAATACCGCCCTATAGGGGGTAGAAATACCCCCCAGGCAAATAAATCTGGCTTTGCAAAACCGGCACTTCATTCCGATGACGGGTGGGTTATCCGTCGCCGAATATTTTAATTTATACCCCCACCCCCCTAAGATTTGCGAGTTTCGATTTTCAAAATATGTGTACCTAAAAATTATATTTTTCGTTACACGATTTATTCTTTGATCTTCATAGGGCCGGGTGGGTGGATGCCGGGTGGGAGCGAGGCAGAGCATGCCCCCGGAGTGGGAGCCGTCTGACGGGCGTGGGAGCATGTGGTCGGAGTACCGGCTTGTCCCAGCCGTCTGCCGGGTCGGAGCTGTCCCTGGGGAGACCGATGATCCTCTGGGCGAGGGTGACCGGGCGGAACGTAAACCCCTTCAAGAAAACAGTGCTCAAATGTACCCTACGGGGTTTTGGGTCTATATAGACTCAGCTCGTCAGCACGTCAGCGGTCGCACGTAAGCACGTCAGCACGCCCACGCAAGCGGTCAGCGGTGCAAACGTAAACCATAGAGAGAAACGAGCTAGAAAACGCTCTTACGGCGAAAATCGGCTCAGAAGACTTTGCTCCCACTCCCTAACCTGGCTCGGGCTTCCGCATGGGCGTTATCTTTGCTACGTGCTCAAGGCACTCGGCTGAAAGGGTTCGGCTGAGGGCGAGAGAGAGGATTAAAGCGGTTCACTCCCCTTAATCCGCTTGGGCTTCCGTTCGGTCGCTATGACTGAACACGTGAGCAATACCGCTCACAATTTATAAGGGTTAAGCTTATGATTTTGAAACCGAACACTCTTTTCTTGGACTCTATTTCTTCGACTAGAGCTCACTTCGTCTATGAGGGCGACTACACTACCTCTATGGTAAAAAAAGCTCGTGAATGCACTGACTCGTTGCGTGCGAATATGGCTGAACGTGGGTTCAACGTTCCCAATAAGGGCGACGCTAATCCGTTCAAGAGTGTAATCAAGCATCAAGAATATGGGGTTATGCTTGGGTCGTCTTTCTCGTATACGAAAATGCAAGAAAACAAGCTCAAGAGAGCTGGCATTGTCGCGGATTATCAGCCCTCGTATAGAAAACCGCACAATTTCCCTATCTATAAGGAATTGTTGTATTGCGGTTTAGACCTTGAAACGCTCTATATCCGCGTGTATCCGTCCAACGATGGCAAAGAAAAGCCGTCCGCCTCTTGGATAGTGGACGGAAAGAGTGCAAATAAATTTTTGTTTGCCCCGTGGGCAAAGTCTGACGACTTCAAGCGTTGGGCTGAACTTCCGCCCACTCCGAAAAGTAAATTTTATAATGCGGACGGCTCAGTCGTGACTGACGAAAACGGCAATGACGTGGAACTTCGTGAAATGATTGAGTGCAAGCTTGAAAATGCTAAACTCATCATCAACGGCGTGAATATTATTCCGCAACTCTTTGAAAATGTTTCTTTCCTTTCCGATGAAACGCTCACCAAAATGCGTGATGAATATATCGCAAAGCGTCAAGCGGAATATGAAAAAGAATTAAAAGCGTGGGAGGAACGAAACAACAAATAAAAACCTCTCAAACAACTTCTCAAGCGGTCTTTTTAGACCGCTTTTTTGTTTTTCTAGACCGCTTTTGGCGGTCTTTTTCTGTTTCAGCTATACGCAAATTTTAGACCGCTTTTTATTGATTTTTAGACCGCTTTTGGCGGTCTTTTTCTGTTTTTAAATAGTTCTGTTTTATTCAGCTCAAAACGAGCTTTTTAGACCGCTTTTGGCGGTCTTTTTTTCTGCTTTGGGTACGTTCCAATATATTCAGCTAGAGAGCGTTTTTAAATAGTTCTTTTGGGCTTTAAAAATACTATTCAGCAATACGAGGAACTAGGGCAAAAATAAAGCGTTTTTAGGCGGTCTAGGGCGTTTAAAATAGTTCTATGGGCAAATGTACGAAAGCCCAGGAAAACGGCACAGAACGCACGCAACGAGGGCGGAATTTGTTTAGATACTCCCTACGTTGGTTTGGGCTTCCGATAGGGGGTTATTTATGCTACGTGGGTAACGAGAGTTGCTCGCAAGAACTAGAGTTAAACCTTTATCGGAGTTAAGCAATATGTCCGAAAAGTCTAAAGCGGTTGAGAAGAAAATTCTCACTGAATTGTCCGAGCGTTTCATCAACGCTCTTGAAAGTGGTCATGAAATCCCTTGGCACAAGCCTTGGGTCATGTCCAAGCACCACCGCACAAACTACTCATGCGGATTGGGATATATTGGGTCAAGTGGGGTTGAATATGGACTCCTCAACTCTATCATGCTATATCTTGCTGGGCATGAAGCTGGGGAGTTCGTTACTTTGAACGAACTCATGAAACGAACCAACACTCGTAAAGAAGATGGGAGTGTTTGGAATTGCTTCATCCGTACGGATGACGGCAAAATCCCCAAATCTACTATGGTGGTATATCGTGGCATGACTGAATACACTAAAAAAGTTGATGGAAAAGTCGTCGTTGATGAAAATGGAAATGAAGTCAAGGGGAAATATTTTCTTTTGCGTACCGCCAATGTTTGGCGAATTGGCTCTCAAGTGAATTGTCCGTTCAAAGTCTTGGGCGTTGAAAAGAAGTCCAAAAAGAAAAATGTTGTGAACGGAATTGCAGAAGCCGAAAAGATAGCGACAGAATATATTTCTCGTGAGTGCGTCAAGTTCACGCACGCCAATGAGAATAGGGCGTACTATTCCCCATCGCTTGACGTAGTCAATGTACCACCAATAGAAAGATTTTCTAAAGTGGAGGAATATTATTCTACTCTGTTCCACGAATTGGGTCATAGCACTGGAGCGGAAAACCGCCTCAAGCGTGATATCCGCAACGTGTTCGGCGACCACTCATATAGCAAAGAGGAACTTGTTGCTGAGCTTTGTGCGTGTATATTAATGCATGACAACGGATTTAATTCTGAAACAAGCACAAACAACTCCATCGCTTATATTCAGTCTTGGATTAAATCTTTGAAGAGCGACCCTACAATGTTGGAGTGGGCGTTCGCCAAAGCGGAGCGGGCTGTAGAATATATTTATAACGGCTAAAAGTAACCACTTTTGGGGGAGTGCTCCGCTCCCCCTTTCCTATTGGGTAAAATATGCAATTAAATTTCTATTTGATTTTCATTATTGTAGTATCTTTCTACATCGCTATAAAGCTTTTTCGTGGCTCGCCACAAGCTTGTATTTTGGGCTTTTTGGGTACGTGTTGTTTACTGAATTATCTTGTCGGTGCTATCCTCGCCCAATTCTAAATTTTAAATTTTGCTTAACCAATATAGGGGGAGTGCTCCGCTCCCCCTATTCCCTAGAATTTTTGCTTAACTCCCCATAGGGGAGCAATATGCTCCCCCTATTCTTTGATTTTGCTTAACTCCCCAGGCTCTCAGAAATGTTCTGAGAGCCGTTTTTTGGTTCAGCATTACCAAGATACTCCCTAGAGTGGAACGGGCTTCCGCCTGGGCATTATCTATGCTATACGAAAGATGTTTAACCGCTCACAAGGGAGTTATTATGAGCAAAGAACTAAAAACGTTCGATATCTGTATCATGGACTATTCTGACGGCTCCGTCCGTCTTGAAAAGCGTTCTCTTCCGTCCGACATTCAGACTGACGAGCTTGAAGAGATACTTGTCGCTGAGGACAAGTACAATCCTAGCATGTGCTACCTCATGTTCAAGGAACGTCCAGCCGATGGCGATGGTATCGTAGTGGAGGACTACCGATGAGGGTGGCGACCGCCCTCGTGGCGTTCGCCCTCGTGGCGTACGCCCATGCGAGCACGCCCACGCCTCACGTGACGCAACGCCCACGCGATGGCGGTGGCGTGGTCTACACGCTCACGCTTGACGGCGTGACGGCGACCATAGCGACCGACGGCGAGGGTGGCGTGTACGCACGCACGCCCACGAGCGAGATTTACGAGATGGGCGAGGACGCCCAAGCAACGTTAAACGTAGTCTTTGACTACGTAATAAAAGAACTTAAACAACTTAAAAATAAGGGGTAAACCATGCTAAAAATTTTCATTCCTATTGTGTTTTCTCTCGCTTTTGTTGCGTGTTCCGATGAAACCGCCAAAAGTGCTGAGGATTTTAAAAATTCAGCGTCCAAGCTCGCCAAAACCGCTACGGCTGAGCTTGCAGATAGCGTTAGGGCTAAAGCGTCCGAAACCGCCAAAGCTGTACGCAATAAGGGAGCGGATTTAGCAGACGAAACCGCCAAAGCACTACGTCAGTAAGCCAATACAGAAACGCCCTTTAGAGCCGTCTATACGGCTCTTTAGCGGACGCCCTACCGCTCAGCACTCCCCTCAGCGGTTTGGGCTTCCGCCTGGGCTCTATCTATGCTATACGAACGGAAGTTGAGCCGTTCAAGGGAGTTAAAATGAGTACCAAAACCACGCTTACAAAATTGCGTGCTCTCGTTAGGGAGCACTTTGCCGAGGACATTACCTCGGTATCTGAAAACCGCATTAACGAGCTCCGCCACAAAGGGCTCACAAAGGTCGCACTCGCTCATGGCGTGTACGGCATGATTGGCGGTGAGTTCCAAACCGATGACGGCAACAGATACGTCATCTTAGCACGAAACGCGAACCTCTTTAGGGTCGCATAAGGGAGGTATATATGCACGTCAATGACCTGAAACCTATAGCAGAAGAGCTGAGCCACGTGATAGACCGCATTAAGTGGTATCATGGGGTTGAAGTGAAGTACAGCGAGTGCTCACCTTTATCGGTGGTTAAGCCGTTCTATTGCACGCTGAGTGCTGAACAGATGAAAGCGTTCCGCGTGACTAGTTCAACACGCTCCAGCGAGGTACGCAAGCGTCTTGAACCTAATATTAGGATTTATCCGCACGCGACAAAAAAACGGTGCCTGGAAGTATCCATAGGTGAGAACGAGCTAGAAAAATCTTTTCTTGTCGGATTGCGTGGCGATTGCGACGAGGAATATTTGAACACTATCTGTTACACGCTGAAAACTGTATTAAAGTTTGACGTGATGACCTACCAAAACGCTCGTGCTGAAGAGGTAGAACAGAACGGATTTTATCGCGACTTTGTTTAACCTCGCCCCCGAAAGGGGGATTTTCTTTTGCCCTGGCTCGATCCAGCACTCCCTACTCCGGAACGGGCTTCCGGTTTACAAAAATATTCGGTATAACGATAAGGAGTATAGCATGAATATTCAAGAATTGTACACAAAAATTTCTCTTCTGAAGTTCCGCTCTATCTATGAGCGTGCCGTCAAAACGTACGCCCTAGAAATGCTGAATAAGTGCATTAAGGGCGAACACGACAACATAACCGCTGAAACTGACGTGAAAAATTTAAACGTTGGTATTCTCGTCTCAAACGTGCATGGCGAACGTTTCAAGCTCGTTGAGCTTTGGGGCGACCATGAACGTGCTTTGGCTCGTTCTGTGGTCTATGACGCTTGTTTCGGTGCTGTGTTCCTCGTTTCAAACGTGGATATCGCGAACCGCCTTTATCCGAAAGCTCAGCGAACCAAACGGCTCATTGAGAGCGACAAGCCCATGACCGACCAATCTGAGGCGGTTTGGGAGGCAATAAGCCTAATCCGCAACACTATACGTAAAACAATTTAAAAACGGCTCTCAACCCCCTTTTAGGGGGTTTTAAAGGGCGGAGCTCGCCCACGCACTCCCTGGCGCGGTGCGGGCTTCCGCTCAGTCCTTATCTATGCTATACGAAAGACGAGTTCCACTTAATAAGGAGTTAAGCTTATGAACGAAGTCCAATTGTCATTCTCAGCGATAGCTAGAACGTGGTCGCACATCTTTTTTGACGTGAGCGAAGACAACGCTTATTGTGTAATCAATCCGAACCGCACGCTCATAGAGTTGTGCGTGGCTCAGAGCGTGCCGAACGCGGTCGCTGAGTCCATGCTTGACAAGCTCTTTACACGCCTCAGTGCGGACAAGCGTACGTGCGTGGTGGGGGAAGTAGAGCTCCACGCTGAAGTGAGCGGAGCGTTCTTCCACTCAGACCCGTCGTGCTCTTACGAGGGCGACGAGCACTTGTCCAAAGCGGTCTTCAAGCTCATTGAGGACGGTCGCGACGGTGACGAGTGGTTGCAAGACGTCATCAACGTCCTCAAGTACGAGGACAAGAGCGTGCTCGGCATGACTGACGAAGAGCTTGCCGCGTACGACAAGTGCCTTGAACCTATTGCCGAATTTATCAATGATGATATCGGCAATTACGAGGGCGAGGACGTCCTTTAAATTGTGGCTTGGGGGTGGCGAGGTTTCGCCCTCGCCCTCCCTTTTATTTTTTCTTTTGGAGGTTTCAAGATGAAACTCATTGAATACACTCAGTTTTTGTCCGCTTATGGTGAGAGTCCTATTGAGGACTTGGACGCAAACTTTTTTGAAAAACCGTTTGCCGCGTGGGAATATGCCCAGCAGAAAGTCTGTGCATATATCCGCAAACGTGCGAATACTTTAGGAGCTGAAACTTTGTCAGCCGTTGAAAAAGTTTTGAATAGTGTTGTCTTTAAAGAAAAGCTTGCTGAAATTCTTTCGGCGGACGTCAAGGGTCATAGACGCTTGACTGAACACGCGAACGGCTGTACTATTGACATTCACAATAGGGCGAACAAGAACGAAGTCTGTGCGACTATTGACGGCATGGACTATCTAACCCTCGTAATAAAGGAGTAACATGGCTAAACCACGCATTTACAAGCCGTCTAAGAAACGAGTATCCTAGTATACTCCCCAACCCAGGGCGGGCTTCCGCTCAGCCCTTATCTATGCTATACGAAACAACAATCAACCTCTAATAAGGAGTTAAGACCATGAGACCTACAATTATTGACTTTTCCGCCATCAACAAGATGAACGGCAACACAGACGTATACTACAAAAAGGGCGACAAGTTTGTCACGGCTAAGTTCCCCTCTATGCACTTCCGCGTTGAAAAGGACGCTTATTACGTGGTCTATGAAACCACTGACGGCATGAAGCGTATCAGCGACTTCTATGTAAAATCCTCCGATGGTCGCTACATGAACCCCGTACCGACAACTAGCGACCATGGGCTTTGTGCTGTATCTGTAAACAAAGTCAACGGATATCGCGAACACGTCTGCATTAATGACCGCTCGCTAGAGGACTCGCTTGAGCTGTACGTGGTTCTCTATGGTGCGGACGGCAACCCTAGTGCTAGGGAGTTCAAGGTTATGCCTGGTACTTATCCATGCGAAAGCAACGGATTTTCGCTCGGTGGCTTTGCTCCGTATAGTCCTCTCGCGTGGTGCTCTTGTGACGCGGACGTTGGAATAGACCAACTCAAGCATGGATTTAAGAACATTGAGGACGCAAAATTTTTCACTTCCTTGCAAGTTGAGGGTGAGGAGCGTGTTCAGTCCTATGCCGAACGTGTTATCGTGCCTCAAGATTTGGCTAAGAAAGCTACAAAAATTCTTGAAAAGGCGTTCAAGGACGTGCAAAAGCTTGGGATTGTCTTGGGTTATGACCACTGTTCTGACGTTTTCTGCATGATTAAAGACCCAGGGACTGAATTACGTCAAGGCGAAAATTGTGCAAGCGACGTGCAAGATGGCGTTTATATCACCGACTCCGCTTGGACTGAAATTCCCCATGACGTTACTCCGTTCAAGTTCCTGGGCGAATGTTACGGCTTAATCATGAAAAAGTAAGCAACTAACCCACGACCCTCCGAAAACGGCTCTAGACTCGCTCTGAGCCGTCTTTTGGGCGGATCGACGCCCTTACCACTCCCTCATGCGGTGCGGGCTTCCATCCGTCCGTTATCTGTGCTATACGAAACAAGTTAAACCCAATCAATAAGGAGTTAAGCCCTATGATTACAAAGCTCACGCTTGAAGACCTCAAGTCCGATGTTGCCACCCTCTCTAACAATAAGTGCGGTTGTGTCACGTACACGCTAGAACGTACCGAAAATAACACGTCCCTCGTGCTCGTTGTCGGATGGTCTGACGGCTTTGAAAAAGACGAACAGAACCCTATGGCGGACGGAACGTGGCGTATCTGTGCCAAAATCGGATACCAAGGTCGCTATGACGTGACTGAAACGGACTTCGACTTCGTCAATATGCCGTACGACAAGAAGAGCGGTGACGTTGATGATACCTCTCGCGAGGTTGAACTCACTCAGACGTTCGTTGATGAGATGAACGCTGAAGCCGAACGCGTTTGGAACGACTGGAAAGACGAGCTGGACTCGTTGGTCGCCTAATACCACTTTGGGGATTGTCGCCCTTTTGGGCGGTCTTTCCCCTCAACTTTTAACCATAAGGAGTTATTATCATGGATATGCCTGAATTTATGAAAATCTGTGTAGAGCATGGCTTAATCTTTGACGAAAAAGATTTTGAAAAGGACAATCACGAGGCGTGCCGTTTTTTGCTTTCTCATCCGCTTTTCGCTGAACCTAAAGTAATTGCCGTCTTCTGTGACTATATGGATGACGATGATACGGTCATGAGTGTATACGTCCCTAAGTCTGAAATTATTTGTAGCAAAGATAGTCGCGAAGTTCTTTATGGCGGTCATAACCGCTTCAGTGCCGAAGACCTCGTAAGTGCTATTGAGCAAGTTAAAAAACTTTGTGACGAAGAGCTTGAACTTCAGCAAAAGGGCAACGAACTGACCACAAAGCAACTTGCCGATTATCTGCAATACGCTTTGGGCAACAATGCCAAAATTAAGCTGAATTGCTCCATCAGAGAGCTCACTCAGAGCCCAATCGGCAAAAGCCTGGACATTCAATCGGTCTAACAAAACTACCCCTCTGAACCCCCTTTTAGGGGGTTTTTCAAGGGCGTCCGGGGATTAAACACTCCCTACAGGCGTCCGGGCTTCTGATCGATGGATATCTAAGCTATACGAAACAAACGAAAGGAGTTAAGACATGAAAGCAAACGAATTTAAGGCTTTTTCCAAGCGTTGCAAGGACGCTTTTGGCAACGTGTTCCGTAACGGCTGCCGCGTGGAGTGCTTCCCGCATGACGTCTATAGTTGGAAAGAGGTCGCGATAGACTCCGAGGGCAACGTCATGGTTTACTTTGGCGACCACTCTAACCGCAACCCCGAATCTGTTTGGGGCGTGCATAGTGACGGCAAGGTCTATCGTACCTCCCACACGAACGGGGCGTTCCAGGGTGCGGTCCGCACCATCAGCGTCCGCGACACGTGGGAAACCGTCATGCAAGTCGCCCATGACCAATATGCGGTAGACGAAGTACCCATCAGTACGGACGTTGCTGAAGTCGCGTTCACCATGCTCAGCAAACGGGCTGAAGAGCAACGCGAACGTAACGCACAACATGACTCAGCTGAAAACGCCCTCAGAAACGAAATCAGTGGTTTCATTGCCAAAAGAGCGTGGAAAAAGATTATTAAGGACCTCCATGATGAGTGGTTCCGTTGGGCCCGCACTATTCAAGATAGCTCTCATAATATTTTCTGTTCTCAGCACGTGTATAACGTCTATGGGTGGCATAGTAATAGGGCGACTACTCACGTGATGAGCGTTTCTATGCAGAAACGTTGCATTTGTCAAGTCCCTGGCGGTCTGAAAGTATCCGAAAAAGAATTTTACAAGCGGTACTATAACGCTGTCAAGACTACAGCCCAAACGTTGCTCACCCCTGAAAAATCAAAAATCACGTCTGTCGCGGATTTTGTAAACCTTTTGACGTGCGTCTGTTACGGCTTTTATCTTGTCTATGACAAGAAAACCGATACTAACACGTACTATATAGAGGGTGCAAACAACTTCTCAACGGCTCCCGAGGACTATCAATTCAGCGGTGCAAGGTGGCGTGACGGCTTGACTAAAGCGACTGAAGAGCAAGAAAAAGCCGTCAAGAAGTGGGAACTAGTTGTCGGTACGAACGAGCTAGATGTAGCTATGGTTAATTGGGCTAAACGCTTGTGGCGTGACCCTACTGAAGAGGAAATTAATGCTCTCTCTTAGGTTTGCTTAACTCCCCTCGTGGGCGGTTCTCAGCGATGGGAACCGCCCTTTATCCCCCAAAGCTTGCCTAACCACTCCCCAGATCCGGACGGGCTTCCGTATCGGCTCTATCTACCCTATACGAAACAACAATAAGGAGTTAAGACAATGAATAAGAAGACTGAAACCAAACCCGCTATTAAGGCTTGTGCCAAAAGTGCATTGGGCTTGCGTAAGCTCAAGGTGACTACTCCCCCTATTCACGTCCCTGGTGGCAACCCCCCTATCCCCGAGGAACCGCCAAAGCAGACCGCTCCGACCTATGAAGAGCTCAAGGCGATCCGCAGCCAAATCGCTAGCGGAGTCCGAGTCGCCCTCTTCCAGGACTATAAGGTCGTGCTCAAGGGCGTCAAGCTTGAGCTTGGTTGGGCGGACGGTGCCACTATCCAGGACGGCATTGAACGCCTTTGGGACGTGAGCCGTATCGCGACCGACCCCGTGCCGTACGATGACGCGAAGCCTGGCGAGTACATCGTCCGCGTCCGCGACAACGTCAAGCTCAGCGCGGACAAGACCGGACCGCGTATCGATCTCTACACTAAGCGTGCCGTCAAGGAACAGGACAACCGCAAACCTCCTATTGATGTAGTCATCAAGTGGATTAATGACGGCAAGCCGTGCGGTTACCGCTATGGATTTTCTTGGAAAGGTGCGGGTACATCGCGAATTTCCACGGGTGACGCTAAGAAACGGCTCGTGAGCAGAAATTATTTTGAATACGAGTTCGAAGTGATTGGCGACAACCGCGAAACGGCTCTCGTGTTCGTCAATTACTCAGCGAGCGACTTGGAATAAGTTTTGCTTAACTCCCTCGTGAGGGGGAGGAAAATCCTCCCCCTCTTCTTTAAATTTTTCTCAGTGAGGTTTCTATGGGATTGCTAGACCAATTGAAACAAATTCGTGACCGCTTACTCAAGGGCGAAAAGATTTTAGTTCATAGAGCGGTGCGTCCGATTTTTGAATACGGCAACGTAAAAGAAGTTTGGGACAGAGGTCGCGAGGATGGCGGCGAGTCCGCGATTCAGTCCTATCTGTGGAATTTTACCAAGATTGTGACCGAACCGCCCAAGTGGTCAGAATTAAAGGATGACGAAAGTTTTTTGCTCGTCACCGATACGCGGATCGAGCTATACAAGCGTGCCGAAAAAGACCGATTCCACAAAGAGCCACAAGTCCGCATGGGTGACGCTCTTCAGTGGATACGAGACGGCAAGCCGATAGCGTGCTGTTACAAGCTCATGAAATGCTTAAATTCTTGTGGCAACGATACGTCAGACGAGGGCGTATCGCCCTATTACAAGATTACCGCTGAGGAGGCGTACAGACGGCTCGTCTATGGCGATAGCGAGTACTTGTATATCCGACAAGTGGGATCTGAGAACGGCAAGGAAGACCACCTCGTATTAGAGTTCCACCCAAGCCCTTACGCATGATAACTCCCAGGGATGGGACGGGCTTCCGTCCCTCCCTTATACAAGCTATACGAAACAACGATAAGGAGTTAAACCATGAAACTAATCACTAAAGCAATCATCAACGCCCTCGCTAAGACGCCCTACGGCAAGACCGATGGTCAGCCGAGAGAAGACAAGAAAGTCATCGCTCGCTACTTTGGCGGTGCCGCGTGCGTGTGGTACGTGTTGGAAGACGACTCGTTCTTTACTGACGAGGAACACAAAGACGAGAACCACGTTGAGGAGAACAAGATAGTCTTCGCCGCGTGCTCCCTCGGATACGGCTTTGAGCTCGGCTCTCTGTCCATCAAGGAGCTGGAAGAGCTGAAGTTCCCCCTCAAGCTCCGCAATGCGGACGGCAGCGTCGTGACCATCGGCTATACCCACGTGGAACGCGACAACTCCGTTGAACCGCTCAAGAAGACGCTCGGCGAGCTGATGAAAGAACACAACGAGTCCTGGAATTAAGGCGGTACCGACCGCCCTCACGGGGGAGGGCGTAAACCTCCCCCTCTTTTATAAGGAGTTTTTATGCCAAACTATGACGAACAAGAGCTGAAAGAGCTCAAGGAAAATTATAAATCGGAATATGGGCATTACCCACGAAAGGCGAATAGCAGATTTTGTGCTCGATGCAATTTTCCGGTGTTCCACTCCGAACTCAAGCAATATTCTTTTCAGTGCTTGCACCACGATGAAGACTTGTTTAAGTTTGAAACCTACAGATATAAGTTGTCAAGGCGTCAAAAGAAATTGACAAAACGGCAATAAATTATTAAATTTGCGTCCGCTTTTGGACAACGTTATAAACAACGTGCGGACGGCTCTAGTCCGTCCCTAACCTTTAAATAATCCTGGAGGGATTAAAAATGAAAAAAATCATTTCTATCTTGCTCGTATTGACCGCTTTGGGCTTTGGTCAGAGCTTGCAGACCGACAACGGAACGGTAACTGTAAACCAAACTTCCTCGTGTACAGAAAAAACTCTGTATCCGTCCGTATCCCTTGAGGGTATCGGCATGGTTGAGAGCCTTGCCATGTACGATTGTGGCGGTTTCAAGATGATTGAAATCAAGTACGATGGGCGTACTCAGTCAATATCCGTTGAGGACAACAAGACTCCCGTCGTGACGATACAGACCGCCGATAGGTTCCTCTCGTGGGAAAACATCACGAAAAAGAAGTTTGAGAAGTCCTGGAAAAGCTATTCCAAGCTATTCAAGGACGTGAACATCTAAGGGCTTTGCTTAACTCCCTAACGTTGGGGGAGGGGTGAGAACCCCTCCCCTTTTACATTTGGTGGGCGATCGCCCCAGGACTACTCCCTGGATCCGCACGGGCTTCCGTCCGTCCTCTATCTGTGCTATACGAAACAACCGATAAGGAGTTAAACGATGAAAACTGAAGACATTAACGCTTTGCCGATTATGGCGTACCTCAAGGAACACTCTGACAAGTTCAGCGTTGACTCGGACCATAACGGCCGTCCGTACCGCATTAACGTGCTCAACCGCTTTACTCAGAAGTGGCAGACGTTCGCGAAGATTGCGTACGATGACTTTGAACCGCACGTACAACGCGACACGTGCTTCTATGACATCTCAACCACGTCTAGCGAAGGGTATTGCTTTACCTCGTGCAAGCTGCATAAGGACGGGACGATCGACGATTGGTCGCCCGAGTACGCCCTCTTCCCCGTCGGTGCTATGGCCAAGAAGCATCTCAAGGACTTGACGCCCGACTTCGTAGAGAAGTGGTACGCCAAGATCGATGGTCAGTTCGCCAAAGTTGACGAATACAAGAAGACCAGGACCAAGGAAATGCAAGCTAAGTGGGACCAGACCCGCACCAAAGTTCTTGAACAACTTGAAAAGGCTGAAAAGCTTGTCGCGGACGCCAAAAAATTCTTTGAGAACGCCGAACCGCTCAATGACTACAAAAAACTCAGGTTCAGCCACGAGTACTACGTCAAGGAGGCAGTCAAAAGCCTTGCATTTATGATGCAGTACACGTAGTGACCATCTTCCCTGGGGCGGGCTTCCGCTCGCCCTTTATATTTTTTATATCAACCGATAAGGAGTTAAACATGAGTATCAAAAAAGATTGGGCAAACGTCTACGTGCTCCGTCAAGAGTACAATAAATACCAACGCCGTTGGTTCCCGATTGTCGTGTATTGGAACACGAGCGGTGGCAAGATGTGGCAAGAAGCTCTCTGTACAGAGGACGGCTCTAGCTACTATCATAACGAGGTCAAGGACTACACTAGAGTCACTCGCCTGGGAACGGACAAGTGCGACGCTGAAGAGGTCAAGCGTATTGTCAAGGAATACGAGCACGAGAACAGCGACCCCGTCTACGAGGTTCAGAAACTCGCCGCGTACCGCCCTGGTATTGCTTAACCGTCTGCCGTCGATTGGGCTTCCGTATGGGGTATATCTACCCTATACGAAAGCAACCAACCACTCAATAAGGAGTTAAGATATGAGAAAGATAGCTTACGTTGAATACCGTCTGAACATCGCTGGTCTGTACGCTATGGGTCCTGGCTGGCTCAAGCGTGAATACGCCGTACGCTTCCACTCGTTGTGCGACCAGCTTCACGTACAGCACACGCACGACGACCCTCGCCAAAAGGACGACATCTTCGTGTTCACGAACTCGGTCTACCAGTCAGACACGTCGTTCTGTTCGCCAATGTTTGCATCGAGCAACTTTGACGCTTACATGCATGGCATGGAGGTCGTCGGTCACTACACGTCCAGCAAGTACTGCCCTAACGACCACTTGAGGGCGACTGACTACGTCAAGACGTTCCTTGAGAAGCTCGCAAAGCGTATCAGAGAGGAGTTCTCGGACGTTCAGAACCTCGCTTTGGATTACAGAATAGAAACCCACTACATTGACCTTGACTCCCCAAATCAAGGTATCAGAGGCATCCTCTAGGGTTGAATGAACCCCTATCCGATAGAGCTTTGGGGTAGCTCTATCGGATTTTATTTTTCAATCCGGCTGGAACGCACTCCCCACGGTGGGACGGGCTTCCGGCTGGGTATTATCTATACTATACGAAACAACGATAAGGAGTTAATCATGAAACTGTTTGGAATTGAAAGCAACAAGCCGCTTGAAGAGCTTGAAAACCACTTCGTGACCACCACCCTTGACGAGGACAACACCATCCTTGAGAGCAAGGAGTACGTCAAGCCTGGTCTTGACGATAGGGAGGTTCAGTGCAAGGTCATGGTTGAGGTCATTGATTGGCACAACCAGGTGTCGTCTAGCCAATATCCTGAAGGGCTCTTCGGCATCAGCTTGTACCTCGTACCCACAGTAGACCAGTTCTCGGCGGACAAGCTCGCCTCTATCGCTTGTACGTGCGGAATCGAGCCGTCGGACGTGAACCTGGAGGACGTCCAGCGTGACGGCTCGGCCGTATCGCTCGGTTACACGACCATAGACCACGTCAAGGGGTACGACGACCCGAAGCTCACCGACGCGCTCAAGTTCATCGGAACAAACGTAATACCTTGTATCAGCGGTCTAATCGGATTCTACCTTGACAAGCCGATTAACGCTTGCGGAACGACGGGCTGGGATTTTCTTAAAGATATTCTCGGATAATTTTGCTTAACTCCGCTCGGGGGAGGGTTCGCCCTCCCCCTTTTCACATTTTTATAAAAATCGGAGAATTTTCACTCCCAGCCCTTGACTGGGCTTCCGTTTTTTATTAATTTATGTAATGCCTAACCAATCAATCAACAAAAGGAGTTAATCATGCCACACCCAACAATGCCTCACGCCGTCAGAGATTTTATTGAGCTTGACAAGCAAGCTAAGACGGTAAAAATTTCATACCGAACCGCCGCCGATTACATGACGCTCCAGTACATGGAAGTGAAGCGGAACGACCTCAAGGTGTTCTCGCTGGAGCTGGGCGATAATACGCCCACGCTGTGGGGGTTCCGTATCCGCCGTAACTTTGACGTGGAAGTTATCCAAGCTGGTGCATACGACGTCTATCCGCCGAAATACGAGGCGACCGCTACGGCGTCGCTGTTCCCTGAGCTGAAGTCAACAGAACAGAGCTATGCGATAGCGACCGCCCTATTCGTTCAGAGAGTCGCCGAGAAGTACAAGTTCAACACAGACGGCTGGCTTTTATGCAAATTGACGCCGTCGCTTTACAATTTCCTAACAGCAGACGATAAGTAGTATAGGCGACGTGAAGAGCCTGGAGGACGTGTTCCTCCGCTCCTTTACGGCAGAACCGCTCGGAACACTCCCCACGACGGGACGGGCTTCCGGACGGTCTTTATCTATGCTATACGAGAAACGAAAAGCCTAAACAAGGAGTTAAGATATGGCTGAAAGAGTTATCCCCGACCACATTCCGTTTACCGCCAATGAAATCATGAAAGGCGACGTGTTCGTCACGACGACCGTATTCCCCGACGGCTTTGAACGCACATTTTGGCGTGTTACCGCCCGTACTCCGAAGTACGTTACCATCGTCGCCCTTGATGCCAAAAAGGTGGAAAAGGACGGCAAGTGGGTCACGTACCCGATTGACTCTATCCGTCACACGAAGTGCTATCCGCACGGCATCTACGACGAGAAGAGCGGTCAGTACATCATGCAGTGCTACGTCAAGATAGACCCGAAAGCAGCTCCGGTGCTCACGCTTGACAAGAAGAAGACGGAGCACGCACACATCTACGACGGCACGCTCTTGGAGTGCTTGCCCGACTAGCCGTCGGTCTTTGGGGCGGGCTTCCGCTCGCCCTTTATCCCTTTTATACCAACCTCATTCAAGGAGTAAATCATGCAGAACGAAACCAACACCACTGAAAAAGTTTTTGTAATTACTTGCCGCTGGAGCGACCGCCACGGCGACGACGGTTTGAACACGCCCGTCGTCAGAAAAACAATTGAAAAGGCTTATGAGGCATTGATAGAAAGCGTTACTGACTATCTGAGGACTCACGACGTGCTCGCCGAGGACGAAAAAACAATTTTAAAGGAAAGCTATTGCGAGTGCTCTCTCGACGCAACAAATTTAGACGACCTCGTAGAACAGCTGAAAGCCGCAGACGGCTTCTCTATCAACATTGACGAGCGCGGCACGTGGGCTGAATTTGACATCAACGAAGTGGAGGTCGAGTAATATGGCACGTAAACCGAAAACTATTTCCGTCGGGTTCCGCTTGTATGCGGAGGTTGAACTGACCACCGCCGAGCTGAAAAAGATTATTTCAGACGGACGGGACGACACAATAATCGCAAAACTTGTCAAGGAGGGCAAAGTCCGACTGGGCGGTCAGTGTACCGACAGCTATATCCCAGGCTCATGGATCGCGGATCACGATGATATACCAGCGTCACTGAGAAAGCAGAACAACGAGGAGGATATAGAGGTAATCGTCTAGAAATACTTTCTTTTCGAGGGCGGGCTTCCGCTCGCCCTTTATCTTTGCTATACAAAGAAACCAACATCTAACAAAGGAGTTAAGATATGGGAATATTAGACGAATTGCACAAACTAGGGGTAAATCCAGGCGATAATGCCCCTATTTCGGTTTCTTTAGACCGATTGACAACAGCCGTACATCAAGCCGCCAAAAATATTTATGGCGAATGTACCGTGGACGATCCGTTTAAAGCACCGACGCACGGTCTGAACATGGACGGAGTTCCGATGATTATTTTTGAATATTGGACTCGCCACAAAGAACAGCCGAATGACAAGTATAGAGTGTTTGGATCCAAAATCAGGTTCTACTGTACTCGCATAGGGTGCACGGAGGAATACAAGCTTCACGACGTGTCTATTGACGATAGCGCGGTAGGCGAGCTCGCCTAGACTGGCTGGACTGGGGCGGGCTTCCGTCCGCCCTTTATCTTTGCTATACAAAGAAACCAACATCTAACAAAGGAGTTAAGATATGGGCTGGAGTAACCAATACAACTGGCGAACCGCTAAGGACGTCTACAAAGAATACATAGAGGATATCAAGCGTACCGGCAGGGCTGAATTCGTCGGACAGTGCGGAGCGTTCCTCAAGTGCATTAGGAAGAGCGACGACCGTCCGTTCTTGATCCAGCTGATGGTCAAGAACCACAGCGACGGCGTATGGGTCAAGTCGCTGGACTCCACGACGGGCTTCAACCAGCTCAACGTCAAGGCGGCGGACTGGCTCCGCAATCAGCTCGCGAAGCGGAACATGCCACCGCTCCGGTACGAGGCTCCGTGGTTGCTGGAGTGCGAGCGTCTGCAACGTCTGAACCGCTACATAGAGAACCTCACCCCGATGGACGTGCTGGAGGCGAGGGAGGACTTCGGCTGTACCAACGGCTGGAAGTTCAAGAAGGGCGACCAGTTCCGCTTCTGTTACAAGGAACGAAACCGAGTCGTGGTCAAGGCTGACGGCACGCTGTTCCGCTTGACCCTGGATATTTTCTTTGACTCCACGTCCAAGGACTATCCGATCGTCGCAGTCGCCTAAGAAAGCTGCCCTCACGGGCAGTATTTCTTTTCCGGTGCGGAGAATTTTCACTCCCTCCAGCCGTTCGGGCTTCCGATTTATTTTTATTTTTCCTATACCAACGATAAGGAGTTAAACATGAGACAGATTTGCAGTGACAACATTACAGATAAAAACGGCTTCACCCTCTATTCTATGGGGGTAGGTTCGCTTGACCCTGGCGGTGTATCTATGTGCTACCGCAACGTGTACATCAATCCTAAGAGCCCTGTAGTTGAGCATTGCAGTGTTCAAGGCGACGAAACCTGGATTTTGTACCACAAGCCATCGGCGAACCACCCTGAACTGGCTGAAATCCTCCGCCAAATGCGTTCGTGCAAGGGCAACATCAACATCTGCAACACGCTTAGGGCGGTTACCGCACCAGCTAGGTGGGGAAGCACTATCCGCTGTGAACACATCGTCCGCTTTGACAAGTTCCTAATCGGCATGGGCTGCCGTATGTACAAGAACTTGTACAAAGCACTCATGGACGACGAAGCCCTTTTCGCTAGGGTAACGACCGATTAGCTTTTCTATACCAATAATAAGGAGTAATCATGCAGAAACAAGAAGTACAATTTGTAGACGATGGCTGGTGGGAAGCCGACCACGTTGAATTTAATTATAAGGGTGACAAGTCCGTTGCAAAAGTTTTCTTGTCCGATGACAATGGCAACAAGGGAACATATCTTGCCCAGCTCAAGGAACACGCGGTTTACCCCGATGACCATGCGGACGTGTACGACCCCAGCGAGCCTACGCGTATCAACATTGATCCCTCGTCGGACGTGTTTGAACGCATGGCGACCTATATCCACCATAAGGCGATATTCTAGGGTTCAAACGCTGGAGCTGGTATAGCAATACCGGCTGGACTGGGGCGGGCTTCCGTCCGCCCTTTATTCCCCCTATACAAAGAAACCAACCAACAAAGGAGTTAATCATGACTACTAAGACCAAAAAGACCGCACCCAAGAACATTGACCCGATGGAAGCCATCAAGCAAGCCGAAGCCAAGCTCAATACGGTGCGTCTCAATAAGCTTGACTCGCTCGTCAAGGCTAAGGAAGATCACGACGCCGCCGTTGCGAAGGCTGTTGAAGACGAGTTCGCCTCTTACAACGTCTTGCTTGAAGACTTCAGCAAGCGCGTACCGTTCCTCAGCCAGGTCGCGGCCAAGCTCTTAAAGCTCGCTACGCTTCCGGTAGTCAAGTTCAAAACCTCGCAGTACGAGTTCGCATTCAGTGCATATCGCTACACTCGCCGTGAAGCGGATAACACGCTGAAATCGGTATTCGGTATCGGGGTAGAGCACCAGTGCGGGTCCACCATGTACTATTCCATGTTCAGCCCCGAAGGGGTATGGCTCAAGTATCCCGACTTGAAAGAAGAACACTATCGTAGTACCGAAGACATTTACCGCAAGCCGACCCGCGACGGGTACCATGCGGACGTAATTCAATTCATGCGAGCCGCCCTTGACTGGGAAAAACAGCTTCTCGCCCTCGTAGACAGCCTTTAAGCTTAACTCCGTTGGTTAGGGGGTGGGGCAACTCACCCCCTTTTAAATTTTAATTTTTCTATTGACAACAGCACAGAAATTTCTTATATTGCTGTAGGAGAGTTCTATATGCCCTACAAGTTTGAAAAGAAAATCATTCCGGAACAGCACGACCGGCGACGGAAGCTGACCGACGCGCAGAAAGCAGAGATCGACCGGCGGTACAAAGCCGGCGGCGTCTCGTCCAGCCAGCTCGCAGCCGAGTACGGCGTATCAAAGAAATTAATTCTCTTGATAGTCAATCCGGAGATGAAAGCCAAGAACGACCAGCATATCAAGGAGCACTGGTCCGACTACTACGACAAGCGGAAGCACCGCGACGCCGTAAGAGCCATGCGTGCTCACAAGAAGGACCTGGACGAGCGTGGACAGCTAATTACCCCCTCCGACGGAACGGGCTTCCGGAACGCCGATATCCAATCTACACAAGGAGATTTTATGACCAACATTCCGAACTACCTCAAAGACGAGCCAATCCGCTGCACCCGTCCGGACAAAGTCCGCGAGCTCGCGAACGGGTTCCTGTACTTGCAACGCTACAAGCGCGACCTAATCCACGTCGTGATTACTAAGACCGTGCGTGGAGTTCCGACGAGCAAGGACCATATATACAACCTTTACGACGACCTTGACGGCAAGTCGCCTAAGAGCCGTTCCAAGATTATTGAGATGGCTGCCGAAATCTGCGGCAACCGCAAGCAGTTCATCAAGATTTACGTCTACCCCCACGTAGGCGAAAGCAAGTTCACCGTACACTTCTAGGAGACAACCAATGCCGAAAATCCGTATCGTCAAACCGAGCAAGAAACGCATCTCAGGGAGATAACATGAACATGAACAGAACCGAAGTATTCCAAGCCGCCGCCGTATCGTGCGGGCTGTCCGTCCGTGGCGGAAGCTTCATCAAGAACTACGACATCAAGTCGCCGAAAAACAAGATGGGCGTTGAGAAAATCCTCATAGAGCTCTCGTGGAAGGGCGACACGCTCAAGTACCGCATCTCGTACAAGAACTACCTCAGCAATCGCGGTAAGCTTCTCAAGAAGGGTATAGAGGACTTTGACAAGACAAAGACCGACCTTGACATCCAGGGTGCAGTATACCGCTACGCGGCGTCCGCTAAGGAGATGGCTGAGGTCTATTCCAGGCTCGGATAATGCCTCAAGGGGTACGGGCTTCCGTCCGACCCCTATTGAACCTATATCCAACCAACAAAGGAGTTAATATGGGAACATCGGGAATTATAGCTCTACAGAAGGGCGACCGCATTAGATACTGCTCCGTCATGCACGTTTCTGAGAACAGCCGTGACATAAGGTGCATGAGCTTCAAGGAGCTTGAGGCTGCGTTTGACGCTATGGCTGTCCTTGACAACATCAACTACAAGACGGTCAAGAAGCAGAAGCTCTGCTACTTCCACCACTTTGAGTCCAACAAGTCGCTCAAGACGTGGACGGCGTACCATATCGCCGAATACCTGAAGACCGACTACTGGAAGCCAGAAGGTCGCTTCCTTGAGCCTGTTACAGTGAACGGCGTGGAGTTCAAGGGCGGTCGCGAGCACCTGGCTTATGAGTGCGCTCAGACCCTAATCGGCGGTCAGACAACCGGCTACTTGCCTATTCAGTGCGAAGAGGGCGGTAGAGTGAGCATCAGCGCAATCGGCTCTTTTGTCCGAACCGAACCGGTTGAGAAACAGGCGGACGCTATCAACCGCCACAGACCGTTTTTCGGCTGCGAGTGGATCTGGTACTACAACATTGACACGCGCCGAGTCATCGGCTGGGGCGGAGCCGAAAAGAAATATGATTTTGTCAAGACGCGTGCCGAAGCCTATGACTCCAGTTTTTTATTGAAAATCCGCAACTTCACGCTGTCCAAGCAAGAGATTGAGGAAATCTACAAGAAATATATTTTGGTTGAATGATTATTCATTTTGTTTCGTTACCTCGCAGGGGCGGTTTCCGCCCCTTCTACGCTTGACGACGGCGAGTTTGCACTCCCTATTCCGGTCCGGGCTTCCGTTTTATTTTTATTTCAGCTATAACAGAAAGGAGTTATCCATGAAGACAATAAAGATTTTCCTCAAGAAGTACGTCCGCCATGAAGACGAGGACGAGTATATCTGCACGAATATCGCGACGATAGACGTGCCAGACGACCTAGACCTCCACGACGAGGTCGCCGTGCTCACGCAGCTCTACAAGATCTATCCGGAGCTGTCCAAAGAGTACCCAAGCTCGGAGTACCGCTTTGACCTCGTGGACGTGCAGGACACGTCCAAGCGTCTAGACGACGCTATAGAGGCGGAGCTTGCCAAGCTGGACCTCCCCGAGGTCCTGAGCTGCTCTGTTACGTGGAACGACGGGTCCACCGAGGACGGCTTCGCTATCAAGGTAGGAGCGGAGAGCGACGAGAACGACGACGCTATCGGCTTCTACTGCGGCACTAGCGACGACTTCCGAGCACTGTTCAGTCCGAGCGCGAACGCTGACTTTGTTGTTACCGGTTTCGTCGGAGAGCGAGCCAGCTACGCCAAGTAATTTCCCGTTCCGGACGGGCTTCCGTCCGGATTTTATTTTCCCTATACAAAGAAACCAACCACTATCAAGGAGTTAATCATGAGTACTTGCGTCCACGTTCAGACACGAACGCCCGAATACAGTCTTACCGCCGGTTTCGGCTCTAATACCCAAGAATTTAAGGATTTTCTTGACTTCCTCGGCTGCGATACCAGCGGCGAGGACTATGCGGATGACTATGAATGCACAGTCAGCAATTTCAAGAACGCTGTCCGCATTGTCGCCATCTACGTACATGGTCGCGAAACCCCATCGCTCAAGGCGAAGCTTGACGAATTGCTTGCCGAGAACTACAACGACGTAGACGACCTGGAAAGCCAGTTTAATCGACTGGAGTCCAGTCCCGAGGACGTTCTTGCCCTCATGGTCAGCTTCCTCGTCCAGCGTGCTAAGGGAGAAGACTACATCTACTTCTCTTGCTTCTAGCACTGGCTTTTGCCGGACGGGCTTCCGTCCGGCTCTTATTTCCCCTATACAAACAAGCCAACCACAAACGATAAGGAGTTATATCATGGCTAACAAGAAAAACTTGATTTTCATTATTGTCGAAACGGACGAAAACTCTCGCGACGAGGTTAATGTTGTGCAGAAGCCGTTTACCGATTACGACCGTGCGTTCCGCCATGCAGAAACACTCGCCAATAAGTACGCAGCCAAGACGAAGCTCAAGTGCGACATCTCGGCCAACGGCGACGATGGCAAGGTCATCGTAAGCGTGATGGGTATGGACCACATCTATACCGTTTCATCGGTCCCAGCTCCGGTCGTGCCGAAGACCAACCCCAAGCTCAAGGACTCTGTGACGGTCGTCTGTTACAACCAGCGTGAGGACTTCAAGACACGTGACCAGGCGATCAAGAAGTACACGGCTGCCGTGAACGGCTGCGACCCTAACAGCTCTGAATGTGCTCGTTATAACGCTATCCTCAACCAGCTCTATGCTGGCAAGAAAGTAGCGAACGGCGACATCTAATACCGTCGCTTCCTGGGCGGGCTTCCGCTCGCCCTTTATATTCTTTATACCAACCAAGGAGATTTTATGACAATCAAGACTTATAAAGGCAACGGTACGAACCTCTACGCTTTCCTCACCTTTAGCCAGATCGGCTACATCCTCGCTGGCAAGCCCACCGACTTCGACAAGAACGGAGAACGCCAGACCCACGCTGGGGTAGACTGGTTCGAGGAAGGCACCGAAGACGAAGCTGAAGCTGCCGTGGCCGCTGGCAAGCCGTTTGAACCGAACGCCATCTGCGGAATCACCACGAGAACCGAATTTGGCCAAGAAATCGTTATCTACGGTGCTTACAGCGGAACGAGCAACGACTTCGATGCTCACGCCGTCCAGCACGATATGGAAGACAACGACGAACTCACCTATATGGACTTCAACGACCGTGCCAAGTATTTCGCTGGTGTCGTCCAAGAACAGGTTTCCACCTATGGTCTGGCATCTCAGAAGCTGTGCTGTGATGTGACGTGTCTCTTCCACGAACTGAAGGCCATCGAAGATAACCACATCGACTAGCAACTGTCTGGGACTGGCCGGGCTTCCGCTCGCCCTTTATCTTTCCTATACCAACCAACCACTATCAAGGAGTTAAAATGAAAACAATCGCCTTTATCACCATCACTCACCGCCTCTACGCACACAGCTATGACAACATGCCTCAAGGTTACGAACGTGCTCGCGAGGCAATGTGGAAGGTCTCAGACGAAATCGTCAATGCCCTGCGTGAAAAGTACGGCAAGACGACGCTCGCACCGAAAATCACGACATTTTCCCGCGGCGACCACGACGACGACGTATTTGACTACATCACCCTCAATGTTCCGAAGTGCGAGCTTGACTTCGTTAAGCGCAACATACATAACCGTGTCGCCGACGGCGGAACCGGCTGGCTCGTGTCAGAGGACTGCGGCGTCGCCAACGAACGCGAAGTGGAATATAGCTCGATTACGCGTAAGCTCCGTCACGGTCAGATGCTCGCCATAGCAAATCCAGGTATTACCGACGTGGTAATTCAAGGCGTTGAAAAATGGGAATACGACTACGGTCTTATCAAGGCGACACGCCGAAACGAGGAAGACCGTTACGACTACAGAAAATTTTTCCGTTACAACCGTACTGGCTTGTCTACTAAACTGCTGTGCTCCCTCGATCCGAGCCTCACGTCAAAAGATTTCAAGACCAAAATTCCCCAAAGCGCACGCAAGCGTACCGACGAATGGGCGACCCACTACATCACCGTGTCCATTAACGACAATAACCGCGCATCGCTCATGCGTATCGCTCGCACGCGTCCTAGCGTTCTGAAGTTCGGAACAGTAGCCGTACCGGATGCAGAAAAGTCCGACTTTATCAAGACTATCTACGCCGAAATGGACAAGAAAAAGGCTGCCGCCAATACAAAATAATCTTTATAGCTGGGCGGGCTTCCGCTCGCCCTTTATCTTCTCTATACCAACCAATCAAGGAGCTTTTATGGCACAGTTAATCAAGACCACCACCACTTATCACCCGAACCTCGACTTTACCGACGAGGATACCGTAGAAATCAAACCGTTTCCGTCTGAAGACGACGCTCTCAAGGCTGGAAAGGAAGACTACGAAAAATTCATAACTAACGACGGCGATACAGACCCATTAGACTTCGACGGCGAGCACTACGGCTTCGGCAAACTTGAAAAGTCGCCAAACGCGGCATACGCTAACGACGAAGGCGAAGGGATTGCGTGCCACTGGTACGTCGTACCGTAAGGAGGATACATGGCACAGAAATTCACTATCGACGACTTCGAGCAGTACCTGTTCGAGGACGCCCAGCTCAGCCAGGACGAAGTCAAGAACGTGGTAACGCAAAACCGCGACCTAATCGACTCCATGCTGGAGCAGGGCTTCGCACCGTCGAGGATCGCCGCCGATATCGAATTCAAGTAGATTTTTTCCGTGCCAGCCCTGGACATTAAATCATAAAAGAACTAATTTTCAGGGCAACCACGGAGAAAATTTTATGAAAGTTTTATCGCTCTTTGACGGAATATCTTGCGGACACGTAGCACTAGACCGAGCTGGAATCCCAGTGGAACGCTACGTCGCCTACGAGATCGAGAAGTCCGCCATCAAGATCACCCAGTCCAACTATCCCGAGACCGAACAGGGCGGCGACGTGTTCAAGGCCGACTTCACACAGTACAAAGATTTTGATTTGCTCATCGGCGGTTCGCCTTGCTTCACTAAGGGTCATCTGGTGCTCACTAATGAAGGCTATAAGCCGATCGAGGATATCAAGGTTGGCGACATGGTCTACACCCACAAAGACCGGTTCAGACCAGTCACGGCGGTTGGACACAAGAAGTCAGACGACATCTACCGGGTTGCCTCACAAGGAGTAGAAGATTTTTTAGTTACTGGAAACCACCCATTCTACGTATCGAAGATGAAACGAGTCTGGAACAACGAAATCCGTCGAGCCGAACGTGTATTTTCCGAGCCAGACTGGGTATCTATCAAGGACATGGACAAGGGTGATTTTATGGCTTCGCCGTTCATACAGGTCGAGGAAAACCCGATGAACCTTACCGAAGAGGACTGCTGGATTCTTGGTCGCTACCTTGCCGACGGGCATATCCGCCATGACAAGCGGACCGGTCGCAAGAACTCCTACAATTACGCCGTAGTGCTGTCTATCGGTTCCAAGAAGCTCGATGACTTCCTCGATCACGTCAAGTCGTACCACGTGACACACTATCCGCACAGCCAGTCAGTCGAGCGCTGTATGCTTTGTAGCCAGGAATGGGTAGAACGAATCGAAACGCTCAACTTGGGTCGTAACTGTTACGAGAAGCAAGTTCCGATGGCATTGTTGAGCTTGCCCAAGAACCTCTGCGTAGCGCTGGTCGAAGGATACATGAGCGGCGACGGACATCAAGACAAACAGTGGAAACAGTTCCATGCGTGTTCGACCAGCAAGAAGCTCATGTATTCGATGGCGTTGCTGGTACAGAAGGCTTATGGGGTGAATTGCGGTCTTCGTCATTTGAAAGACCGTGGCGAAACCGGTACAATCGAAGGGCGTACCGTCACGCTGAACTCACAGTGGGCATTGACGTTCCGAAAGGAGATGAGACCCCAGTCAGTCGCTCATATCGACGGATCCAAGGTCTATACGCCGTACCGTTCCAAAGTCAAGGTCGCTGAAGATACGGTCTACAACATATCGGTGGCGGACGACGAGTCATACATCTGCAACAACCGAGTCGTGCATAACTGCACGAACTGGTCTATTGCAAAAGCCGGGCATGGTCGAGAAACGACCAACTCAGGCGTCGGCTGGGAACTGTTCAACCAGTACCAGCGTGCTCTGAAGGAGTCCGGCGTCAAGTACTACCTCTATGAGAACAACGCCTCAATGAGTCCGGCTATAAAGGAGGCAATATCCGAGTCGTTCGGACATGCCCCGCTCGAGATCAACTCCGCGCTGGTCTCTGCACAGACACGCAAGCGTCTATACTGGACGAACATACCAAACGCCAGCGTACCCCAGGACCGTGGCATCACGCTCGCCAGCATACTCGAGAACGGCGTCGCGGACCGCGAAAAGTCTCTCTGCCTCGCTCGTCGCTATGCCGGCTTCCAGGGAACCCAGGGCTACCTCTGCCGTCGATACTTCGGCAAGTCGATGGGTCAGGGCGTCTTCGACACGGACCCGGCTCCGCTCAAGGCTCTGTTCAAGTCGAACCCCCGGTTCACCGACGAGGAAGGCAAGGCGACCGGCTGCACGATCCGACCGCTCACGGTCACCGAGTGCGAGCGGTTGCAGACGCTTCCGGACGGCTACACCGGGAAGGCTGGCTGTTCGAGGATCCAGCGAATCGAGGCGATAGGCAACGGCTGGACCGTCGATGTCATTGCCCACCTGTTACAAGGTCTTAAACATTAGCTCCGTGGTTGGTAGCTACAGCGTCCGGCGGTTGGGGAAAGCCGTCGGACGCACTCTTTTCCGCCACGGAGGGCAATAATCACTCCCTAACGGCGTCCGGGCTTCCGTTCGGAGGGTATCAAAGCTACATCCAACTAACACAAAGGAGTTATCCATGAAAACTTGCACTATCCCTACTAAGAAAACCGTCGCCGCATTCAAGGACTACGACTTCGAGAACTGCGACGTACCCGCCCAGTATCAGGGCGACTATCCTCACCACAACTTCTGCAAGAAGGTCTTCATGCCGATCTTGCGTCGCGAGTTCAAGAAGCTCGCCGAGAAGACGAACTCCGAGCTCGTCAAGTTCAACGGCGGCTACTTCATCGCGTCCGCCTACTTCAAGCGTGGCGACAAGTACGTGTACGTGTCTATCAGCGACGTCCGCTGGAACGACTGGTACGGTCAGGTGCTATTCCGCACCGCCAAGGACGTGAACGACTCCACGGGCGGAGCTAACCACTACTGCCCCTACGACAAGCTTGACGACGCTCTCAACTGGCTTCTCAAGTAACCATCAACCCGAGCTGGGCTGGCTCGATCCAGCCCGCTCTTTCCCTTTAGGAGTCATTATGGCATGGAACGCATATCTTAACGTCCGGAACGGTCGCGAACCGGTGGTAATCACAAACCAGGACCTCAAGCGTCCTTATATTTCTATTTTTTCTTTTAAGGGCGACCCGAACCTCGACCAGATCGAGGACCTGGAAGCCGAAATGTTCAAGAACGGACTGCACAACGTCGTCTTCGACGAGTCCGCCCGTGACGAACTCAAGAGGCTGGATCTCGACAACCTCGAAACAATTAAATTTTCAAAAATCAGCCAATAAGGAGTTTACAAAATGAAATCTTACAACGATTACTATTACGCCCAGATCAACGTCCGCTGCGGTCGCAAAAACGGATATTCTTTCATGGTCAAGTCCAAAGAAGACCTCGACGAAGACGAAATCTTGAACCGCGCCAAGGCTAAAGGGCTGTTCGACGATGACGACGACGCCGACGGAGCTGGGATCGTGACCGACGACCTGTTCGACAGCGATATCGACGATATGAAAAACTGCACGTACGAAATCTAACCTCTGCAAACCGGGCGACAGCTGGACTCCAGTCCAGCTTTTCGCTGGCTCGGAATAATTTTTTACTCCCTACGGGCGTCCGGGCTTCCGTTTTACCACTATCAAAGCTACATCCAACCAAATAAGGAGATTTTGAAAATGAGTATTGATACCAACGTACGTGAATACGATACGTACGATACGGATTGGCTTAACCAAATAGACGACTTGAGTTCCAAGGACGTTGAAGCCGTAGAACATTTTTTCCATGAACTGTACCCCGACGATGACGACGAGGCGGAGTACGCCTACGACCTCGCCAAGGGCAAGGACAACCCTACCTGGACTATCAAGGTAGTGGAGTCGTGCGACGACAACGTGTGGGAGCACTACATCAAGGTACGCTTGCCGGACCGCGACAAAGCCGACGAGCTTGCCGACCTCATCAACGGCACGGTCCAGCCCGAGGGTACGTTCATCGTCATCGGCTACCGCAAGGACGGCGACAACGTGTCGCTCATAGAGCAGGAAGCCGTCTACGGGTTCCGCTCGGAAGCCGCTGAAATAATTTTTAAAATGGTAAAAGACGACGTTCCAGATACCACTATTACCCTCCATGACTGCATTAATGGACGTGCGATCATGACGGGTAACGGCAACGTGTCGCTCTACCTCAAGATTAAACAAATCAACACATAAGGAGAAACCACATGAAAACTATAATCGCAATACTCGTAATAGCAGTGATCGGCGGAGTGTACTACTTCGCTTCGCCAAGCGCCAAAAAGAAGGCGTCTAAGGCAACGTCCGAGATCGTAGACAAGGCGGCGACCGCCCTGAAGGATATCGGCAAGGACGCTGCGGACAACGCTGCGGACGCTGCCGCCGTCAAGGTAGAAGAGGGTGCGGCGAAAGTCGTCGGACGCCTGAAGGACGTTAGAGCACAGAATAACGCCAAGTTCGCCAAGTAATCACTGTCTAAACCGGTCCGGGCTTCTGTCCGGACTATATCTAAGCTAAGCAAACATCCGATAACACTTAAAAGAAAGGAGTTAAGTCATGGGTATGTTTAACGAAACCGACAACACTATCACGCCGTCCGAGGGCATTAAGGACTTCGAGTTCGATCCGTCCAAGTTCACGTACGGACTAAACCTCATGGGCAATACGAAAGTGGGTCACATCCCCACGTTCAGTACCCTCATGGGCGACTACGTGTACGTCGGAATGAGCGGCGTCCTTGAGAACATCAAGGGAACGTGCTCCAACTGTTCCGAATGCAAGCACGACTGTTACGTGCGAGCCAGCTACCGCTTCCCGAGCGTGATCTTCTCTCAGGCACGCAACACGTGGGGCATGAGGTACGACCTTGACAAAGTCAAGAGCGACCTGTACGCCTTGATCAAGAAGCGTCGCTTCGCCATGGTTCGCATAAACCAGTCCGGCGAGCTGGAATATGACGACCAGCTTGCGATGTGGTGCGAGCTGGCTACCTCCCTCCCCGAAACACGCTTCTACATCTATACAAAGATGTTCAAGATGGCGAAAAAGTTTTTGCTCAAGGGAGCTGTGCCTGAAAACTTGACAATTCTTTTCTCGATCTGGCATAAGGCTGGCGTGAAGGAATTTGAACAAGTCAAGCACTTGCCGAATGCCAAGGCGTTTGTCTTCGACGACGGAAAACTTTTTATCAAGCCCGATATCTACTGTCCCGCTTACGTCGTCAAGAACGGCAAAACCGTCCGCAAGGACGTACACTGTGACAAGTGCCGTCTGTGCATTGACAAGCCGAAAGGCAAAATCATTGCTTGCCACGAGCATTAATTTTTAATCCTGGGCGGCGTGGTTGGACTCTTTTCCCCACGTCCTGCCGCCCAGTGAACCTCCTAAAGGACGTGGGGAAAAATTTTAAACAGGCTGGCACGGCTCTTATTTTTTGATGTGGTTCCTTCGCCGTGCCAGCCATTTTTCTTTTTAAAGGGAGTTATATCATGACAAAAGCAACAGAATGGCGTAAGCTCACGCCGGTAAAACGTACACTTCTGGACCAGACCAGAGACCTAATAAATAATTTCTGTTCCGCCCTGAAGACGAAATATCCGGAGATCCAGGAACTCAAGATAATGAAGTCTAAAGAGTTCTGGGAGGGATGGCAGCCTAACCATAAATTTGCCGGAATGCTGCTCCGCTGGACTAAAAAAGCCGACCGCTATATCGGCGTCGTGAGCGTCAAGCACAACTATAAGGAATTTAATTTTTCATGGGGATCGCCGGACCGCCCGTTCGGAGCACTGAGAGAAACACTGGGCGTCGCTTTGGCTAACATCAAGCTAGACGGGGTTCCTCTGATAATCCAGGACTGTATCGACTCTCTGGAAAAGCTCAGGGATACCGACGAATACAAGTCGCTTCTGGACAAGCTGGACAAGCTTCCGTAATATTTTAATTTCTTATCTGGGTCGGGCTTCTGTCCGACCCTTATTTCCCCTATACAAACCAACCATAAGGAGATTAAAAATGTTCGAATCCAAGCTCGAAGACATTGCCCAGCTTACCAACGAAATCGACTACGGCGACGCATGGAAGCTGAACGCTAAAGCCGAAGCCGATAAGGAGTTCCGTAAGAAGCTGAGAGACCTAATCGGCGAGTACGACGACGCCGCGTTTGACGATAACCAGGACGGCATGGAAGCCGCCGGTCGCAAGATCAAGGAACTCGTCGCTGAGTGCTAAGACTGCCTCGACTGGGTCGGGCTTCCGCTCGACCCTTATTTCCCCTATACAAACCAACCATAAGGAGACTTAATCATGGAAACTAAAGAACTTACCAACGAACAGCTCGCCAATTCCTGCCGTGCCAACGGTATCTACTTCATCAACGACGACTACGAGACAGCCCGTCGTGACTATATCGCCGAGACCGGCAACGCCGTGGACGACGGCGACCGCGACGACAAAATCGCCGTCATGGCTCGTATGCTCGACGAATATCTGGACTACGGCGTCGTATCCGAGACCGACGACGAGGCGGACAGCGAAGAGCACTCCGACCTCATGGCGTTCCGTGACGACCTGTGCTTCGAGATTGCCGAGAACTGGGTGGACGGCAAGTACGCCGATAAGGACGCGGACAAGTGGCTCGCGGCGGCGAACGCCGACCTTGCCGATATGCTGCTCAAGCACTATCTGGGCGAGTTCGGTAATTCCGTCTGGGACTTCATTACCGCCAACTGGTACGACGGCGAAAAGATTGCCGACAAGAAGTTCGGACAGTTCGTCGGTCGAATGAAAATTATTGATTTGTTGGACGGGTCTTCCGCAGCCGACGCCGACGAGTTCGCCGACGAGGTAAACACCTACTTCAGCGGTTCTATTCTGGACGACGTGAACTCCCCGTTCGGAGCTACCGAAGCCGAGGAATACGCCAAGTTCACGTGGAACCGCTACAACAGCGAGGAATAACTTTCCTCTCTGGGGCGGGCTTCCGTCCGCCCTTTATATTCCCTATACAACCAACCGATAAGGAGATTTGATTATGGCTAAGACAAAGAAGACCTACTTCCAGGCTATCTGCTACACCACCGACCACTGCGACGGCGACCTTATTGCCCCGTCCTGCTGGGACCCGAATACCGACCGTGCCGTCGCCGCCAAAAACATCATGACCGAGATCAGCGACTCGTTCGCCGGCATCCTTGCGACAAAGAAGAACGTCGGACCGGAGTCGATTACTATCGAATACCGTAACAGCACCGACGAAAGCACCGAATGGGAAGAACCTAAAGTCATCAAGAACTGGAAACGTGCCGACAAGTTCCTCGAAAAGCTCGCCAGCGGTCTCGCCGACGGCTCTATCTGCACCGTCATGGTCACTGTGCCTGAGTACGTGAACGCGTTCATGGTTCAGATCGGCAAGCGTTCAGACGTGTTCCACATCAACCAGTTCTCTCTGTAGTACTGGCTTCTCTGGGTCGGGCTTCCGCCCGGCCTTTATTTCCCCTATACAAGCAATTTAACTTAAAAAGGAGCGCAACATGTCGTCAAAAACCAAAGAACAACGCGAAATAATAACTGTAACGGTACAGTATGAAGTGAACATCAACGCAACGGGAGCAACGCATGACGAGCGTAAACAATGTGCTGAATCGCTGGCCGGAACCCGTTTAACTAAATATATTGGCTGCAAGCTCATTAGTGTCAAGGCAAAATAAGAATTGCTTAACGACACTTTGGATGGACATAGCCAATAATTTTTAACAAGCACTTGACGAGTCGAGCATAGTTTTCTATATTTCGACTCGTCACAGAATTTAAGTCTGCCATCTTATTGGAGATGTAGCTCAGGGAGGTAGAGCGTCGGCCGAAAGCCGAAGGTCCGTGGTTCGATTCCGCGTGTTTCCAATGTCGAGGTATCGTTCCCCCTTTCGTGGGGATTGAAACAGCTGGACTAGGGACGGTTCTTACTAGTCGAATTACGGTAGCGCGTTACCGTATACTAGCCGAAAGGAACTATCCCGGCGCTTTTCTTCGCAACGGGCGATTGTAGGAATTTCACCTTTTGTTGGTTATTCGATCCATCCTACAGTCGCCCGCTATGTTTTTAATCTAATTTCCCAGAAAAAGGAACCTTATGAACGTACTATCCCTCTGTGACGGAATGAGCTGCGGTCACATCGCGCTCAAGGAACTCGGAATAACAGTAGACAGCTACTACGCGTCCGAGATCGACAAGAACTCTATCAAGGTAACCCAGGACAACTTCCCTGATACCAAACAGCTCGGCGACGTGACCAAGCTCAACCCGGAAGACCTGGCAAAATCCCTCCCAAAAATCGACCTCGTCATGTTCGGAAGCCCGTGCCGTTCCCTCTCCAAAGCGACGGCTGGTCGAGAACAGTACAACAACGGTCTCAAGGGCATTTCTGGTCTCTTCTACGACTGCAACGAGATCCTCAAGGCTATCAAGACCTACAACAACCCGGACGTGAAGTTCCTCGTCGAGAACGTGGACTCGTCCAAGAAAGACGACCTCAACGCCATATCGACGGAACTCGGCGTACAGCCGGTGCTCATCAACTCCCAGAACTTCTCCGCCCAGGACAGAAAGCGTCTCTACTGGACTAACATACCGGTAGACCTCTCGAAACTCCCCTCCAGCAATGCCGTGCTCGGCGACGTGCTGGAAGCCCATGTCGACGAGAAGTACTTCTTCAAGGAAGGCTACGAACTCCACGGCGACGACAAGCGTGTCATGGCTACGCTCCATATCAACGGTCACGACATCCTCAAGCGTGTCTACAACCGCGCGTTCAAGGCTCCGACACTTACCAGCTGTCGCGGTGGCAACCGCCAGGTCAAGGTAATGGACGGCGGCCGCGTACGTCGTCTCACTCCGCTGGAGTACAGACGGCTCCAGACCATCCCAGACTGGGTCAAGATGGACGTGGCGAACTCCCATATCTACAACATGCTGGGCGACGGCTGGACGGTCAAGGCGATCCAGTTCATCCTCTCCTTCATGTAGTAACTCCTCCCACAACTACTCTCCAGAACGGTCCGGGCTTCTGTCCGGTCCGTATATGGAGTATGTACCCAACCAAAGGAGTAAACCATGATGAATTCCAGAGAAATCAACTCTTCGCCGAACTACTACAGAAACAAGTACTACGTCGGTCGACGCATGGTCGTCCAGGAAGCTCTCCAGGGCGGTCGCGAGATCTGGTTCTGCCAGATCGCCGTGAGGAACCACGACGCCGGTACCAAGTGTCCGCACTGCGGCGGCAATCCGAACCCGTCCGACTGGTCGTCCTCCCTCCGTTTCCGCCGATTCGACAGCGAACGCCAGATCGAGTGCGAGCCGACCGTCGAGAGCGAAGGCTCTTGCTCCAAGTGCAAGCAGTGGTGGCGAGTGACCGCCGACGAGGGCGGTGCCGTCGTGAGCTTCGACGCCCCGAGACAGTCGCCGTACCAGCACACGTTCATGCCGCACGTCCAGTACGCTAAGGAGACCAGATGAGCCTTCCTACCCTTGACCAGATGAGGACAGACATCCTCACGAAAGTCGCCAAGTGCGCCCGGAAAAATGAACGCGAGTTCAAGGTTCCGGACCTGTACAAGGACGCTGCGAGACTGGTCGCCACCGAGGGAAAAGGGTTCCGCTTCGACGGAAACACTTTCAGCTGGTAGCCGGGCTTCCGGCTACCCTTTATTTCCCCTATACACCCCAACCGATAAGGAGATTACCAATGAAAAAGAATTCAAACAAGCCAGTCTTCGAAAAGACCTACTTCAACGCCCTGGAAGTCAAGCACGACCCCGTAGACGTGTTTGCGAAGTCAAAGACAGTTACGGCTGTCCTGAGAGGTCTTTATGACCGTGCCGAACGCGTACGCTACATCAAGCTCTTCGAATACGCCGACGGCAGACAGCGTATCGTCGTCCGTTTCTGCAAGGAAGTCGGTTACAACCCGTACGCGAGCAACGGCGAGTTCCGTATCCACGTGCCGGTAGAACACGACCGTATCTCGATTACCGTGTTCGGCAAGGAACTGTCCAACGTCGCCGCCGCCGACGTGAACACCGACAAATACGTGGACCCGACAAAGTGCCGAGTCATCTTCGTGGACAACCTCCAGAAGAAGCGTCAGCCGACAATCGACAAAATCTTCAACCTCGCCCACACAATCAGGGCGAACTACAACGCGATAGACGACGCTCTCAACTCTAACGCCGTCTGTGCAAACCAACTCGAAAACCTTTGCAAATAAATAAGGAGTAAATATCTATGTTCGAACAAGCATATAACACAATCAAGGACCGCGTTGACTTGCTCACGGACGCCAACCAGACTGGAGTCGTCCAGTTGCAACCGGCAAAAATTAATTTTATTGACAACGTGGTAGAACGCAAAGCCGACGGCTCGCCAGATCCCCAGTTCGTCACTAATATCCACTGTGCCTATTCCGTCAAGCGAAAGGATTCGGGTAGCGGCACAAGCGTGCACTTATATTTCACTCAGGAATGCGGTAAAATCGCATATCACGTATTATTCAGCAACAAAACCGTGTTCGCTGGCTCGCACTACGCCGACGAAACACTTGGCAAGTGGGTCGAAGAAATCCTCGGCAACTTCAAGGCGTACGCCTACGTCATCGCCAGGTTCATGAACGTGGGTAAATTCTCTTAGATACCTTCCTTCCTCGGGCGGGCTTCTGTCCGCCCTTTATCTTCCCTATACATCCAACCAAATAAGGAGATTAACAATGAGTCATATTTCTACTTCTGAAAAGCTTGAAATCGCCCTCGGCGAGACCACCAATTTCTGGTACAACGAGCAGTGCTTTACATTCCTGCTTACCACCATTCCGACCAAAGAGAGAAAACGCTACCACGTGTTCGGTAATAACAGACCAGGAGACATCGGTACCATCTGCGCGGCGGCTCGCACCACCAACTTCAACTTCGAAGACGCCGACAACCTGGCAAACCTCGTGAAGGTGGCAACCAAGATGATTACGTCTCGCCAGATCGCCGGCACGGGGACAACCCATATCTACTTCGTGGAAAAAATGGATGGACGCACATTCGTCTCGATTACGGCAATCCCAGTTGAATCCGACGGTCTCATTCACCACGGCGACGAGCGTATCCGTATTCCGCTTGACCAGGAAAAAACATCCATGTACGTGGCAAGCCAGGACGGCGTATGCGCTGGAACTATTTTCTGGCGACTCGACGACGCAGTTAACTCTGTCGCGGATCACTTCCAAAGCCTTATCAGCGACATTCGTTCCTATGTCATGGAAACGGAAATCATTGAAGACGCCGAACGGAAAGCCGCTGCCACCACTCTTAACACCCTACTCAAGTTCCAAAAGTGTCCGTCCGCCAAAATCGCTAAGGAACTCAACCCCGACGCCGTCTGGGCAAAGCTGACCCACGAGCAGAAAGTCAGTCTTGTCAAAAAGCTCGACTCTAAGAAAGGACGTCCTCGCAAGAAATAATTTCCTTTCCTCGGGCGGGCTTCCGTCCGCCCTTTATTTCCCCTACGCCAACCTAAAGGAGTTCACCATGAAAGTTTACAAGCTCGTCAGACAACTCAAGGACGGTTCCCTCAGACCGCTATTCATCGGAAAGAAAAAGCCGTTCGTCATCGGCCAGAAAATGCACTGCGAATATCTGCCGACTAAGGGATTTGCCCCACGCTCCGTGGACGACTCCCAGACCGGTGGCTGGCACTGCTGCTTCCAGCCGGTCGCTCCGCACCTCGACGAAACCCTCAAGACAGGCGAAACACGTGTCTGGCTCGAATGCGAAGCCGAAGGAACGACCAAGACATACCACCGTGGCGAACACCAAGGAGGCGACTGGATCCTCGCCGAAACCATCACCCCCATCCGTGTCATGCCCTGGGACGAAGTCCGCAAGATGCAAGCCGCGTACCACGGCATCAATATCGAGGATGCTATCGAAAAAGTCGACCATTACGTCTACCGCGAACTCGGCTACACTAGCGACGAGACCAATGACATTATCGCACTGAACGACGACCTTATCCGCAAACTTATTGCCGAAGGCAAGACCCCGGAGGAAATCGCCGGTGAGCTCGACTATTCCACCGTATCGGACTACGAAAACTACGACGACAACGAAGAACCCAACCAGTAAGGAGTACACCATGTCTAACAATATCTGCAACAGTACAGAATCCTTCCAGTCTATCGCGAACCTCGTCGAGAAGACATCCAAGCGAAATCTCACGGTCATCCGCGACCAGATCACCTCCCCTGACAGCACTCTGGTCATCCTCCCGGCGGTCTACGGCCACAGACAGGTCGACGTGTTCTTCGAGACAAAAGTGCCGTTCACATTCGCTCTCAGGTTCAACACCGTCTCTCAGTACGCCGTCACCGGCACAGAGCCGAAACCCCACTACATCACGACCACGCCGATGGAGCTGACCACAACGAACCTCAAGAAGCAACTCATCCACACTCTCGGACAGCGTCCGGGCTTGTCCGCCACAAAAATCCAGTCGATCTCGTTACTCTCTACCATCCGCCTCTATGCCGAACTGCACGACGACAAGGACGAATTCATCCGTAAGCAGTTCGCCGAATCCATCCAGAAAGACCTCGGCTTCGGACCGTCCGTCATCGACCACTGGACGCTCGCCTGGGCGAAAGACGACATCATCGACTTCTGCTTCGCCATCACCGGGATCAAAGACCAGAACCCGCTCTTCAGTCTCCACCTCTTGCTCTCGTTCGACCCGGAGGGCAACATCTGGAACGTGTACACCCAGTACACCGACGACAGAGACGACCACATCTACGTCAACGCCGGCGACATCAGCCCGAACCCGGTCGACAACTTCGCGGACCTCCGCGACTACCTCGAACATGTCGTCGAGCTGGGTAACAGGCGTTACGACGAGTCCCAGAATAGGTTAACCCATGAAGAATAATTTTTTATTTTTGATTCTGGTCGCCGTCACCATCTGGGCTGCCCCGCTCGACTGCGACAGCTTCGTCGACAGATGGGCGGACGACGCCAGAATCCCAGACCAGACCGTTCCGGACCCGGAAAACTATGTCTGCTTTTCTGACGGTTCCACCCTGTCGGCTTTCCACCGGGAATACCTCAAGGTAGCACTGCTCTTCGACCCTAAACAGGCGATAGCTTGCCAAGCCGTCCAGAATATGCTATCTTATGTCTGTCTTCTCGTAGACTCTAACAACGTCGCCTTCTACGCGTTCCAGAAATACGGCGACATTCTCAGGCTCTACGAGTCATTCAACAGAAATTGACGGTCAGGGGAAAGGCGGAAAACTTCCGCCAGGTCGCAGACCCATTCCCAAACAACCAAACGATCAAACACCTTGCGACCTACCCTCTGCCGCCAAAACATTTTATCCCAAGCTTGACCGCCGGTCTAGGTTGGGCAACGTGTCCGAGACTGGAGACCGGCGATCGAACTCCTTATGACCAGTCTCGGACACTCTTTTTTTAATTTTTTAATATTGACATTTTCAACATGTCCTCCTATATTTTAACAAGAACTTATCATCTTCTTACTGGAGGACACACATGAAAGGAAACCCCTGGAAAAGAAAAGAAATCAAACTGGCTCTCACTGAGGGCAAGGTCGAAGGACGTACACACGCAGCCGTAGTATCGAAGCTCAATTCCCTCGGCATCCGTACCAAGCCCAGATGGAAACCGGAAGACATCCTCTTCGTAATGCGCGGCGGCTTCCCGGAAGGTCACACCAAAAACGCCGTCTATCAACTCCGTCATAAGCTAGGAAAGGGCGTCTGTGAACCCATCAACAAGTACATCGATCCCAAGAACCCGGACCAGACCGCACTCGACCTACCTCCAGGTAAGAAGCCGTCCCTCAACAAACACCACCACGAGTCCGTCGGTGAACTCCTCCTCCCCATCTATACCATGCACAACGGCGGCATGAAACCACTCGACATCGCGAAGTCTATCAACCAGTCCGTAGAACTCGTCCAGGCAGCAATCGCCATGAAAGAGCTCTACAAGCCGGCTACTTAAGATATATCCGTTAGAGAAGCAATACCTCATAAGGGAGCAGTGAAAGCTGCTCCCTTTCTGCTGTCCGACGATCTATCTCCACTCCCTGCCGGCGTCCGGGCTTCTGTCACCCTATCATCTCCGAAGCAGCCCCGAACCCTCTTACAAGGAGTCACATCATGAAACCGTTTTCCATCCTAGCCGAAGTCGAAACCACGACCACGTTCCTGCCGTCCAAACGGCATTCCGTTCCGAGATACACTCAGCACAAGATTAAAGCTCGCTTCAACGTCACTCGTGTACACATCAACGACGCCAAGATCGTCTACCGTATCTCTGACCACAAATCACTATACACGAACGCGACCAAAACCGAAGACTTCCGTACCGGTAACGGCGTCTACAAACGACTTGTCACGCCTATACGCATGTTCAACGGTCGCTTCTTCAAGCCGTTCAAGTACTACTACGGTTCCGCCGTGTCGGACAAGTGGTTCTCGCTTGATGACTTCCAAAAGTACATCCTGACCGACATCTATTACGAGGTCAACCTCACAAACGAGCTGTTTCTCCGTAACAACACGCACAAAGGCAACTATATACAGTTGATGCCGGAAGCTAACCTCAAAGACCCGAATATCCAGATCCTCAAGCGTTCTGATGACGATGTCTTCAAGAAAGTCCAAGAGGAATGCGACCAGTACATCATCATCGGTAACCACGTCTGGCAACAGGTCGACCAACCTCTATATTTCTATACTACGTTCGGTTTGGGTCACAACCACGGCGGTACCGGCTTCTTTGTCTCGTTCATCGACCCTAAAGACATCCCCAAATGCAATAAGAAGTTCTACTTCATGCCTGAACAGCTCAAGGAAGCTCTCGACACCGTCATTAAGGTCGCGACAAATCGGGGCGATACCGACTCCGTCAAGTCCATCAAAAAGTGTCACCCCACTATCCACATTGTCTAAGCCCGTCCGGGCTTCCGTTCATACAGCATCGGTATTGCACAACCGGTATTAACTAACCAAAAAGGAGTTCTTTATGCCTCATCTCTTTATCACTGTACCGTTCCACTACCCCGTAATATACCGCTCGTCTGAACGGTCGAAAATCAACCGTGTCGCCGACCGACTCGATACCATCCGCATCAAAATCAACTGCGAATCAGCTAAATATGCCCCGGTTATCTACAAGGTCTTCGACCAGAAGAAGTTCGTTAAGGACGCTAAGGGCATGTACAGCTTCTACACCGCCCTCCACGATCACAACTATACCAAAAAGTGGTTCTATGAACCGTACCGCCAGATCAACGGCAAGCTCTTCCGCAAATGCCGTTTCACATACGGTGATACAGTCTCTAACCTCTCTACAAATACCGTCAAGGACTTCATCGACTTCACCGCTTGGAAAGTCCACGACTTCTATACTGAACTCAAGGGCGTTGGTATCCTCGATTATAACGCTGTAGACAGCGTCGACGACCAGGACACCCTCGGAATCTCGTTCGACGCCAAAATCTCGTTCCCAGACAAGTGCGTCGTGGTCAAGTCCTACGATCACGACGTCAAGGACAAAATCAAGGCTCTCTACGCCGACAATTTCGTCCGTATCGGTACCGAGTTCTGGGAAGTCTCTAACATTCCGTGCTACCGGGTCATCCAAACTGGCGACCACATTGCAGACTTCTTCCTCTCCCACCAGATCTACAAGGACGAACCTAACACGTTCCTCCCGGAACAGCGTGATCTGGCTATCAAGAAGTGGACTGATGTAATCTGCTCGGGACCCGCTCCGATGCGTCCACAACAGCCTAAAGCCAATATTATCGTCGTAAAATAATTTTTATTGACATGTAACCCAAGTTTTACTATATTTCTACTCGTATAATAACCCCAACTGTGTTGGGACCCTTGTTGGTGCTATATGAGTAGAGTATATAATAACTGGACTAAGACCGATATCGACGACCTGGTGAAAGGTAAGATTCCTGAATCTCACCCTCACCACGCGGCTTGTCACCTTAAGGCCAAGTCGCTCGGCTTCACGTTCCATAAGGCTAAAATCATCGGCGAAAACTGGACGCCGGAACAGATCGACTCCCTTCGACAGGGCGTTGTCCCGGATGGTAAGTCGTGGAACGAAGCTGTCAAGGTCGCTAAGGTCAACAAGATTGACTTCGTCAATATTTTTAATTCCCGCGACTTCGATGACAACGAAATCCGACTTATCAAGGACGGTCACATACCTCCACACAGAGACCGAGAAGCTGTCATCAAGTACGCCGCTACTAAGCTGAACATTAACGTCTTCAAGACCAAACGATCTAAGAAGTCTATTGAAGCCGTCCGAAAGGGTGAAATACTCTTCAAGGAGTTCGCTGCTTCTCCAGACTCCCTAGACACGGTCGCTAAAAAGCACGGAATGTCCAAGCAGAACGCTCACAGACTGATCCAGAACTTCAAGGTCTACTACTTCGACACCCACTTCGTCAAGGAATGTGTAAAATAATTTTTACTTTCTCATACTAGGTGCGATACGGTCGAGACGGTTGCCATCTGTGTCCAATATGGACGGTGGTGGCAACTGTCTCGGCTCTTCTGAAAAATTTTTAAATCTGTCTCAACTGTTCCGGTTCCACGTGAAACAAGGTCTCGGCTCTTCCTATACCCTCTGAGCCGTCTCGACCCGTCGCCCGGAACCCCCTCACGCGAGTATGCCGAACCCCTCGTTGTGCGCCTACTTAGTCCAACCCCCTCCCACCCCTCCAACTCCGTGGAAAATTTGGGAGACCCACCCACAATCTACCACTTATTCACACTTTATCAACAGTTCGGCAACATGTCGGAACTGGACCCGCGTTCTCCGGGACACGGGGAACACGTGCGAGTTACCCCCCACTTCCGACCGGGCTTCCGTCTACGGAGTATCTGTCATGTGTCGGGCGTCCTCGCCCATCAACCTCAACATCAACCTCAACCACATACATCTACAAGGGGCATACACCCATGAGCCAGAGAGGAATAGAGACAGACCCGAGCAAGATGGTGACCAACGACGAGTGGTCTGATTGGTGCAAGAGGATGGCGGACAAGGAATCTCGCGTGGTGGAGCGTACGAGGTCGTTCATAGAGGGCGGGCTGAAGCACGGCGTATACCGCATAGAGGGCGGACGTGTAGTTGTGACCGATGGGAACGTGAAGAAGTCATGCTTCTGCATGGTACACGGCGACGTGGGTCATGCCGGAGAGCTTTACTGGAAGGCTAGGAGAGGTTATGACTGGGTGAGGAACGAGCTAACGGAGCCGGAGTCCGAGGTGAAGAAACTTCTCGAGGACTGGCTGACTGACAACTGGTTCAACTACCTGAGAAATGCGGCATAGCATAGGAGGATATAGATATGGCAGCCATGACTGAAAAGGGACCGGAGCACGGGGACGTGGAGTATCTCGGGAGCGGTATCGAGTACACCTACATAGAGGAGTCAAGGAACGAGATACCTGACGGGGGCAAGTACTACATATCGCGTCTCGGCGACTAGACCGTCCGCGATCCGTCCGGGCTTCCGCTCGGCACTTATCGGTATTGCGTAACCAACTTATCAAAGGAGATTCAAGATGGCGACAAAGATTGAAATCACTAGGTACGACGACAACCACCCCTGCATAAAGGCGGACGGAATCGTCCTGACAATGTCACTAGACGAGCTGGACTCGATGCCCGACGACTTGCCGTGGGCGGTCGGAGAGAGCGGTGACGACAAGTACACTCTGCTCGACACCCCCCAGCTCGACAGCATGTGTCCGACGATGATATCCAGGCTGAACGGCGTCGCGTACCGCCGTACGGGCAACGACGTGGAGGTGGACTGCTGTGGCAAGTGCTACATGGACATCGCCGAGGTCCTTCTGGATGACGGCACTTACACGCTGGGCGACGACGGCAAGGTCGTGAGGGAGGCATAGGTATATGGGAACCAGGAACCACCACAAGTCGGAAGGCAGACCGAAGATAAGCATTTCGGTCGCCGCCAAGACGGCTAAGCTGAGGCACCTGTTCAAGAGCGACGAGGACTTCGTCGAGTTCCGCACCAAGACGCAGAAGGAACTCCAGAAGTCCATGCACGGTTGCCGGATCGGCAACGAGGTGTACGCTTCCAACTGGGCCGAGGAGACGCGGGAGACCGCCGAGAAGAGCTGCCCGAGGGGCAAGCTGCTCAGGTGGGAGGCGACCATGACCGGACCGGTGTTCTACATCGAGGGAGGCACGGACTACTACTGGTACGTGTTCCCCGTGGAAAAAACTGGTAACTAATTTCTCAAACATAGTGATTTGTTTATACCCCCTTTTCAATTAGCGTTTGAGAAATTCATTACCCTAAAATAAATTTTAATCTAGGAGACATTTTATGGCTGAAAGCAATGCTAAAGTAGATGGAATGACCGCGTTCGAGCGGAGCAAGCGTTTCGAGAAATTCATGAAGGGTCCGGCGGTGTTCCACGACCCGAAGGCGGAGGACGTGTTCAAGCGTCACGTGGACAAGTTCGTCACGCACGGCTACGGAGCGTGGTTCAAGGAGACGAAGGCGAGCGAGCGTTCCATGTTCCTGACGCTTGCGAACGGTGTCGGCGACTGCTGGATCCAGTGGTACGACGACAAGGGCATGTACGGGTGCGGTTGCAGGGTGGACGGCGACGGCTGCGTGGTGTACTGGAAGGATGGCGAGGACTACAAGGCGGCACGAGACCGTATCCGCAGGGTGTTCGTCCTCATGGAGCAGATGATAGAGGTGTCGAGAACGAGGAACGTTCTTAAGAGCCTCGGAGCGACTTTTGTCAAAGGAGACTGAGCATGAAAAACAAGAAAGACATTGATTTTGAGTTTTCACGCAAGGAAGGAACGACTGCGGTCGACGCTGCGGTCAGGAAGCGGATCCTCGAGAAGCTGAACGGCGGCATATACGGAGCGGTCGGGCTTGACATCAACAACGTGGGCATGGACGCACTCTTGAGGCTAGTCCTTGCGGGCGTGGCGTCCGCCGGCGTTGACGTGGCTAGCGGTGCGTGGTACTGCCTATCCTCTCACAAGGAGAAGGACGGCAAGACGGTCAATGCGGTCGGCGTGGACACCGTCATGGTGTACACGAACGACGACTCCATGTTCCTCGTGGCGGTGGTGTCCAAGCACGGCGTAGTTGAACGCGTGACGTACCTCTGGGTAGTGGAAAGCCCAGAGAAGGTTCCCCTGGCGACGGTCATCGCGGACACGCCCACGGAAGCCGCAAGGGAGGCGAGGAAGCAGTTCGGGTGGACTGCCAAGACCTACCGCGTGTACGACAAGAAGGGCGACGGAGACATCGACAAGAAGGTCGTATTGCGGAACTAGGTATCGCAATACCGTCTGAATCTGGTCCGGGCTTCCGTCCGGGCCTTATCTTTATGGTGGCAACAGCCCAAACACTAATCAAGGAGACGAAATCATGGCTAAGAAAGAAACCGCCGAATCAATACGTAACAAGAAGCTCGCCGAAGCGGTAAAGGGCTTCAACAAGAAGCTTGACGAAGCCGTCGAGTGGATCAAGGGCTTCGCCAAGCGTGTGCCGACGCTCTTCGACTACTGCACGCAGTTGGAGAGGGCGAACATCGAAACGCCGGTATACGACCCGAACTGGAACAGCCCCGACGAGTACAGGGACGCCAACAAGACCGAGTTCGGCTACTACAACGAAGACCATCTCTATGGAATCGGCATGAGGAAGAAGGGTCGTCCTACCTACCTTATCAGCCGTCACGGCGACCTCGACCCGTATAGCTCTCTCGCCCAGGAAATCGGCAGCCTCGGCACGATGCTCGCCGACGCGATCGCCTCGGCAAAGTTCGCCAACAACGCTATTTCCCATGAAGGCGACCCCGACTACTGTCTCACCGCCGACAAATGGGAACAAAGCATCAAGGCACGCAAGACCGTCATCGAGTACGCTGAACTCGCCGCTGAGTGGGAAAAGAAGCTTATCGACAAGGTTGACCATCTCTAGCCGTACGGGCTTCCGATTGTTCCATATCGGTATTGCGTAACCAAAACAAACCACCATCAAGGAGACACGCTATGCGTAACAACTTCAAATTTGACAAAGTGACACCATCCGAACGAGAATCTTTGGACAATCTCGTCAAGGCAGTCCGCGATTCCGTAATATACAAGAAGTACTTCGACACGGAGCTGAAGACCGCCGAAGCCGAGCAGATCGACTACCGCACTGGCAAGTTCGGCATCGAGCTGAAGAGTTCCGCTTTCAAGGCTGACGGCGACCTCAAGGTAGTCGTGAGGAAGGCGTGTAACGACTTCTGCAACACGTACGCTCTCGGCAACGCCAAGTTCAGCCGTACCGGCTACGTCGTGTGGTTCCACGTTTACGGCTACCACAAGGCACAGACCGTGGACGTTCCCTGGGCGGTATTCGGAAACCGTTTCGCTGAACTCGTAAGGTGTGCGACTAAGGTAGCCGAGGTAATCGACGAGCTGAACCACATAACGAAACGTTGCACATGCTACTCGGTCACGTACTTCCGCCAGACCGAATCGCGTGAACTCAAGAGTGCGGAACACGGCCTTGACTGGACTGACACGACCTACTCCGACTACGCTCCGAGGCTCCTGACCCGAGTGTTCGCCACGCTCCAGAACTGCACCGACGTCGTGGACTACAACGATTTCGTGCCGTACAGAGCAGAGATCAAGGTCTCGGACACCGGCGACACGTACAAGGTCTCGTTTTAATTTTTGATTTTGGAGGCGAC
>Ga0265298_10000641_pt1 | contig 51206 bp, 47 predicted proteins | sample AusTroGonzalo_MG_3_FD_193486 | JGI IMG/M metagenome (GOLD analysis project Ga0265298, IMG submission 193486) | Bovine rumen microbial communities from tropical cattle in Woodstock, Queensland, Australia - Gonzalo_01 | ecosystem: Host-associated > Mammals > Digestive system > Stomach > Rumen ...
CGAGTCACCGGTGTGCCGTCATAAACTGTTGCTGCACTATTTCGGCGAGGAATACGACAAGGAAAACTGCGGCGCGTGCGACAACTGCCTCAACCCGAAAGTGCGTTTCGACGGTCAGGAAGACATAAAACTGGTCATCGAAGCAGTGCTGGCAACGAAACAGCTGTTCAAGACCAAGCATATCTCCGAACTCCTTGCAGGAAAAGAGACTGGCGACATCAAGACGGCGAAACACGACACCAACGAGTATTTCGGAGCCGGTGACGACCACGACGAGAAATATTGGACTTCGATAATCCGCCAGGCTTTGGTTAACAAATTGTTAGTCAAAGATATAGATAACTACGGCATCCTGAAAGTGCCGAAAGAAGGTAAGGACTTCATAAAGAAACCATACACCGTGATGGTGGCCATGGACCACGATTACGACAAGGGCGACGACGATGAGTTTGACGAAGACCGCGTGTCACTGTCGAAGGACTCAGGCACCGACAAGACCCTGTTCTCGATGCTGAAAGACCTTCGCAAAACCATCGCGAAGAAGAAAAACCTGCCACCATTCGTGATATTCCAAGACCCGTCGCTGGAGGATATGGCGATACAGTATCCTATCACGATGGAAGAGCTGACACAGATTGCAGGAGTGGGCGCAGGAAAAGCTCAGAAATTCGGTCAGCCGTTTATCGACCTTATCAAAGAATACGTCGAAGAGAACGAAATTACACGTCCGAACGACATGGTGGTGAAGTCGGTGGTGAACAAATCGGCTTTGAAAATCAGCATCATACAAAATATCGACAAGGAGATTCCGCTTGAAGACATCGCATATTCAAAGAACCTTGAATTCGACGAGCTCTTGACCGAAATAGAAAGTATCGTGGCGAGCGGAACGCATCTCGACATCAGATATTACACCCGCGACAACATCGACCAGTATCATCAGGAGGATATCATCCAGTATTTCAAAGAGGCTGAGAGCGATGACCTTGAGACGGCGATGAAGACGCTGGGCGAGAACGAATACGAAGAGGAAGAGGTGCGACTGATGAGAATTCAGTTCTTATCTGAAGTTGGAAACTAACATGGGGCCGTCATTTCGACTGAAGCGAAGCGGAATGGAGACCTGAGCTTGCGAAAGCATTCACCTTTGGTGAATAAATCTCATTGATTTATGAAGAGAATTGTAATAGTTATTATATCATTATTCTTTCTGGTTGCTTGTAGCAGCGAGAAGAAGAAACAGGCGCCGGAGGTGTTGCTTTCTGAGGAGCAGATGGTCGACGTGATGACCGACATTCAGATCATGGAGGCGACGATAAGCTATAAACGCAACACCAACCAGAAGACGGCATACCTGAAAACCGTCGGCTATGACACGATTTTCTCACATTACGGCATCACCGATTCAATCTTTAAAGAGAATATGAAATACTATAATGACTTTGATCCTCAGACACTTATACGTGTGATGGACTCGGTGGAGGTGCGTCTGGGCAGGATGAGGAATCAATGAAAATGTTCGTAAACGATTTTTGCCTTGGCGGGACCTATAATATCGCTAAGACGTTGTAAATCAGCTTCTTTAATGTTTTTAACCGATTTCAGTTCGAGAAGTAGCTTCTCGGCGGTGGCTTTTCCTATGCCTTTGATGTCGTTCATCTCGGAATGTACGAAACCTTTCTGGAACTGCTTGCGGTGGAAGGTGATCGCAAACCGATGCACCTCGTCCTGGATGTGCGTCAGAAGCTTGAAAACCTCAGAGTTTATCTTTGTTTGCACCGTTTTTGGCGGAAAGCCGAATAACAGCTCATTTGTGCGGTGGCGGTCGTCTTTGGCGAGTCCTGCAATAGGAATACTGAGATGAAGCTCGTCCTCGATGACCTGTCGTACCACCTCCATCTGGCCTTTGCCGCCGTCGGTGATGATGAGGTTTGGCAGCTCTTTGCCCTCTTCTTTGAGTCGTGAATAGCGGCGGCGAACCACCTCTCGCATCGAAGCATAGTCGTCGGGACCTTGCACCGTCTTGATGTTGAAATGACGGTAGCCCGCCTTGTTGGGCTTGCCGTTGACGAACTGTACCATGCCTGCTACGGCGTAGTCGCCCTGGAAGTTGGAGTTGTCGAAACACTCAATGACTGCTGGTGGTTCTGGAAGATGTAAGTCTTTCTGTAGCTCTGCCAAGACACGTTTTGAATGGCGTTCGGGGTCGACCAGTGAACGCAGTTTCTCGGTCTCGGCACGATATTGCTTGGCGTTGCGTGTGGATAGTGCCAAGATCTCGAATTTCTCGCCTTTTTTCGGTATGGTGAACTTCACGTTTTCAAGTTCCATGTCGAGCTTGAGCGGAACAATGATTTCGCGCACGGAACTCTCAAAACGTTGCCGTAACTCGATGATTGCCAACGACAAAAGCTCTTCGGGCGTTTCTTCAAGGCGGCGTCTCATCTCGATGGAGAACGACTGTATTATCGCCCCTTGGATGATGCGCATGTAGTTGACATAGAACGAGTTGTCGGCATCGTCGAAGGAGAATACCTCCATGTCGTGGAGAGTGTTGCTGCTCACGATGGAGCGAGCGTGGTAGTTTTCGAGAAGGTCGTATTTCTTTTTCAGCACCTGAGCCTGCTCAAATTCGAGGCGTGAGGCATGGTCCATCATCTGCGTTTTCAGGTCTTTCAAAACTCCTGAGATATTGCCTTTGATGACTTCTTTTACATTGAAAATCATCGAGTTATAATCTTCTTCGGAGATGAGGTTGGCGCATGGAGCCTTGCAGTTGCCGATATGATATTCGAGGCATGGCCGGCTCATCATATGGTTACAGGTGCGCAAAGGATAGACCTGTTTCAGGATGTCCAGCAGTGTCCGCGCGGTCATCACTGAAGGGTAGGGGCCGTAGTAAAGCGAGCCGTCATTGACCCTTTTTCTGGTGAGGAAAACACGTGGAAAACGCTCGTTTTTAATGCAGATCCAAGGATAGGTCTTGTCGTCCTTGAGCATGATGTTGTAACGCGGCTTGTACTGCTTGATGAAGTTGTTTTCTAGCAGGAATGCTTCGGCTTCGCTGCCCACCACGGTGAATCTGATATCTGCTATTTTGCTGACCAAGAGACGTGTCTTGCCAGTCTGTTCCTTGTTGAAATAGCTTGATACTCTGCGTTTTAGGTTTTTTGCCTTGCCGACATAAATAATCTCGCCGCTCTCGTCGAAGTACTGATAAACTCCTGGCGAGGTCGGAATGGTTTTTAATATCGAGGTTATTTTGTCAGAGTTGTTCATGGTTAAAAGTTAAATGTTAAAAGATAAAAGAGATTCGTTAAAAGGTTGGGTTTTGGAAGCGTCAGCTCTTTTAACTTTGCTCCTTTAACCTTTAACTAAAAGTGTTTAAACCCTTGAGCTTCGATCGAAACTTGATGATTGTCAGGCGTGATGAGGTTGGCTTGTCCTTCGTCGGCGGTGATATATCCGATGATGCGGACGTCGTCCATATCCTTGACCTTTTCGTAGTCGCTTTGCGCGATGGTGAACAGGAGTTCATAGTCCTCGCCGCCGTTCAGAGCTGCGATGCTCGGCACTATGTTGAAGTCCTTTGCCGTCTGTATCGTCTTCTGATTCATAGGGATACGGTCTTCGTAGACCATGCAACCAACCTTCGACTCTTTACAGATATGTAAAACCTCTGATGCGAGACCGTCGGAGATGTCAATCATTGAGGTCGGCTTCACCTTGAGTTCCTTGAGTTTCGCTATGATGTCGCGGCGAGCCTCAGGTTTTAGCTGGCGTTCGAGGATGTAATCATAACCCGCAAACTCTGGCTGCATATTAGGGTCGGCCATGAATGCCGCTTTCTCGCGTTCGAGGATGAGCAGTCCGGTGTAGGCAGCGCCGAGGTTGCCGCTCACGCATAGCAAATCGTTGGGTTTTGCGCCGCTGCGGTATACGATGTCTTCTTTTTTAGCCTTTCCGATGACCGTCACCGAGATGAAAAGCCCTGATTTTGAGGCTGTTGTGTCGCCGCCCACGAGGTCTACATGATAGCGGTCGCAGGCCAATCTGATGCCGCGGTATATCTCTTCAATAGCCTCGACGGAATATTTCGAGCTGATGCCGAGACCTACTACAATCTGTGTGGGGGTGCCGTTCATGGCGTAGATGTCGGAGAAGTTGACGACGGCGGCTTTATAGCCGAGGTGCTTGAGCGGGCAATATGTCATGTCGAAGTGCACGCCTTCGCAGAGGATGTCGACGCTGACGAGTGTCTGTTCGTCTTTGTTGTCAATCACTGCCGCGTCGTCGCCGACGGCTTTTTGAGTGGAGTCGTTATAAATCTTGACATTCTGCACGAGTTTGTCGATGAGCGCGAACTCGCCGAGTTCCGAGAGGTTGGTGATGTTTTCCTGATCTGCCATTTTTGTCAAATTTTTGCAAAAATAATAAAAAAACGCTCGTGAAGTATTATTTTCGACGAGCGTGTTAAATTTTTCGGTGTGCTCCCACTAGGACTTGAACCTAGGACCAACTGATTATGAGTCAGCTACTCTAACCGACTGAGCTATAGGAGCTGGAAAAAATCCGGGTGCAAAAGTACACAATTTTTTGATTGAAACAACAAAAACTAATAATAATTTTGAATTTCATCCAAAATTTCGCTCACTTCGGCGGCTGTCATGACTTCCATGAGGCGCATCTTAAACGGTTTGAAGTTCGGGAATCCTTTGAAATACAAGCCCCAATGCTTTCGCATCTCGATGACGGCGTAGTGCTCGTCTTTGTAATTCAGTGAGTCGTTGAGGTGCATCTTCGCCACCCTCACACGTTCCTCGACGGAAGGCTTCTCGTCTTCGACACCTTTTTCAAGATAATCGTGTATCTCCTTGAAAATCCATGGGTTACCGTAGGTGGCGCGACCGATCATGAGACCGTCGACGCCGAAAGTGTCCTTGAAATATTTCGCAGACTTGCCGTCGACCACGTCGCCGTTGCCGATGATTGGAATCGTCATGTGCGGGTTGTTTTTCACCGCTCCGATGAGCGTCCAGTCGGCTGGCTCGCCCCATTTCGTGGTACGGAGTCGTCCGTGGATGGTAAGCGCCTGAATTCCAACGTCTTGCAGCCTCTCGGCAATCTCTACGATGTCTTTATGCTCGCTGTCGTAGCCAAGTCGAGTCTTCACAGTTACTGGCGTTTTCACTGCTTTCACTACGGCTTCGGTTATCGCCACCATCTTCGGGATGTCGTTCATGATGCCCGAGCCAGCACCTTTCGATGCCACTTTTTTCACTGGGCATCCGAAGTTGATGTCGATGATGTCAGGATTGTATCGTTCGGCATATTGCGCCGCCTCAACCATTGGCTGGACAGCGTTGCCGAAAATCTGCACTCCGAACGGCTGCTCGCTTTCTGTATAACGTAACTTGTTGATACTCTTGACTGCATCGCGAATCAGGCCGTCCGACGAGATGAACTCTGAATAGACGATGTCGGCGCCGTAGAGCTTGCACACGTGCCTGAACGGCGGGTCGGTGACGCCCTCCATCGGTGCCAGCAGCAGCGGATAACGCTCAAAACTCAAATTCGCGATTTTCATGCTGCAAAGATAAGAAAAATACAATTATCGAAAGCATTTTTGGTATCATTCTCGAAATGCTCACATTGTGGTAGGTCGCATTTCTGCGAATGACATTAAAAATGTTGAAAAAATCTAATGGCTGATGGCTAATAGCTAATGGCTTTTTTGTATCTTTGCACCCGTGAAAGAAAATCCATTGTCATATTATAAAAACGACGAACGTGTAGCGCAACTCGTTGATTGTCTTGAAGGTAAGAAAAACGTCTTCTGCAAGGGCATCGTCGGCTCGGCTAAGGCTTTCGTCGTGGCAGCGGCGTTCGAGAAAGTCGGCGGACAACATTTCGTGGTGTGCCCCGACAAAGAAAACGCGGCGTATTTCTACAACGACCTCGAAAATATTTTCGGCGAACGCGAGACCGACTACGCCAAGAAGATGATTCTGTTCTACCCGACGTCGTACAAACGTCCGTATGAGCCTGAAAAACCTGATAACACCTATATTTTGTCGAGGACAGAAGTGCTGCAGCGAGTCTCGACATCCGAAAGAAAGACGATAATCGTTTCTTACCCAGAGGCGTTGAGTGAGAAAATCGTCACTCGTAAGATATTGAGTAAGAACACTCTAAAGCTGGCGGTGGGCGAGAAGGTTGACATGGATTTCGTCACCGACACCTTGCTGGAATATAACTTCGAGCATGTCGACTTCGTGGTCGAGCCTGGCCAGTTTGCCATCCGCGGCGGCATCGTCGATGTGTTTTCATTCGCCAACGACTATCCATACCGTATCGTTTTCGACTTCGACGAGGTGGAGTCTATCCGCTCGTTCAACCCAGTCGATCAGCTCTCGATGGAGAAACTGCAACGCATCGTTTTGCTGCCTAATCTGCAAGACCATAACCTCTCTGAAGAACGTGAGTCGATATTCCAATATCTTCAGAATCAGACGGTTATGTGGCTTGAGGAGACTGATTTTCTGAAAGAACGTATCGATGCGGAATATAAAAAAGCTGTTGATGCATTTGAGGCTTTCGAGGAAAACGACAACGTGAAATCGCCCGAGACGCTATTTGCGCAAAGCGATGAACTTTTGACGCAACTCGATGATTATGAATCAGTTACGTTTGATATTTACTCCGATTCATTCGGGAAAGAGATTGTCAACTTCGATATCACTTCGCAGCCTGTCTTTAACAAGAACTTCGAGATGCTTTTGACGAGCCTTAACTCGTTGAAAGACAGAGGCTACAAGATACTTTTCTTTTCCGAAAGTAAACGTCAGCTCGAGCGAATCCAGAGCATTTTGAACGATTTGCAGCAGAAGGAGGAGTCGAACCATGACTTTACGCCAGTTATGTACTCGATGCAGGCTGGTTTTGTCGATAACGACCTGAAAATCAGCTGTTTCACCGACCATCAGATATTTGAAAGATACCACCGCTTCCATCTCCGTGAAGGTTTTGCCGGCAATCAGGCGTTGACAATCAAGGAGTTATACGATTTGAAGCCTGGCGACTATGTGACGCACATCGACCACGGCATCGGGCGTTTCGACGGACTGGAAATCATCGACCACAACGGAAAACAGCAGGAGGCGCTGCGACTGATATATCAAAACGGCGATTTGCTTTATGTGAGCATTCATTCGCTACACAGAATTTCGAAATATTCAGGCAAAGACGGACTGGAGCCGACGCTGAGCAAACTTGGCTCGAATGCATGGAACAAGCTGAAAGCCAAGACGAAGAGCAAAGTTAAGGACATCGCGAGAGAGCTGATTAAGCTTTACGCTGAACGCAAGAACTCGCAGGGATTCCAGTTTATGCCCGACACTTACCTGCAGACCGAGCTTGAGGCGTCGTTCATGTACGAGGACACGCCCGACCAGCTCAAGGCGACTATCGACGTGAAACGCGACATGGAAAAAGAGTCGCCGATGGACCGCTTGGTGTGCGGTGACGTAGGCTTCGGCAAGACCGAGGTCGCAATCCGTGCCGCCTTCAAGGCTGTCAGTGACTCGAAACAGGTGGCGGTTTTGGTGCCTACCACGGTGCTCGCACTCCAGCATTTCCACACGTTCTCGAACCGATTGAAAGGATTCCCGGTCACTATCGACTACATGAACCGTTTCAAGACCGCGAAACAACAGAAAAAGACCCTCGAAGAGGTCAAGGCTGGTCGAGTGGATATATTGATAGGAACGCATCGAATCATCAGTAAAGACGTGGAATTCAAGGACTTAGGTCTCTTGATCATCGACGAGGAGCAGAAGTTCGGCGTCTCCGCCAAGGAGAAGCTCAAACAGATGAAGACTAACGTCGACACGCTGACGTTGACGGCGACGCCTATACCCCGCACGCTGCAGTTTTCGATGATGGGTGCGCGCGACATGAGCATCATCACCACGCCACCGCCGAACAGGTATCCTGTTGAAACAGAATTACGTACATTCGCTCAAGATGTCATTCGCGATGCCATCCAATACGAGCTGGCGCGCGACGGACAGGTGTTTTTCGTGCACAACCGCATTCAGAACATCATGGAGGTCTACAACATGATTGTGAGCTGCGTGCCGGGCGCGAAGGTGGCTGTGGGTCACGGCCAGATGGAAGGCGAGAAGCTCGAGGAGATAATGCTCGACTTCATCGATGGCAAATACGACGTGCTTCTGTGTACCACAATTATCGAGGCAGGATTGGACATCCCGAACGCTAACACTATTATTATCAACGACGCACATAAGTACGGCTTGAGCGATTTGCACCAGCTGAGGGGCAGGGTGGGGCGCTCCAACAAAAAGGCTTTCTGCTACCTCCTGACGCCTCCGATGGCGATGCTCAGCGAGGAAGCTCAGAAACGTTTAAGAGCAATAGAGGAATTCTCCGACTTGGGCAGCGGATTCAACATCGCAATGCGCGACCTCGACATCCGTGGAGCAGGCAATCTGCTCGGCGCCGAACAGAGCGGATTCATCAACGACATCGGCTTTGAGACATATCATAAAATTCTCGACGAGGCCATCATGGAGCTCAAAGAAAACGAGTTCAAAGACCTCTTTGATAAGCCCGAGGAAGAGAAGAAATTCGTCCGCGAGTGCGTCATTGAGTCGGATTTGGAGATACTTTTGCCAAACGAATACGTCGACTCCTCGGCGGAGCGTATCAGCCTTTACAACGAGCTCGACCATATTGAAAATGAAGAGGGTTTGATGCGGTTTACCGACAACCTCATCGACCGTTTCGGACCTATTCCGCCGCAGGCCAACGACCTTTTGAACACCGTTAGATTACGTTGGCTCGGCCGCGATTTAGGTTTTGAAAAAATAACGTTGAAAAAAGGTGACATGACCTGCTATTTCCTTCAGGATCAGGAGTCGGAATATTTCAAAACGGAGACGTTTAACAAGATTATCCGTTACGCCTCAGAGCATTTGAAACGATGCCAGTTTAAAGAGCAAAATGGCAAAAACATATTGATTTTCAAGGTTATAGACAGAGTGAAAGACGCTTTGGATCTGCTTCGTGAGATAACGGATAATTGATTTTTGAATAAAAATTTGGATATTTGAAATAAAAATCGTATCTTTGCAAGATTAATTTAAATACAAATGACGACATTATTTTTAGGTGGCATAGGCACAGGCGAGTTACTTCTTATAATTCTTGCTATTTTGTTGATCTTCGGCGGCAAGAAGATTCCGGAGCTGATGCGCGGAATGGGCAAGGGCGTCAAGGAGTTTAAAGACGCGATGAACGAGCCGACGGGCGAGAAGAAAGAAGAGAAAAAAGACGAGGAGAAAGAGGAGAAGTAGCCTGATATGGCTTCGCAAAACAAGACTGAAGACGCTGAAATGACCTTCGGCGAGCATCTCGATGAGCTTCGTAAAGTGTTGATGCACATCGGGATAGCTTTTATTTTGCTGTTTTTTGTGCTGTTCGCATTCTTCAAAGGCTATATTATCGACCTGATTTTTTACCCTTCCGAAAGCGACTTCATCACCAACAGATTATTCTCTATCAACACAAATCCTTTACAGATTTATAACACAAAGCTTGCGGGGCAGTTTATGCTCCACATCAAGGCATCGGCGGTCGGAGCGCTGGTGATAGCGTTTCCGTACATCATCGGGCAACTGTGGGGCTTCGTGAAACCGGCACTTTCGAAAGAGACGAGACGTCGTACTCGATTGATAGTCTGGAAGATAGTGTTTTGGTTTTTCCTCGGTGTGGCGTTCAGCTACTTCGTGATTTCGCCTCTCGGAATCAACTTCTTGGCAAATTATGAGGCAAACGGAAGCATCGAAAACATCATCGACGTGAGCTCTTATGTGAGCACGGTGCTGGGTGTTTGTCTGGCAGGCGGACTGGTGTTTCAGCTGCCACTTTTGATAAGATTGTTGGCCTCTATAGGCCTCGTTTCGTCAGACTGGCTGCGGAAAAACCGCAAATTCGCCATCGTGGTGATACTGGTGCTTTCGGCACTTATCACGCCGCCCGATGTCATGAGCCAGCTGCTGATTTTTGTGCCATTTTACATTTTATACGAATACGGGATTAGGATAGCAAAAAATATTGAAAAGCAAAATGCAGATAGATAAGACAAAGGAATTGGAGACGAAAGGTATTGGTACTCTGTTACTTATGTACGCCTTGCCATCGGTGGTGAGTCAGATAATATCATCGGTTTACAACATTTGTGACCGTATTTTCATCGGACACGGAGTTGGTGCGCTCGCCATTGCGGGATTGGCCATCACATTGCCGATAATAAATATCATCCACGCTTTCGGCGCTTTGATTGGCGTCGGAGCAGGGGCGAGAATGTCGATCGTTTTGGGTAAGAAAGACATCAAGTGGGCGGAGAATATCCTCGGCAACAGCGTCATTTTCACTATCGTCTTGAGTGGCTTGGTGATGCTGTTTTCTTATATTTTCCTCGATAAGATACTGTTCATGTTTGGCGCGACAGCCGAGACTGTGGCTTACGCCCGAGAATACATGCTCATCGTGCTTCCTGGTATGTTCCTGACCACCATGGCATTCAACCTCGTCTCGCTGATGCGTGCGTCGGGCTATCCCAACAAGTCGATGATAGTGCTGGTGTCGGGCGCAGTGCTCAACATCGCGCTCGATGCTTTGTTTATCTTCGGTTTCGACATGGGAATCGCCGGTGCGGCGTGGGCTACCACTATCTCGATGGCGTTCGCGACCTTCCTTGCGATGCTGCATTTTGTGAAACGCGACTCGTTCATCCGCTTCCGCAGACACGGATTCCAGCCGAAAGGCTATATCTTCAAGAATATCTTCATGATAGGAATGAGTCCGTTCCTGATGAACGTGGCGGCGGCTGGCGTGGTGGCGATTCTGAACAAACAACTCATCCGTTACGGCGGCGACATGGCGGTGGGCGCTTACGGCATCGCCAACAGTTACATCATGATTCTGGTGATGCTCATCCTCGGCGTGTGCATGGGAATGCAGCCAATCGCTGGCTACAACTACGGAGCCGGTCATCCCGACAGGTTGAAAAGAGTCTATGTCTTGACGATGAAAGTGTGCGTCTTAATAGGCATTTTCACTGCTATTTTAGGTTGTTCGATTCCTCGAATCATCTCGATGGCGTTCACCAAAGATAGTACATTGTTAGACATTTCACAGATGGCATTGCCTTACATCACCGTGATGACGCCGCTCATCGCGTTCACGATAGTGAATTCAAACTTCTTCCAGAGCATCGACAAGCCTTGGATTGCCATTGTGACCAGCCTCTCGCGCCAGGTCATTTTCCTTATCCCGATGATGTATATCATGCCAAAAATTTATATCGATTTGGGCTATCCGGGTCTAGATGGAGTGTTCTGCTCATGCACGGTTTCCGATGTCTTCGGAGCCTTGCTCGCCTTTGTGCTGATGTTGACGCAGAGGAAGGTGTTTAAATATACGGCATAATAAAAGGGAGCAGTTGAAGGATAATATGGCGGAGAGGGTTGAGAGGTTTAGGGAGTAAAAAATATCTACTGCCATCGTAGTTGTCATATTGCTATTTTTTTAAAATTTTACCAAAAACAAATTATTTTTTTTAGGTAATTTTATTTTGGTAAAATATTTTTTGTATCTTTGCAGAAAATTTGAAGCTTATGGTAGATAGTCTTAATCCGTTTGTGGTGTCGGGTAAGATCCCGCCGGAGTATTTCTGCGACAGGGTGGAAGAAGCTGCTCAGCTTGAGAAATCACTGCGCAATCAGCTCAACGTGGTGCTTACCTCGGCTCGCCGAATGGGGAAAACCTCCCTCGTCGATTTTGTTTTCGACAAACCAGCAATCAGTAAGAATTATATAACCATTGTTGTTGATATTCTTCACACTACGACGTTTCGCGAGTTCATAATGGCTCTCGGAACCGCCGTGTTCGAAAACGTGGCCACCAGAAGCAAGAAACTGCGCAAACAATTTGTCACGTTGCTGAAATCGCTGAGCGCAAGCTTCGGCTACGATCCCATTCTCAACGTTCCGACATTCGACATCCGCCTCGGCGACCTACAAAATCCGGAATTCACTATGGGAGAGATTTTTAGTTATCTCGAGTCAGTCGATAAACGCTGTCTTGTGGTAATCGATGAGTTTCAACAGATTACGTATTATCCTGAGAAGAATGTCGAGGCATTGCTTCGCACTCATATCCAGAAGCTAAAAAATGCCAATTTCGTCTTTTCGGGAAGCAAGCGCCGACTGATGGATGAGATGTTTTTCTCGTCGAAACGGCCTTTTTACCAAAGCGCAAAAAATCTTCCGCTTGAGCCGATAGACAAAGGAGTTTATCTCGATTTTGCGATGTCTAACTTTAAGAATGCGAATAAAAACATCACCGAAGAGGCGTTTTCGCATGTCTATGACACATTCTGGGGTGTCACTTACTATATCCAAAGAATCATGAAAGACGCTTTTGCGGAGACAAAAGCTGACGACACATGCGATTTGAATCTTGTGAAAAACCTGATAGAGGATTATATCGATGAAAACGACTCTCGTCTGCGCGAGCAGCTTTCATATATCTCTGAATCTCAGAAAGAACTGCTTTATGCGATACATTCCGAGGGGCAGGTGCAAAGCATAACATCATCCGAATTCAATAAGAAACATCGTCTGCGTTCACCAAGTTCCACACAGTCAGCAGCGTTGAAACTATTGGAATACGACCTCATCACCAGGAAAGAAAAGATTTATTCGCTTTCCGACCCATTGTTAAAATTATGGTTGGATAGAAAAACAGTGTAATCCATTGATTCTGTGGAGGATACCGGACTCGAACCGGCCACCTTTAGATTGCGAACCTAACGCTCTACCAGATGAGCTAAACCCCCATTTTTTACGTCTGCAAAAGTACAAAATATTTATCACATAAAAACAATTTTTTCAAAAAATTATGTGTATTTTTGCACCCGAGAAAAATTAACAAAATGGAAATAGAACTTTATATCCTTAGAAGAGTAAACGCTCTGTTGCATGCGACAGACGCCAAAATTGTAAAACGCCTCGAAGGAGGCATGAGTAATTATACCTACGTTGTTGAATGTCAAGGTGTTATGTACACTTATCGTGTACCTGGCAAGTTCGCCGAACGCTTCGTCGACCGCGTGGAAGAAGAGGCTAACATGAAGGAAGTCGAGAAACTCGACCTCAACAACGAGACCGTCTACTTAGAGATTCAATCGGGCGAAAAGCTCGCAAAATACGTCGAAGGTACCATCATGTCGACCACCGATGTCGTTTCTTACAACGAGATGTCGGTCAAGGCATTGAAGAAACTGCACAACAGCGACCTGAAATTCACCGATTACAACGCTTTCGGCCGTCTCGACACCTACGAAAACTACTGCAAAGAGATGGGTTTCGAGCATCCGCAGGAATACAAGGAGCTCCGTCACACCCTCGACGAGATGCGTAAGATGTACAAAGAGGTGAAAAAAGTACCGTGCCACTGCGACTATCAGCCCACAAACCTCGTCATCGCGAAGGATAAATTCTATGTTTTGGACTGGGAATTCGCAGGCATGAACGACCCGTTCTACGACATCGCATGCTACGGCAACGCCGGTTTCGACAAGGCATTGTCGCTGCTTGAGGCTTACGTTGGCCACAAACCGACGCAGGAAGAGCTGAACCGTCTGTATTTCCACCGCGCTTTCCAGTGCCTGCAGTGGTTCAACGTCGCCATCTTCAAAGATAAAGTTGGCTTGAGCAAAGATCTGAATATGGATTTCAACGCCGTTGCCTTCATGTTCCTCGGCATGGCGCGCGATTTAATCGGAAACTGCAAGAATTAATACATCATATCGCTGAAGCCGAAGCCTTCGTCAAGACCTAGCTCGGCGCGCACCTCTTCGGAGAGGCTCGCCGGACTCCAGGCAGGCTCGAAGGTGAGCTCCACATCACATGATTTCACACCCATAATGGCGCTGACTTTCTCCTTAACGAAATTAGGGAGATAGTCGGCGACAGGGCAGTTCGGCGCCGTCACGGTCATCAGAATCTTCACCGCGCCTTCATCGTCGATGTCGATGTCATAAATCAATCCCAATTTGTAAATATCAACGGGTATCTCTGGGTCGTAAATGCCGCTCAACACAGCAATCACGCGCTCTTTCAGTTCTTCTTTAAAATTTTCCATACCTATTTTGTCATTCCGAGCTTCGCGAGGAATCTCACTATATTCATTAGTTGCTTTTATCCGTTCATTACCTCAGCATACAACATCATCTGTTTCACCATACTCAACAGACCATTCGAGCGGGTGGGAGAGAGGTGCTCTTTCAACCCGATCTTATCCAAGAAACTCATATCCGCTGCCAATATGTCAGCTGGAGTCTGTCCCGAGAACACCTTAATTAATAAGTTAATGATGCCCTTTGTGATGACGGCGTCGCTGTCGGCAGTGAAATAAATCTTGCCGTCTTTTTTTTCAGCATGGAGCCAAACCCTTGACTGACAGCCGTTTATCAGATAATTGTCGTTGCGGTACTGCGGGTCGATGATCGGACATTCCTTGCCCATCTCAATGAGCATCGCATAACGGTCCATCCAGTCGTCGAACATCGAGAATTCCTCGACGATGCTGTCTTGTATTTCTTTAATTGTCATATTTTTCTTTTTTTTCGGTGACCTTCGGTCAGAAATCTTTCAAAATCTTTTTTAAAATCTAACAAAATGTTTTACCTTATTTGGATGATTATTTTGAAAGATTTTTTAATTGATTTTGTGGGATTTCTCGCCGCAGGCGACCCATTTATCTCAACATCGTTGCAGCTCGATTCACTGCCTTTACAAAAACATCAATTTCTTCTTTTGTGTTGTACATCGCAAACGAGGCGCGGACCGTTCCCGGGATGTCGAAAAACGTCATCACTGGCTCGGCGCAATGATGTCCCGTGCGCACAGCAACGCCCATCTTGTCAATAATTGTGCCCAAATCGTAAGGATGGATGCCATCTATCACAAACGAAATCAATCCGTTACGCTTCGGAGCCTGCCCGATAAATCGGATGCCTTCAATTGTAGAAAGCTTCTCGGTGGCATATCTCAAAAGTTCGTCTTCGTAGGCCTCAACTTCCTGTCTGTCAAAGCTTTGAATGAATTTTACAGCTGTCTCCAGACCCAAAGCGGCGCCCACATTCGGCGTTCCTGCCTCGAATTTGAACGGCACCTTGTTGAAAGTGGTCTTCTCAAAGCTCACTTTGTCAACCATCTCGCCACCAAACTGGTAAGGAGGCATCTTCTCGAGCCATTCCATCTTGCCGTACAAGCCGCCGATGCCCATCGGAGCGTACATCTTATGTCCTGAAAACACATAAAAATCGCAGTCAAGGTCTTGAACGTCAATCACTTGGTGTGCCATCGACTGTGCACCGTCAATGATTACCGGGATGTCGTATTTATGTGCCATCGCAATCATCTCCTTGACAGGATTAACAGTACCTAACGTATTGGAAATGTGTGCGATAGAGACTATTTGGGGCTTCTGTTTTAGCAATTCTTCATAATGATTCAAATCTAGGACGCCGTTTTTATCCATTCGGATGACGAGCAACTGACCTTTGTTGTCGAAGCACATCTGTTGCCACGGCACCATGTTCGAGTGATGCTCCATGGCGCTCACCACCACCTTATCTCCTTCATTAACAAGGAGCTTGCCCAATGATGTCGCTAGCAGATTCAGTGATTCCGTTGTGCCTCTGGTGAAGACAATCTCCTGTGCCTGTCGTGCATTGATGAACTGTGCCACAGTCTTGCGGGCGTTTTCATAAGCCTCTGTTGCCATCTGACTGAGGTAATGCACTCCGCGGTGGATGTTGCAGTTTTCATGCAGATAGTAATCGCGCTCGCGCTCAATGACGCAAAGCGGTTTCTGCGTGGTCGCTGCATTGTCGAAATACATCAGCGGCTTGCCGTAAACCTGTTGGTCAAGCACCGGAAACTGCTTCCTGATCTCGTTTATGTCGAAGTGATTCAAAGTCGAAAAATTTAGGATGCAAAAATACTAAAAAAAAACAATCGCAGCAAAAATCATGCCACGATTGTTCTTTTTTTATTGTTAAAATCTTATTCTTGATCTAATGTCAACGGGCCTTCGAAGTTAACTGAGAAACTTATGTTGTGTTGCGCGTCAGGTGTTGCTTGACCTTGTGACACAATCTTGTATTTCTCTCCTGTTTTTGTGATGGTTGCAGTGCCTGATATGCAGACCAGCATATCGCCGGTAGCGCCTTTCACAAACATACCGCCGCATTGACCTTGTGTTGGGGTTTCTCCAATGTAGTAATTGAACGTACCGTTTGGTATTGCATCATAAAATGGAATAACCAGCATGTATGAGTTCGCGTTTTCGCCTGTCCCATCTGTCAAAGCAATGCCAATTTCATCTGCCTGAATATCTCCGTCATATGCAACTGTATACACACCGTAATGGATAGTATAATTCTGATCGCCGACAACAATTGTGCCGTAGTTTCCAATTGGAGGTGTCGGATCGCTGCCACCGCCGCCGCTACTGCTGCTTGAAGAATCGTCTTTCTTACATCCTGTGAAAATCATAGCAAAGACTGCCAATGCCATGAAGAGAGCTGTGCTCTTTCTGATAAGTCTGTTTGTTTTCATACGTTTTAAATTTAGTTTAAATAGTCAAATTTTTTGCAAAATTATGCCGTTATATTTAAAAATCCAAGTTTTTTTTGAAAAATTTTAGATTTTATCCAAATCAATCTTAAAAACTTTCTCTTTGTTGCTGCATTGGAAGATGCAGGTGTCGCAGCTCGAGAGCTCGCCTTTCAAACGGCGTTTTATCATGTCGTCGATGCTGTCGTGGACGCTCTCAATCTTGATGTGATTGCTGATTTCCGCTGCAAAAGCGTACATCAGAAGCATTCTAGCGTCGGCTTTCTTGATGCCGCGTTGGCGCATGTAAAACATCGCGTCCTGGTCGAGCTGGCCGGTGCTTGTGCCGTGCGAACATTTCACGTCGTCGGCATATATTTCCAGGAACGGCATGGTATTGATTTTAGCCCTGTCGGTCAGGATGATGTTGCTGTTGTTCTGATAGGCGTTGGTTTTCTGCGCGTGTGGAGCCACCATCACATGTCCGTTGAACACCGCCGAGGCCTCGTCGTCCAAGATGCCTTTGAATTTCTCATTGCTCGAGCAGTTAGGCACGTTGTGGTTGATTTTCATGAGGTTCTCGACGTGCTGTTTCTTGTCGAGGAGGTACAAGCCGTAGATTTGCAGGTCGGCACCCTCTCCGTTGAGGTCGACATGGTAGTTGTTCTGCACCTTGCCGCTGTTGAACGTTACTATCACGAAGTGTACGCTGCTGTTTGCGGCCTGCCTGATATTGATGTGCGTCGTGAGCTCCGAGTCGTCGTTGAGGTTCTGGATGCGGTACAGCTCGAGGGTGGAGTTTTCCTCCATCACGATGTCGCATTGCTCCTCGTTCGACTGCAGATGGCTGCTGTCGTCAAGAATCACTAGCTGCCGACTCTGGTTTTTCGCTACCGTTATGTTATTTTCGAGATAAGCCATGGTCAAAAATGTTAAAATTTAAGGTCTTTGACCCATTCGTAGCCTTTTTCTTCGAGCTCGAGCGCGAGTTTCTTGTCGCCCGACTTCACGATCCTGCCGTCGTACATCACGTGAACGAAATCTGGCACGATATAATCCAGAAGTCGTTGATAGTGAGTGATTACCACGAAGGCATTATGCTCGTTATGCAGCTGGTTCACGCCGTTTGCCACGATTCGCAATGCGTCGATGTCGAGGCCTGAGTCGGTCTCGTCGAGGATGGAGAGCTCCGGCTCGAGCATCGCCATCTGGAAGATCTCGTTTTTCTTCTTCTCGCCGCCCGAAAAACCCACGTTGACATATCGGTTTTGCAGCTTCTCGGTGATCTCCACCATCGCCTGCTTCTGCTTCATCATCTTGGTGAATTCAATCATCGACATCGGTGGGAGTCCCTGATATTCGCGTTTTGCGTTGACGGCTGTGCGCATGAAGTTCTGCATCGACACGCCCGGAATCTCCACTGGATACTGGAAACTCAGGAAGATGCCGAGGTTGGCTCTCTCCTCAGGTGGCATCCCGACGATGTTTTGGCCTTTGTACCAGATCTCGCCTTCGGTGATCTCGTAGCCTTCGCGTCCTGTCACGGCAGCCGCCCAGGTGCTCTTGCCTGTTCCGTTAGGTCCCATGATGGCGTGGATCTCGCCCTCGTTGACACCCAAGTTGAATCCTTTTAATATTTCCTTGCCTCCTATTGAGACATGTAAATTCTTGATATTCAGTAACATATATTTAATTTTTATTTTTTTTCTTTTTTTGAGATTTCTCCACTCCGCTTCGCTTCGGACGAAATGACGTGGGCTAACCGACGCTTCCCTCCAGCGTTATACTCAATAACTTTTGTGCTTCCACAGCAAATTCCATCGGCAATTTATTCAATACATCTTTTGCGTATCCGTTGACAATCAATCCGATAGCTTTTTCTGTCGGGATGCCGCGCTGGTTGCAGTAGAACAGCTGGTCTTCCGAAATCTTAGAGGTCGTGGCCTCGTGTTCGAGGATGCTGCTGTCGTTGCCGCATTCCACGTAAGGCCATGTGTGCGCACCGCACTGGTCGCCCAGAAGCAGCGAGTCGCATTGCGAGAAGTTACGGCAATTTGAGGCTTCCGGCACCACTTTCACCAGTCCGCGGTAGCCGTTCTGGCTGTGACCTGCCGAGATACCCTTCGAGATGATGGTTGAGCGGCTGTTTTTGCCGATGTGTATCATCTTGGTGCCGGTGTCGGCCTGCTGCCAGTTGTTGGTGACCGCCACTGAATAGAACTCCGCCACGGTGTTGTCGCCTTTCAAGATGCAGCTCGGGTATTTCCAGGTGATGGCTGAGCCCGTCTCGACCTGCGTCCATGAGATCTTGGCATTGTCGCCACGGCAGATGCCGCGTTTCGTCACGAAGTTATAGATGCCGCCCTTGCCGTCTTTGTCGCCAGGATACCAGTTCTGGACTGTTGAATATTTCACTTCGGCGTCTTTCTCGGAAATGATTTCCACGATAGCCGCATGTAATTGATTCTCATCGCGTTGTGGGGCGGTACAGCCTTCCATATAGCTCACGTAGGCGCCTTCGTCGGCGACAATCAGAGTGCGCTCAAACTGACCTGTGTTTGCTGCGTTTATTCTGAAATATGTCGACAGTTCGATGGGACAGCGCACGCCTTTAGGCACATAGCAGAACGAGCCGTCGCTGAAAACGGCCGAGTTCAGTGCCGCAAAGTAGTTGTCGGTGTAAGGCACCACCTTTCCGAGGTATTTTTTCACCAAATCGGGGTGCTGTTTCACGGCTTCGCTGAACGACATAAAGATGATTCCATGCTTCGACAAGGTCTCTTGAAACGTGGTCTTCACCGATGTCGAGTCCATCACGGCATCGACGGCAACGCCAGAGAGTTTCTTTTGCTCGTCGAGCGAGATTCCGAGCTTGTCGAAGGTCGCCAGCAGCTCCGGATCGACCTCGTCCAGACTCTTTGCTTTGCGCTGTTTTGGCGCAGCGTAATATATAATGTCTTGATAATCAATAGGTGGAATAGTCAAATGTGCCCATGTCGGCTGTTTCAATGTCAGCCAGTGACGATAGGCCTTCAACCTGAAATCCAACAGCCACTCCGGCTCCTCTTTCTTCTTCGAAATCAGGCGGATGATGTCCTCGCTCAAGCCTTTCGGTATCAAATCGGTCTCGATGTCGGTCACAAAACCGAATTCGTAGTCCTTATTGGTGACTTCTTCAATTATATTATCCTTTGGATTTGACTCCATAACAAAAATTTTTCAAAAATTATTAATTTGCAAAAATACAAAATTTTCATGAAATGGCGTTTTTTAATTAAAAATCTTTGGTATTTTGAGAAAAAAATACAAACACATTTCAAAAAATCATAATTTTGCAAAACAATTGTGAAAATGGCGAAAGGAAACTCAAATATTGATAAATGGATTGAAGGTATTCCTTATGAGATTGCCTTCTGGAATAACGTGTACCGTTGGAAACGTCCGTTTAACGGTCTGATGAAGTGGTCGCATTATGGAAATGTCATCGAACTTGAGTGTTTTAATGCCTCGCAATATCTTGAAAATCAATCGAATCCGACGGTTTTGGATGTGGGTGCGGGGATGAGTTACGCAACGGGAAATTTTGTTAAAAAAGGTGATGAGAAAAAACAGCTCGACATCCATTATGTTGACCCGTTAGCGCCGTTTTTCAATAAAATTTTGAAAAAATACAAAAAAAATCTGCCGGAAATCGATTTTGGCATGATGGAGTATCTCTCGGCGTTTTATCCAGAAAACACTGTCGATCTGGTGATAATACAGAATGCGCTGGACCATTCGTCGAATCCATTGAAAGGCATATTTGAAGCCATTGCCACTCTTAGAATCGGTGGCAAATTATACCTCAATCATCATCCCAATGAGGCAGAGACAGAGCATTATAAGGGCTTCCATCAGTTCAATATCTGCTCTGAAAACGAAAAACTGATTATTTGGAATAAAACGCAACGTTTTGATATTGAATCACTTGTGTGTGGTTTTGCTGGTGTTGAGACTGCCAGAGCCGAATCGGGACACGTCGTCGCGGTGATAACCAAACATGCTGACGTTCCCGCTGAATTGGTCGGAGATAATGACGGCGGTTGTATGAACGAAGATGGTATGAAAGATTTGTATAAAAATCTTCCGTTTGGTAAACGATTGAAAATGAGATTTTTATATTTAAAATATAACTTTATCCAGTTCATGATCCAAGGCTTGCCATGGGATTTGAGGATGAGAATAAAACGTTTGATAAAACAGGCTTGATGTTGCTATGTCGGAAAAGAAGTTTTGGAAAAAGATAAAAAACAACAGGTTTTACCTCGCCTTGACGGGGATAATCTGCGCTATATTGTTGTTTTTCTTGGCGTTATACCTCGCCGTGCCGTCGTATTCCTTTGCGGAAATAGAGCCGTTCAATGGCGAGTTTGTTTACAATCCTTATTCTGAAATTAATCGGATTAATTATTTTGATTTTCGTTCTGAAATAATTGAAAATCAAGGAATTAAAGCTTATGAATACGGTTATGCCCTTACGGGAACGCGTTATCTATGCTTGGGTTATGAAAAAAAACGTAAAATCGACTATCCTTTTTTGCAAAGCATTCATTATAAACAGTTTAACATCGATAAACTAAATAAAAAATGCCGTCTTGTGGCGCCTGCGCATCCTTCGAAAGGCTTCAAAAAAGGCGAGATGACACGTCTCGACCATTATCGGGTGATGGAGGCTCTTTCGCCGAACGATAACTCATTGTATTACTGGGATATAGCGCTTTCGAACGGCCATCGTGTGAATATCATTGCGACTACTGGCAATGACTTTGATACGATAAAATATTTGACCGCCACGATTGGCGAGAATGATGCGGAATCGGTTTACAAATCGCTTGAAACAGGCAACTCATACGCTGTGGCATATCGTGGCAATCTGATAGATGTGCCTGAGCTTCAAGAAGTTACGCTTAATAAAGATACTTTGAAGGTGTCTGTCGCTGCTGAAGCGAAAGAGATTCGTTTCATAGGTCAGAATGCCATTGTAAAACAAACAGTTAGCAATGTTTCAGAGGCTTCTTACGTGATAAAAAAAGATGACACTTATATCAGGACTGAGATTGAGTTTAAAAATGGTAACACATTGTATCTCAATCCGTTGGTGCGTCACCAATATCAGTATTTCTTTGATTTGGACAAGGCGAAGGTGATGAAAGGCCGCACCTATCTGATGTGGGCGGTATATATCATCGTGGTCGTGACGTTTGCGCGTCTTGTCATTAAAAATAACAACACGAAAAATGAAGATTCAAGAGAATAAGATCGACAAATACATACTCTGGCTGCTGATAATCAGCGCTTTAGTGCGTGGATTCCTTGCCGCTTTCATTGAGTTTGGCAACGATGAGGTTTATTATTGGGCCTATGCCATGTATCCCGACTGGAGTCATTTCGACCATCCTGGCATGGTAGGGTGGGTGATGCAGGTTTTCAGCCTTAACTTGTTGTTTAGTAGTGAGTTTGCGCTGCGACTGTCGTCGATTGTTTTTATGACCATCGACACCTATATTATATATAGGCTAGGCTGTCTGGTGAAAAACAAACTCGCGGGTTTCTACGCCGCCTTGCTTTACACCGCGTCGCTGTATTGCTTCATTATCACTGGCGTTTTCATCATGCCCGACACGCCTCTGATGATGTTTACGTTGCTGTCGATTTGGTGTTTTATCAATGCAATGCGGGATGATGTCGGGACGCACGGCCATGCGTCTCTCCTATGGGGCGGCCTCTTTGCTGGTTTGGCGTTATTGTCAAAATATTCCGCCGTCTTCATCTGGTCGGGCGTTGGTTTGTATGTCCTCTTATTTGACCGTAAACAGTTGAAAAACAAATATTTATATCTGTCAGCCTTGATTTCTGTCGTCTGTATGCTTCCTGTCCTGATTTGGAACATGCAGAACGATTTCATCAGTTTTACCTTCCATGGCGACCGTGTCGGCTTCTTCGGCAAGCTCCAGCCGCTCGACTTTTTGGCTGAGATCGCTGGTGAGCTGGGATACAACAATCCAATCAATTATGTGTTGATAATCATTGCGTTAGTGGCGTTTTTCAGAGGCAGGAAATACATGGATGAAATGCCCCGGCGCCTCTTGCTGACATTCGCGTTGCCGTTCATTGGCGTGTTTTGGTTCTTCTCCCTGACGCGACCGATACTCCCACATTGGTCGGCGCCGGCGTTCTCACTGCTACTGTTGTTTCCGGCATCGTATCTCGCTGATAAACAATCAGATACATCGTCGGAGACAAGATTGCCAAAATCGATAATAGCTACAGTCTCGTTGCTCGTTTTTGTTTTGATTTTCGGCGTTTTGGAGATAAAAACAGGCTTTATTCCGTTGCGCTTCGGCGAACGTGCCAACTCGGTGAGATATTATGGCGAAGGCGATTTCACGACCACAATCTACGGCTGGCGCTCGATAAAAGACGATTTTCAGGCAATCCGTCAGGAAAAGATCGATGAGGGGATGATGAAAGAGACCGATGGCATGGTCGGGCTGCAGTGGTTTCCTATGGCCAACTTCGATTATTATGTGGCTTATCCATTGGGAATCAATATGTTCGGGCTGAGCGACATCGACAAAATCCATAAATATTATTGGATCAACGAGTATCGTGGCGGCCTTCAGAAAGGTGCCGACTACTGGTTCTTGAACGAGAGCTCCGACTATTACGCTCCCGAGCGTTATCTGGAAGACGAGTTTGAAGAGATAATACCCTGCGACACTATTGTCGTCGACCGCTGCGGAACACCAGCAAAATATGTGTTTGTGTACATCTGCCGCGGATTGAAATGACATTTCGTTTAGATTTGGTGCAGTTTTTTGAATTTTTAGTTAAAAATCACTTTAATCTGAAACTTTTCCGTTGAATTTCGTTGCTGCCTTTTTTAATGGTGTTAATTTTGCAACCAAAGAACACCATTATGAAAGAGGAATTTATATATTATCTTTGGGAGAACAGGCTGCTGGCCAGTGACCTTCACACTGTCGATGGGGAGGACGTGAGCGTGATTTCTGTCGGGATGCGCAACCATGACTCGGGCCCTGATTATCTTGACGCTAAGATAAAAATCGGCAACACCTTGTGGGTAGGGCATGTCGAGATGCATGTCAATACTTCCGATTGGTTTCGGCATGGGCACCAGGATGACGACGCATACAAAAATGTAGTGCTGCATGTAGTGTATTGTAATGATACAGAACGACTTAGTATTCCTACTGTGGAGATCAAAGGCAAGTTCGACGAGACGATATATGCGCAATATTCGGGATTTTTGCGGTCGAGACGTTGGATACCATGCGAGAAAGTGATAGCTTATGTGCAGCAGTTTACATGGCTGTCGTGGCTCGAACGGGTGCTGGTGGAGCGTCTGGAAGCCGAGGTGAAAGACGTGTATGCTCATCTCGTTGAGAATAACTACGACTGGGAAGAGACTGTGTATCAACGTGTTATGCGGTATCTTGGCATGAAGGTCAACAACGACGCTTTTGAGCGGCTGGCGATGATACTGCCACTGCGGGTTTTGCGGAAACATATCGACAACCCGTTGCAGGTGGAGGCTATGTTTTTCGGATGCGCCGGATTCCTCGAAGGCGTGTTTGAAGAGGCTTATCCTGTTCTCCTCCAAAGAGAATTCAAAGTTTTGAAATCGAAGTTCAACCTCTCGGTCATGCCGATGGCGTATTGGAAGTTTCTGCGCATGCGACCGCCAAATTTCCCCACGATACGTCTGGCGCAGACCGCCTCGCTGATATGCTCTTGCGATAAGCTGTTTTCCAAGACATTGGAAGTCAATGACTTGAAGACGTTGCGCAGCATGTTCGATGTCGGGGCAAACGACTATTGGGACACGCATTTCATTTTCGGGAAACCGTCAAAAATGATGAAAAAGACTTTAGGACCTACTGCTGTTGACGTGTTGATAATCAATGCGATAGTGCCTGTGCTGTTTTGCTACGGCATGTATCGTGACGACCAGGACATGAAAAACAAAAGTCTGCAGTTTTTGATGGAAATGGAGCCTGAAGACAATCTCGTGATGCGAAATTTCCGCAAAATGGGTGTCAATGTGTGCAATGCCCAGCAATCGCAGGCTCTTCTGCATCTTTACAACTGTTATTGCAAAAAGCGTAAGTGCTTGAACTGCCGTGTTTTTGGCGCTTTATTTAAAAAAATATAAAAAAAGTTTGTGTGATTCAAAAAATATGCTTATCTTTGTGCGGAAATTCTAAAGCAAACTGTTTAAGGATATGGCTGATTTAAGTGTAAGACTTTCGGAAATCGAAGTGAAGATGAGGAGACTCATATCGCTTAAGAATCAGCTTGTTGAGAGAAACAATGAGCTCGTTCGGCAGAATGAGGAGCTTCAGACCAATGTTGAGGCGCTTCGTGCTGAGAACGAAGAATTGAAGAATAAAATAAATAAAACAACTATTGTTAACGCACTCGGAAACGAGAAGGAAATAGAAGAAAGTAGGCAGTTGATCAAAGCATTGGTGAAGGAGATTGACCAGTGTATGACGATATTGAACGCCGAACAGTAAATATAAGACGGATATGAGCGAAAGTGATGAAATAAGAATCAACATTGTAGTTGCCGACCGCAATTACCGTCTGACTATTGACAAGGCTGATGAGGAGAAGGTGCGGAGAGCCGCCGACATGATTAACGAACGGGTCAATGAGTATAAGCGAATCTACACGGATAAAGACTATCTGTCGCTGGTCTCAATGGTTTGTATCCAGTTCGCGACAAGCGTGGTGAAGTATGAGAACGACTCCGCATTCAAGGACCAATATCTTGACAAGCAACTTGACACAATCGATGCTTTGTTGACTGAGAACCTATAAAATTATCTGTCTGCCCGACGCATGATGTAACCTTAACAATAACAACAAATAACAGGTTGACTCATGGGTACAAAAACAGGCCTCATCCTCGCAAGAGGAGCTTTAACGCCAGTGGACGTTTGCGTATCGTGGCAGCCATAAGCGTGATTTACAAGGGTTTACGATCCCTTTGGGTAGACAGATTTTTTCTTTTCGTGGAAGAGTAAAATTATTTAAAAAATGGTTTTACTAACTGAATCACTAAACATTATTTTTTACGCGGTGGCCGGTGTCGTGGGTCTAGGTATCGGTGTACTTTTGGCGGCCACCATCATGCGTAACTCATTGACTAAGAAGAGCAAACAACTGCTTGAAGAAGCAAAGGAAAAAGGAGAGGTAATCAAGAAAGACAAGATCTTGCAGGCAAAAGAGAAATTCTTGCAGATGAAGTCGGACTACGAGAAAGAAACAAACGAGAAGAAACGCGAGTTGCAGAAAGTGGAGTCACGCGTGCAACAACAGCAACAGCAGGTCAACCAGCGCAACGAAGAACTCAACCGTAAAGCCAATGAGCTTAACAAACAGCAGCAGACACTTACAACACAACAGGAAAACCTGACAAAGAAACAAGCCGAACTCGACAAGATACAGGAAGAACAGAAGAAGATGCTCGAGTCGATATCCGGTCTCACTGTGAACGAAGCTAAGGAACAGCTCAAAGAAGCGGTGAAAGACGAAGCACGCGCCGAAGCAATGGTGCTCGCAAAAGAAATCGTCGAAGAAGCTAAGATGTCGGCAAACCAGGATGCTAAGAAGATCGTCCTTGAGACCATCCAGAGAACAGCATCAGAACACGCCATCGAGAACACGGTTTCGGTGTTTAACATCGAAAATGACGAGATCAAAGGCCGTATCATCGGTCGTGAAGGCCGTAACATCCGCGCCCTCGAGTCACTCACAGGCGTCGAGATCATCATCGACGACAGCCCTGACGCTATCCTGCTCTCAGGCTTCGACCCGATACGCCGTGAGATAGCACGTCTCTCGCTTCAGAAACTCGTCACCGACGGCCGTATCCACCCGGCACGTATCGAGGAAGTGGTGAGAAAGGTTGAGAAACAAGTGGAACAGGAGATCATCGAGACAGGTAAACGCACCGTCATCGACCTCGGCATCCATAACCTCGCACCTGAGCTCATCAAGATGATCGGTAGAATGAAATACCGTTCATCATACGGACAAAACCTGTTGCAGCACTCTATCGAGACAGCTAAGCTCTGCGCCACCATGGCTGCTGAGCTCGGTCTGAACCCGAAAGTGGCCAAACGCGCAGGTTTGTTGCACGATATCGGTAAGGTGGCCGACAACGAGGAGGAACTTCCACACGCTATCCTCGGTATGAAGACCGCTGAGAAATACAAAGAGAAACCAGACGTATGCAACGCCATCGGTGCTCACCACGACGAGATCGAGATGGAATCACTCATCGCACCGATCGTTCAGGTGTGCGACGCTATCTCCGGTGCACGTCCAGGTGCACGCCGTGAAGTCGTCGAGGCTTACATCCAGCGTCTGAACAAGCTCGAGAAGATGGCGATGTCGTATCCGGGCGTGGTGAAGACATACGCTATCCAGGCCGGCCGCGAGCTCCGCGTTATCGTGGGAGCCGACAAGGTCAGCGACCAAGACGCCGATAGCATCGCATACGATCTCTCACGTCAGATCCAGACCGAGATGACATATCCTGGTCAGATCAAGATCACAGTTATCAGAGAGACGCGAGCAGTGCAGTTCGCAAAATAAAAAAAAGCCGCAATGTTGCGGCTTTTTTTTATTAATCTAACGACTAAAAACTAATGTCTAACAACTAATTTGCTGCTCTTCTCGGTCTTTCCGTTCACCACGAGGCTGTAGAAATAAACACCGTCGGCGAGGTCGCTCACGCTGAGGCTGAGCTTGCCGCTCATGCCGCTGATGTCGCTGCGAAGCACTTCCTGACCCATCATGTTGTAAACAGCAACCATGGCGCTGTTGACACCTGAGTTGAAGTTGTAGTCGAAATTCACGACATTGCTTGCAGGTGTCGGATAAGCGTTGCTGAATTCAGCCACGTTGTTCACGTCCTCAATACCTTGCATCGAGAATTTGAAGGTGATGTTGATGACGAATTTGTTGTCAGGATCGTTGGCAGGGTAGATGTAGTATTTCATGATCTGCTCGTGACCTGCAACATCTTCCATGATGTTTTCATAAGAGTAGTGGGCGCTGAAATCGGCTGTCTCACCAGCTGTCATCGCATAAGGCTCTGAAACATAAACCTCAGGAGAGAGGCACTGGCCGAAGCAGATGTAGTTCATTGAGTGCTCGACGACCTGCTCTTCGACTTTCTCGCCGATGAGACGGACGTTCTCGTTAGCTGTAATATCAAACTCCTGGTTGAGCTCCCACACCTCGTCACCATTGACGTTGTAAATGTAATAAGAAGCACCGTTTTCGACGACAGTGCCATCTTTTTCGGTTACAGTGAAAACCTGTGCCGATAATGCCATTACCGACACGATCATTGTTAATGTAAGTAATAATTTTTTCATACGTGATTTATTTTAGATTGTTAATGTTTCTATTATGAGATTTATTCACTCCGCTTCGCTCCGGTCGAAATGACGGATTGGTTGTCATTCCGACCGAAGGGAGGAATCTTATTTATTTAATAATACTTGCAATTAAATCATCTTTAGCGATGTTAGGCATTGTGACCTTCAGTCTCGGCTCGACCTCCATGGCGCGTCTGATGGCGAACATGGCAGGTTCGTTGCGAGCCCAGCTGCGGCGTGCGATACCGTTGTTCACGTCCCAATGTAACATGCAGTGTAAGCGTCTGTCGGCCTCTGGAGTGCCGTCGAGCACCATGCCGAAGCCTCCGTTGATGACCTCGCCCCAGCCTACGCCGCCGCCGTTGTGGATAGATACCCATGTAGCGCCACGGAAACCGTCGCCGATGACGTTTTGGACAGCCATGTCAGCGGTGAAGCTCGAGCCGTCGTAGATGTTCGATGTCTCACGGAACGGTGAGTCGGTGCCTGACACGTCGTGGTGGTCGCGGCCTAACACGACAGGAGCGCTCAAGCGGCCGTCAGCGATGGCTTTGTTGAACTCGGCAGCGATCTTGGTGCGTCCTTCGCAGTCGGCGTAGAGGATACGTGCCTGTGAGCCCACGACAAGGTGGTTGGCCTGTGCTCCCTTAATCCACTGTATGTTATCGTGCATCTGCTGCTGGATCTCCTTAGGCGACGACTTGGCGATGTCTTCCAACACCTTGCATGCGATGTCGTCGGTGACCTGCAGATCCTCAGGCTTGCCAGAGGTGCAGACCCAACGGAACGGACCGAAACCGTAGTCGAAGTACATAGGTCCCATGATGTCCTGGACGTATGATGGATAGCGGAACTTGCCGTCTTCTTTCAAGATGTCGGCGCCTGCGCGGCTGCTCTCGAGCAAGAATGCGTTGCCGTAGTCAAAGAAGTACATGCCCTTGGCTGTCAGCTTGTTGACTGCTGCCACATGACGACGCAACGAAGCGTAGACTGCCTCTTTGAACTTGGCCGGCTCTTCAGCCATCATTTTCTTTGACTCTTCCAAAGAATAACCTACAGGATAATATCCGCCAGCAAATGGGTTGTGCAACGATGTCTGGTCGGAGCCGAGGTCCACCTGGATGCCTTTGTTTGCTGCATATTCCCAGAGATCGACCACGTTGCCTTGATATGCGAACGAACGGGCGATCTTCTTTGCACGTGCCTCGTTGACTTTCTCAAACAACTCGTCGAGGTTCTCGTGAATCTCGTCGACCCAGCCCTGGTTGTAGCGCTTCTGTGCTGCTGCCGGGTTGATTTCGGCTGTGATTGACACCACGCCTGCGATGTTGCCGGCTTTTGGCTGTGCGCCCGACATGCCGCCGAGACCCGCTGTAATGAACAGCTTGCCTGCCGGTGTGCCGCCTTGTTTACGCGATGCATTCAACACTGTGATGGTGGTGCCGTGAACGATACCTTGTGGTCCGATGTACATGTACGAACCTGCTGTCATCTGACCGTATTGTGTCACGCCGAGTGCGTTGTAACGCTCCCAATCGTCTGGTTTTGAATAGTTCGGAATCATCATGCCGTTGGTGACGATGACACGCGGAGCCTCTTTGTGCGAAGGGAACAGTCCCATCGGGTGACCAGAATACATTACCAGGGTCTGCTCATCGGTCATGTTGGCGAGATACTGCATAACAAGGCGGTACTGTGCCCAGTTCTGGAAGATGGCGCCGTTGCCGCCGTAGATGATGAGCTCGTGCGGATGCTGTGCCACCGCAGGATCCAAGTTATTCTGAATCATCAACATGATGGCTGCCGCCTGACGGCATTTTGCAGGATATTCATCAATCGGACGAGCGTACATCTTGTATGATGGACGATAACGGTACATGTAGATGCGGCCGTATTTCTCCAACTCATCGTAAAACTCAGGAGCCAGCTGTGCGTGAAGTCTCTCCGGGAAATAACGGAGAGCGTTTTTCAATGCCAGTCTTTTCTGCTCTTTTGTCAAAATGTCCTTGCGTTTCGGAGCATGATTGATGGTTTTGTCATACTCCTTTACTTCTGGCAGCTGTTCAGGAATGCCAGCAAGTATTTCTTTTTGAAAATCATTCATTTAAATATTTTTTTTATATTAATTCCAATTTTTTTAACCTGCAAATATAAGAAATTTATATCTTTGCGCAATCAAATTAACGAAAAATGATTAAAAATAATTTTCTCAGACTGATTATTGCACTGGTCGCAGTGCTGATTATTGCTTATGATGTCAATGCGCAAAGCTTTGTAAATGAATCGCAAGCAAGACAGATTGGAACAAATTTTATTTCAAATAAGACGGGGAGAGCTGAGGTTCAGCTGAATCTTTTCCGTACGGAAAGAGGTGCCGACGGACAGGCCGATCTTTACATCTACAATGTGGAAGGCGGCGGCATGGTGATTGTCTCTGCATCACGGTTGATGAGGCCGGTTCTAGCTTATAATCTGAAGCATAGCTATGAAGGCGAAATACCAGAGCCAGCTATGTATTTTATCAATAATTACAGCAAAAACGCCGAGTATTGCGAAGAGCGTGGCATTATGATGAATTCTGACGTTGAAAACGAGTGGAATGCATTGGAAAACAATGAGTTGCCAGCTGTAAGAGATACCAGGACCGTCAATCCGCTGACAATAACCACATGGAATCAAAATGATCCATATAATTATTATGCTCCGGAATCTTGGTGGGGTCCGGGCGGCCGTTGTTATGCGGGCTGCGTGGCATGTGCAATGTCGCAGATCATGAAATACTGGAACTATCCGGTGCAAGGACATGGCTCACATTCATACACACACAGCCAATATGGAGAGCAGTCGGCCAATTTTGGTGAGACGACCTACGACTGGGATATCATGCCGAATTCATGCTATAGCATCAACGAAGCCTCATTAGCCGTGGCATTGCTGATGTATCATTGCGGCGTGAGTGTCAACATGAACTTCGGTCCTGACGGCAGCGGCGCCTATTCGAAAGATGTGGAGACCGCTATGCGTAAGTATTTCGGCTATGGCGGCGCTCTCTATAAAGAACGCAGCCAATTCACCGAAGAAAAATGGATTGAGATTCTGAAGAGTGAGCTCGACAAGGCTCAGCCAGTGTATTTCTCAGGTAACAACGACACCGGTGGCGGCCATGCCATAGTGTGCGACGGTTACGACAGCAACGACTATTTCAACTTCAACCTCGGATGGGGCTATGGCGGCGACTTCTACAGCATCAACGACGTGGCAGGCTATCATAACAGAGAGGCTATCGTGATGAATATCATTCCGTTGGAAATCAACTCCGACGCAAACGGCATCATCTATGTGGCATCCGACGGCACTGGCGACGGCTCGTCATGGGAGAATGCTACGCCTTATCTGCAATACGCTTCTTCTGTGGCTACCGAAAGCACCAAGAAAATATGGGTGAAAGAAGGAACATATTACGGCGATGCCAACAACGAGCAAGGTGCGTTCTTCGTATACAAGAGAAACAAAGTCTACGGCGGCTTCGTGGGCAACGAGACCCCTGATTTCGATGTCAACGACCGTGATCTGGAGGCTCATCCTACCATCCTTGACGGACAAAACCTACATTGCGTGTTGGTTCAGGTCGACAACATCACCAGCACTGAGACTGCGCTTTGGGACGGCTTTATCATCCAAAATGGCCGTCATGGCTCGGGCGGCGGTGCTTGTCTGGGCGGCAACAGCAGGCTGGCAAACTGTAAGATATTGAATAACTATTCCGAAGGCTATGGCGGAGGCGTTTATATCGTCGCACCTTATTACAGCAACTCGTCGGTGCAGTTCACCAACTGCGTTTTTGAAGGCAACACCGGCGCGATAGGCGGTGGCCTCTGCGACATGATAGGCGCCACATTGCAAAACTGCCGCTTCACAAATAACACTGCAATTGTCAAAGGCGGCGCATATTACATCTACGCCAATAGAGGCAGCAAGTTGGTGAACACCATCTTCGACAACAACAGCGCAAAAATCGGCGGCGCATTATATAATAAAGGTGCAATCACAGTGGTAAACTGCGACTTCGTGAACAATAGCGTCACTGAAAACGGCGGCGCGATGTACAACGACACCCATAACAGCAATATCTACAACAGCATCTTCTGGGGTAACAACAAAAACGGCACACCTAATCAGATTGTTGGCACGTCGAATTACAGCTATTGCGCCATTCAAGGAGGCTTTAACGGCACCAATATCATCAATCTAGCAGCCGACAACGACGGCAGCGAATCGAGCTACTATCCGCGTTTCGAGAACCCTCAAGAAGGTAACTACGCTATCGAAAGAACCTCGGCCTGCGTCAACGCCGGCGACAATACAGTACAAGGTATCATGAACCCCGATTTCTTCGGAAATCCTCGTATCGTGGACGGCAGAATCGACATAGGAGCCATCGAGAACCAGTATTACGACTTGGCTGATGAGGTTCTGGAAAATGAATTTGAAGTATATCCAAATCCTATTGATAATCAGTTGATTATCGTAAAAGAAGGAAATATCACAATCGAAATTTACAACGCCCTCGGACAGAAAATCATTTCTGCGAAAGCTCAAAACGAGATGACATTGAACACCTCTGACTGGGGTAGCGGCGTTTATTTCGTGAAGGTGAACGGCATCACACGAAAAGTGGTGAAATAACCGGTCGGAAATTACCAGTTTTTAGGCTTCGAGAACGTGTTTCTTATGCCTAATAATGTGGTAAACAAGGTAAAAAAGATGTCGTAAACAGGCGTGAAGAACAGTCCTAACTTCTTCTCTCCCAATTGTTTGGCTGATTTTGTGTAAATCCAGTCCATGCTGATGCCATGCAGAAGCATGAATCCGCCTATTACCACGTAATAAAGCGGACAACTGGTGTTGCAGACGAAAGCTGCGGGCAGACAGAACAGCGTTATTGCCGAGGCATAGTAAAACAGTCGGCTCGACAGCAACATGCCCAGGATGATGTTGGTGGAGCGCTTGTACATGTTGGCGGTGGAATAATGACGGCGTTTCTGCCTGATCCAGCTGCCAAAAGTGTGTTTCGGCTCCGACTCCATGCGACAACTCGGGTCGATGAAGATGCGCGTGTTGTTTCTGTTTGCTACCTGGCTCACGAAGATGTCGTCGTCGCCCGACGGAATGGTGTAATGCGAGGTGAAGCCTTTGTTTTTATAAAAAAGCTCGCGGCGATACGACAGATTCCGGCCCACACCCATATATGGCATATTTGCCAGTGCCATCGAGAGATATTGGATGGCGGTGTACAGCGTGTCGAAGCGTATCAGCTTGTTTAACAAGCCTTTGCGAGTGAAATATGGGCTATAGCCGAGCACCACCTCGGTGCCGTTTTTGTATGCACTCACCATGCCTTTGATCCACTGGTCGTTCTCGGGCAGACAATCGGCGTCGGTCAAAAGCAAAAGGTCGTGTTTCGCCGATTTTATGCCCATGCTGAGCGGGAATTTCTTGCCATGAAAGAAGTTGAGGCTCTGAGTGAGCGACACCACGTTGATGTCGGGACGCTGGTCGACGAGCGCCTTCAGATAGTCGGTGGTCTCGTCGGTGGAACAGTCGTTGACGATGACGAGCTCGAAATCAGGGTAATCCTGCGACAAAACCCTCGGCACTAACTCGATGAGATACTCGTAAGCGTCCTTGGCACAGACGATTACCGACACAGGCTCGTATTTCGGCTTGTCGTTGTCATATTTTTTCTTTTTAAAAAACGCCAGCCTGCTGAAAAGACCCCAGAAATAGCACATCTGAATCAGCCAGCACAGGCCGAAAATGCATAATATGATGAAACTCAATGAGTTGTAGTTGAAGATGATGTTCATGATATTAAATATTTACAATTTGCAAAGGTAATAAAAAGACTTTAGACATTTCTACTTTTTTTTAATGAATACGTTTGAAAAAGGATTTCTCGACTCCACTTCGTTTCGCTCGAAATGACATTTATTTTTGAAATTTTTAATACCATTCGAAGAAATACGACCTACCATGGGGTACTGAGAGTATTTCGAAAAGGGCTTTTATTATGATATTTTTAATACCATTCGCAGAAATACGACCTACTACAGGGTCCTGAGAGTATTTCGAAGGGGGCATCGTTTTTGATATTTTTAATGCCCTTTGCAGAAATACGACTTACCACAGGGTACTGAGAGTATTTCGAAGGGGGCATCGTTTTTGATATTTTTAATGCCCTTTGCAGAAATACGACTTACCACAGGGTACTGAGAGTATTTCGAAAAGGGCATTAAAAATTATATTAATCAAAAAATATTTGTATTTTTGCACAAATTTTGGGAATGAAGTACAGCTTAGTAAAAAACGATGCGAAAAGCAATGCGCGTGCAGGTGTCCTGACCACTGACCATGGCGACATCGAGACCCCTATTTTCATGCCTGTGGGTACCGTGGGAAGCGTCAAAGCCACGCATATCCGTGATCTGGAAGATGAGATAAAAGCCCAGATAATACTGGGAAATACGTATCATCTGTACCTGCGTCCCGGCTTGGATGTGCTGCACGAATGTGGCGGCTTGCATCAGTTCAACGGCTGGCATCATCCGATACTCACCGACAGCGGCGGCTTCCAGGTCTTCTCGCTGACAGATATCCGTAAAATGAAGGAGGAAGGCGTGGAGTTCCGCTCTCATATCGACGGCTCGAAGCATCTTTTCACCCCTGAAAGAGTGATGGACATCGAACGTACTATCGGAGCCGACATCATAATGGCTTTCGACGAATGCGCTCCGGGCACTTCCGACTACAGATACGCCAAGGAGGCGATGGGTCGCACGCACCGCTGGCTCGACCGCTGTGTGAAACGTTTCAACGAGACGGAGCCGCAATACGGTTATTATCAGTCGCTGTTCCCGATCGTGCAGGGCTGCACCTACCGTGATTTACGTGAGGAGTCGGCAGAGTTTATCGCCTCTAAAAACTGTGACGGCCATGCCATCGGCGGACTGGCTGTTGGCGAGCCTACCGAGGTGATGTACGAGATGATTGAGATTGTGAACACCATCTTGCCGAAAGACAAGCCTCGTTATCTGATGGGAGTGGGCACCCCAGCCAATATCTTGGAGGCCATCTCACGCGGCGTCGACATGTTCGACTGCGTGATGCCGACCAGAAACGGCCGCAACGGCATGCTTTTCACTTCGGAAGGCATAATAAACATCAAAAACGAACGCTGGAAATATGATTTCTCGCCTCTTGACGAGAATGGCACGGTTTTTGTTGACAAACAATATTCGAAGGCATACCTGCGTCACCTGATAATCTCGAAAGAGATCCTCGGCCCGATGATTGCCACGGTGCATAACCTCGGATTCTATCTATGGCTGGTGAAAGAGGCACGCAGACATATCATCGAGGGTGACTTCACCGAGTGGCGCGACATGATGCTCCCGAAAGTGACAAATCGTATCTCGTAATTTTGTAAAATATTGACAATGAAAAAGTTAGACTGGTATATTTTTAAAAAATTCATTGGCACGTTCTTCTTTGCCATCAGTCTGCTCATTGTCGTGGTGATAGTGTTCGACGTGTCGGAAAACGTCGACAGTTTCATAAAAAACAACGCCTCGCTTTATGAGGTGGTGTTTCATTTTTACATCCCGTTTATACCTTATTTTATTAATCTGTTCATCTATCTGTTCACTTTCATCTCGGTGATCTTCTTCACTTCGAAGATGGCTGGGCATACCGAAATCATAGCAATACTCAGCAGTGGCATCAGTTTCCGAAGGTTTCTGTGGCCGTATATCATGGGCGCTCTGCTGCTCGCCGGAGGATCGTTCTATCTCGGTAATTTCTTGATTCCCAGGATGGATACGGTGCGAAGGACGTTCAAAAACCAGTACATGGAAAACCTTATGAAGAGCTCGGGCTCGAACATCCATGTGCAGATCGAAAAAGGCACCTACGCCTATATGTCGAGTTACGATATGAAGCGTATGACAGGTTATAAATTCACGTTAGAGAAGTTTGATGATCACGAACTTGAGTATAAATTGAGTTCTGATAAGATTGTTTACGACACCTTACACGACAGGTGGTCTGTTTTCAACTATGTGGAGCATTATTTCAAGCCTGATGAATATCTGGTGAAAGGCAAGGTTTTGGATACCACGCTGAACATGAAGCCAGCTTATTTTTATTTCGTCAAGGAGGATTTCGAGGAGATGAACCTCATCGAGCTGAATCGGTATATCGACGAGCAGCATGCCAAAGGTGCCGACAATATCTTGCCTTACGAGATTGAGAAACACAAGCGTCTGGCGTCGCCGGCGGCCATTATTATTTTGACAATCATAGGGGCGGCGTTGTCGAGCCGTAAGACGAGGGGAGGCATGGGACTGAACCTCGGAATAGGCATCACGATTGCGTTCGCATACATACTTTTCCTCGAATTTTTCAGGGTTTTCGCCATCTCAGGTGTCATTTCGCCGTTCATGGCAGGGTGGCTCCCGAATATCATCTTCGCCACAATAGGAAGCTATTTTGTAATCAAAGCTCCGAAATAATTTTTTTCAACAATTGTCATTTAATCAAAAAAATTTCGTATTTTAGCGAAAAATTTGGTGTACTATGCATATTGCTATAGCTGGAAATATCGGCTCTGGTAAGACGACGTTAACTCGTTTGTTATCAAAGCATTTCGGATGGAAGCCTCATTTCGAGGAGGTCGACAACAATCCATATCTGGAGAGTTTTTATGAAGATATGAAGCGCTGGTCGTTCAACCTGCAGATATATTTCTTGAACAGCCGTTTCCGTCAGGTGATGGAAATAAGAAAAAGCGGCGACAATATCATCCAGGACCGCACTATTTACGAAGATGCCTATATTTTCGCGGCAAATTTGTATGATATGGGCTTGATGGAGACACGCGACTACGAGAATTATCAGGCACTTTTCGAGCTGATGAGCTCGTTCCTCCAGGCCCCGGATCTGCTGATTTATCTGCGTGCCAGCGTCCCGACATTGGTGCGTCAGATCCAGAAGCGCAACCGCGACTACGAGCAATCGATACGTCTGGATTACCTGAAAGCCCTGAACAAACGCTACGAGAACTGGATTGCCAACTATAACAAGGGAAAACTGCTGATCATCGAGAGTGACAATATTGATTTGGAGAAACCTGAAGATTTGAGTCTCGTGATTGACGACATCAACGCATCATTAAACGGATTGTTCTGATTATGAAGATATTAGGTATTATACCGGCACGATATGGCTCGACACGTTTCGAGGGCAAGCCTTTGGCTCTCATCAACGGAAAGATGATGATTCAGAGGGTGTATGAGCAGGCAAAAAAAGCCGATAAGCTCGCGGAAGTGGTTGTGGCTACTGACGATGAGCGTATATTCAACGCCGTGGTCGGGTTCGGTGGCAAGGCGGTAATGACATCGACAAATCATAAGAGCGGCACCGACAGATGTCGCGAGGTGGTCGACAAGATCGGAGCAGGCTTCGATGCAGTGATCAACATACAGGGCGATGAACCTTATATCAACCCGTTGCAAATCAATCAGATAGCTGAGCTGATTTCCGACAAGGGCACACCTCTGGCATCGTTGTGCAAGCCGATTCACGATGAGGATGAGCTGAAAAGCCCTAATGCGGTGAAGGTGGTGTTCGACAGAAACGGTAAGGCATTGTATTTCAGCAGGTTTGCCATCCCATATCTGAGAAATCAGGTGGAACGCACTTTTTATAAGCATATCGGCATCTACGCATATAAGACCGACGTCTTGAAAGAGGTCTCGGCGCTTCCGCAGTCGGGACTGGAGCTTGCGGAGTCGCTGGAGCAGCTGCGTTGGCTAGAAAACGGCTACACGGTGCGCATGGGAGTGACAGAATTTGAAAGCTATTCGGTGGATGTGCCGGATGATATTGTTAAAATTGAAAAGATTTTTAGATAAAAGATAATATAATGATTGTCAAATATTTAAACGAGTTATTGCTTGACCACGAGTGCGTGATCGTGCCTGAGTTGGGAGCTTTCATCACGAAAGAGATGCCCGCCATGCTTGATTACGTCACAGGAAGGCTGACACCTCCTTCGAAAGAGGTGGCGTTCAACGGACAGCTTGTCAGCGACGATGGCGTATTGATTGGTTACATATCGAAACGTATGGGTATCACGACCACCGAGGTGGCAGTGCTGGTGCATGAGTTCGCCATGCGCAGCCTCGCGGTGCTTGAGGCCAGCGGCGCCCTCCGCCTCGACGGGATGGGAGTGCTGACACGTGTCTCTGATAAAGATTACCGCATCCAGTTTGACGACGACGCCAACCTGCTGGGCGACTCGTTCGGACTGACCATAATAAAAACACAGCCTGTTTACAGAAAAGACACATATCAGAAGCTTGCGACGAAGATCGCTGCCGAGCAGAAGATGAAAAACACCGTGATGACGGTACATGAGGAGGCCAAAGAACCGAAACCACATCACGTGAACCGCTATAATTACAAGTGGTTCCGCGCAGCAGCCTATTCGATGGTGATAGCCATGGTGTTGGTGTTTCTAGGATGGGGAGCCGACAAGAAAGACTCCAACTTCGCGTCATGGAACCCGTTCTTCTATTCATCGCCTAACGAATTTATCGCCAAGCATTTAGGTGAGACGATGAGCGTAAGAGAATTTGCAAAAGTCGATGTCTTGGAGTCGATAAAAGCATCGGTGGTGGATTGCAACTGCGATGTAAAGTATATCGAACCTGTTGATTATCAGCCTATTAAGTCTGTTGATAGCAGAATGTATTACATCATCGGAAGCTCGTTGACAAATGAGAACGACGCCCAGAGATGTGTGGCTAAATTCAAGAAACAAGGTTTTGACGATGCGGTGGCACTTCCGATAAACGAAAAAGGCAACATCCGCATCGCATACGAGACAGTGATGGGCTATGAAATCGCTCTAAAACGTTTGGAAATCATCAAGAAAGAATATAACGAGGCCGCATGGCTTTTGCGTAAAAAATAATTGTCGTGGGAAAGAAAAACAAACTCGAGCGTTTTGCCGAATGCAAGACTTTTGACAACCTTTTTGAGTATTCATTCGAGCGTATCAAGGAGGAAGGGTTTCCTCTGAAAGGCCATTGGCATGAGTTTTTCGGTAACGACAACCCCATAGTGCTTGAGCTGGGCTGCGGAAAAGGTGAGTACACTATCGGTTTGGCGAAGGCACATCCCGACATCAACTATATAGGTGTCGACATCAAAGGCGCGAGGATGTGGGTCGGACTGAAGCAAGGCATAGCGGAAGGCTTGAAAAACGTGGCATTCGTGCGTACCCGCATCGAGCTGATTGAGCATTTCTTCGGTGAGAACGAGGTTGACGAGATATGGATCACCTTCCCCGACCCGCAGATTCTGAAGGCTCGCAAGCGTCTGACAGCGCCTATTTATCTCGAGAGATACAAGACCTTCTTGAAAAACGACAGTTATATCAACCTCAAAACCGACAGCGACTTGCTTTATGATTTCACTCTGGATGTCGTGAAAGAGGCTGATTATCCTATAGTTTACAACTATAACGACCTTTACGCCAACGACGACGATTTGGAGGTCAAGACTATCCGTACATACTATGAGTCGATGTGGCTGAAGCAGGGCTTGACTATCAAGTACTTAAAATTCAAAGTAAAATAACCATACTCCTGTCATTTCGAGCGGAACGAAGTGGAGTCGAGAAATCTTCCAATGGTTGAAAACATTCTAATCGTTTCCTAGATTTTTCAGCATCGGCACAAATTTGCAGTCGCCGAACTCCTCACGTGTCAGCGTGCCGTCGGTTTGTTTGGTGAGTCGCAGCATCTGTTCGTTGAGCGGGATTACCATGATGCCGCCTGTTTTCAGTTGATTTACAAGGTCTTGCGGTATCTCTGGTGCTCCGGCGGTGATTATTATCCTGTCGAAAGGTCCGTAGGTGGGCAGTCCTTTGTAGCCGTCGCCTAAAAATGTGTTGATGCGGTAAGGGAACTCCGCGAGCAGCTGTTTCGTCTTGAAATACAGGTTGCGTTGGCGTTCGATGGTGAACACTTTGGCTCCCATGTGGCCGAGTATGCACGACTGGTAGCCCGAGCCTGTGCCTATCTCCATCACTTTCATGCCGCGGCTGACGTTGAGCAGCTGGCTCTGCATCGCCACGGTGAGCGGCTGCGAGATTGTCTGTCCCGAGCCGATGGGGAAGGCCTGGTCCTGGTAGGCGAACTCCACAAACGACGAGTCGAGGAAGACATGACGTGGAACCGCACCTATCGCGTCAAGCACGTTGCGATCCGTAATGCCTTTATTCTTAAGCTCTTGCACCAAGTTTTGGCGCATGCCTTTATGTCTGAAATTGTCTTCCTGCATTTTCTTGTTTAATTATGCAAAAATAATAAAAAATTGATGATTTAAAACATTTTTAATGTCATTCTCGAATTGTTCTCAGTACCCTGTGGTAAGTCACAATTCTGCGAATGCCATTAAAAATGTCAAGTTGATAATTCTATTCGCGAAATATTGAATTTTTTTTCGTATTTTTGCAAAAATTTTGTCTATGTTAAAAATCGGAGTTTTAGGTGCAGGTCATCTCGGAAAAATCCATATCAACTGCATCAAGCAAATAGAGAAATATGAGCTGGTCGGATTCTACGATCAGGATGAGAACACGGCGAAGAGAGTCGCTGAAGAGGCCGGCGTGAAGAACTATAAATCGATAGATGAACTCATTGATTCTGTTGATGTTGTAGATATTGTGACGCCTACGATAGCGCATTTCGAGTGTGCTTCGAAGGCCATCGCCAAGGGCAAGAACGTGTTTATCGAGAAGCCCATCGTGGCGATGGTGGAGGAGGCCAACAAGCTCATCGACATGGCGAAGAAGGCTCGGGTGAAGGTGCAGGTGGGGCATGTGGAGCGTTTCAACCCGGCGTTTATCGCTGCCGAGCCGCACATCCAGGATCCGGTGTTCATCGAGGTGCATAGGTTGGCGCTGTACAACCCGCGTGGCTGCGACGTGCCGGTGGTGCTTGACCTCACGGTGCACGACATCGACATTCTCATCACCATAGTGAAATCGCCAATAAAATCTATCAACGCCAACGGCGTGTCGATAGTGAGCCCGACACCAGATATCATCAACGCCCGCATCGAATTCGAAAACGGCGCTATCGCCAACCTCACCACGAGCCGTATCTCGTTGAAAAACATGCGTAAGTTCCGTATCTTCCAGCAGGGAGCATATATCACCATGGATTTCATGGAGAAGAAAGCCGAGGTGGTGAGAGTGGAGGACGTGCAAGGCGTGCCTGGACCGTTCGACATGACTATCGACCTGCCCGACGGCTCAAGCAAGAAGATCTCAGTCGAGGAATTGGAAATAAATCAGATAAATGCGATAAAGACCGAGCTCGAGCGTTTCCACGATGCCATCGTCAACAACACCGAACCGCCAGTAACCATTGAGGATGGCGTGAAAGTGCTGAAGACAGCCTACATGATTCTCGACGAGATAAAAAAACATGAAGGCCAGATGAAAAAACATTTGAAATAATACAATAAATTGTATTAATCGACGTTTTGGTTAAAAAATAGCAGCCTATGAAAGTTTTTCGCTATTTGTCAGTTTTTTTGATAGCTTTGCTCCTGTTTTCCTGTAAGAAATTCAAGGGAAGTCAGGAGATTCCGGCATATCTGCGCATCGAGCCGTGGACTTTCACAACCAACTACGTGATTTACGGTGCCGCCACACAGGCCATTACCGACGCATGGGTGTATGTTGACGGCGACTTGCTCGGCTGTTACGAGATACAGTCGCACAACGACGGCATGTATGCCATGGTGCCAGTGCTCAAAAAAGGCCAGCACAGGCTTAATCTTTATCCTGGTGTGAAGCTGAACAGCATATCATCGACGAGGATACAGTATCCTTTCTATCAGCCTTACATCATCACGCGAGACCTTGTCCCAGGTGAGGTCGACACCATTCATCCTGCGACGATTTATTACAGCATCGACAGCACCCTGATGCGTTTCAAGATGAAGGAGGATTTTGAAGAAGTAAACAATATCAAGCTTTACAGGCCTGATTCGACATGGGCTGAGCTGCATCAGGTTGATTATAACGACGATCACAATGCATGGCTCGATCCCGTTGATCCGGTGAACCATCACCGTTCCGGTCTCGTCGAGTTGAACGACAGCATCAAGCGTTTCTGTTTGGTGAGCGGCGAACTGGTGGGCCTTCCTACAGTAGGAAACTATGTGTTGCTCGAGCTTGATTACAACTGCACCAATGAGTTTCTGGTCGGAATGTATATCCATAGCATGCAGAATGGATTGGTGGACAAGGAGTTGTATTATCTGAAAGCTTCAAACGGCTGGAAGAAGACCTATCTCAACTTCAGCCCGACGGTGACAGAGCATTTCAACGCCGATTATGTGAAATTCTATTTCAGAGGGTATCTTGGCGATGCCGATACCACCAGATTTTATTTTGACAATCTAAAACTTATTTATCTCGACAATTAAAACTGTTTTATCTTGAGCAAGAAAATTAATAAGCGGAAACAGACATTCAAGTATGTGTTATGGGATTGGATCGCGTCGGTGGTGACCTGGTCGATCTTCTTCTGTTTCAGAAAAACGATGGAGCCTAACGGTTTCTCGGCTGATTTCAGCGTGGTGGTCGACGACAGGAATTTCTGGATTGGCATCATTGTGATTCCGTTGGCATGGTTGTTGCTTTATATGCTTGCGGGCTCATATCAGAAAGTGTATTTCAAGTCGCGTGTCCGTGAGCTGGGCCAGACCTTCCTGACGACTCTGATTGGCGCGATAGTGCTGTTTTTCGCTATCATTCTTGACGATAACATCACAAATTACAAGATTTATTATACCTTGTTCTCGATAATGTTCTTGCTGCAGTTTACGCTGACGTATATCGGCCGTCTTGTCATCACTTCGGCCACAGCCAATAAGATACATCGCGGCGAGATAGGTTATAACACGCTGATTATCGGCAGCAACGGCAACGCATGCAAGATCTATAAGGAGATTACCGGACAGAGGTTTTCATCGGGAAACATTATAGTGGGATTTGTCAATGTTTTTGACAAAGATGTCTATAAGGTAGGGAAATATATCCCGCATCTCGGCAATTACAAAGACATGGTGCAGGTCATCAAAGACTATGACATCGCGGAGGCCATTATCGCCATCGAGCGTTCGGAGACCGAGACCATCGACCGACTGTTGGTGATGCTTGAAAACACTGACGTGACGGTGAAAATCATCCCGTTGATGCATGAGTTCGTGTTCGGTGCCGTCAAGCAGGAGGGTATCTGGCATGCCTCGTTGATCCAGATCACGCCGGAGCCTATGCCGGTGTGGCAACAGGTGGCGAAACGAATGTTCGATATCTTCGCGTCGTTGCTCGTGATCGTCATATTATCACCGGTTTACATCTTTACGGCCATCATGGTGAAACGCTCGTCACCAGGACCTATTTTCTACAAACAGGAACGTATCGGACAGCATGGCGAGCCGTTTAACATGTTGAAATTCAGAAGTATGTACGTCAACGCGGAGGATATGGGGCCTCAGCTCTCGAAAGACGACGACCCGCGTATCACGAAGTGGGGAAAATTCATGAGAAAAGTGCGTCTCGATGAGATTCCGCAGTTCTTCACTGTACTTGGAGGCAAGATGTCGATTGTGGGCTATCGTCCTGAACGTCAATACTATATCGACAAGATTGTACAGCAGGCGCCGCATTATCGTATGCTTCTGAAGATAAAACCAGGCATCACCAGCTGGGGCGAGGTGAAGTTCGGTTATGCCTCGACTGTCGACGAAATGGTGGAGCGCCTTAAATACGATATCCTTTACATTGAAAACATGAACCTTGCCGTGGATATCAAGATTTTGATTTACACAGCATTAATAGTTATTCAAGGGCGAGGGAAATAGTTAAAAGATATTAGTTAAAAGTTAAAAGAGTGCAAAACAGTACTCTTTTATCTATAATCTTTTAACTTTTAACCAATATTTAACTCATTGATTTTTGAGTGTTCAAACTTTTCTCTGGCGTAGTTGAGGTCGACTACGAGTTCTTTGTTGCCTGATGAAGGCATCTCGAACATGGCGTCGTTGAGGATGGCTTCGAGTATGGAGCGCAGTCCGCGGGCGCCGAGTTTGAACTCGATGCTCTTGTCGACGATGAAATCGAGCACTTCGTCTTTGATTGTCAATGTGATGTCATCCATGCCGAACAGCTTGGTAAACTGCTTCGTGATGGCGTTTTTCGGCTCGGTGAGGATGCGTTTGAGGGTATCGCGGTCAAGAGGGTTGAGGTATGTCAAGATCGGGAAACGGCCGATTATTTCGGGGATGAGGCCGAACTTCTTCAGGTCGCTTGGCGCGATATACTGAAGCATATTGTCGCGGTCGATCTGTTTCTTGAGGTCGGAGCCGTAGCCTATGGCGTTGGTGCCCACACGGTTGGCGATTATCTTGTCGATGCCGTCGAAGGCACCGCCGGCGATGAAGAGGATGTCCTTGGTGTTGACCTGTATCATCTTCTGTTCCGGGTGTTTTCTTCCGCCTTGTGGTGGCACGTTGACGACGGTGCCTTCAAGCAGCTTAAGCATAGCTTGCTGCACGCCCTCGCCTGACACGTCTCTTGTGATGCTCGGGTTGTCGCCTTTACGAGCTATCTTGTCGATCTCGTCGATGAATACGATGCCTTTCTCGGCTGCCGCCACGTCGTAGTCGGCAGCCTGGAGCAGCTTCACGAGGATGTTCTCGACATCTTCGCCCACGTAACCTGCTTCGGTGAGCACGGTGGCGTCGGCGATGGCGAACGGCACATGAAGCATGCGCGCTATTGTCTTGGCTAACAAGGTCTTACCTGTTCCTGTCTCACCTACGAGCACGATGTTCGATTTCTCAATCTCGACCTCGTCGGTGGTCTCTTTCTGGTTCAGACGTTTATAGTGGTTGTATACGGCAACCGAAAGCACGCGTTTGGCGGCATCCTGTCCGATGACGTACTGGTCGAGGAAATTCTTGATTTCCAATGGCTTGAGTAGCTTGAAGTCGGGGACAGCTGCTTTGGCGCGGTGGGCGAACTCCTCATTCAGCATCTGATGGGCGCGATCCACGCAGTCGTTGCAGATGTAGCCGTCGACACCCGCCAGAAGGAGCTGCACTTGGCTCTCCGGGCGGCCGCAGAAGGAACAATGGTTTTCTTGTTTTTTAGACATATCATAAAAACGTCATTTCGACTGTAGCGGAGCGGAATGGAGAAATCTCATCCAATTGTTTGAGATTTCTCGACTACACTTCGTTTCGCTCGAAATGACGACTTTGTTTGTTATTTGTTCTTTATTAAAACCTCATCAACCATGCCGTAAGCCTTGGCCTCTTCTGCTGTCATCCAGTAGTCGCGGTCGCTGTCGGCCCACACCTTGTCGTAAGGCTGTTTGGTATGCTGGGCGATGATTTCGTAGAGTTCTTTCTTTATCTTCTGGATCTCACGTGCTGTGATCTCGATATCTGATGCCTGGCCTTGCATTCCGCCCATTGGCTGATGTATCATGATGCGTGAGTGCTTGAGGGCTGAGCGTTTGCCGTCGGCGCCGGCGCAGAGCAACACTGCCGCCATCGAGGCTGCCATGCCTGTGCAGATGGTCGCCACGTCAGGCTGGATGAACTGCATGGTGTCGTAGATGCCTAGACCTGCGTACACTGAGCCGCCAGGAGAGTTCAGATAGATCTGGATGTCACGTTTCGGGTCGGCTGACTCGAGGAAGAGCAGCTGGGCCTGGATGATGTTGGCAACGTAGTCGTCGATCTGGTCGCCCAGGAAGATGATACGGTCCATCATCAGACGTGAGAAGACGTCCATCTGCGCCACGTTGAGTTGACGTTCCTCGATGATGGTCGGGGAGATGTAGCTCGTGATGGTGTTGGCGTATTTCTCAAGGCCTAAACCATTGATACCGCGGTGCTTGGTGGCGTATTTATAGAATTCGTTGTTTGTGTTCATAATTTATTCTTTGTCAGTCTTGGCTGACTTTTTGGTGGTTTTCTTTGCAGCAGGCTTTTTCTCTGTCTCAGCCTCTTCTTTCACTTCCTCTTTCTTTGCTGCGGCTTTCTTGGTAGTTTTCTTAGCCTCTTTAGCCTCTTTTGGAAGCACTGCGTCGACGAATCCTTCGTAGTCTGTGTCAACGACTTTCACCTTCATGGCTTTCTTCAGGAAAGCTGTGAGTTTGTTGTCTGCCACCTGGTTCTGGATGTTCTGACGCTGGTTCTCGTCTTTCAACACTGAGTCGACGATACCATCGAGACGTTTCTTCATGTCGTCGTCCATGCCTGCGATGTCGAGCTGGCCGAAGTACATCTTGGTGACGAACTCGCGGAGTTCTTCTTCTTTGAGGACGAGCTCGGGGTTGGCTTTCACAATGCTTTCCTCGATGAGCTGCCAACGGAATGACTTCGAATACTGGCTGTCGTAGTTCTGCTCGGCGTCTTCAGCGGTGATTTTGCCTTCGCTGTTGGCGACGATCCAGCGTTTCAGGAAGCTGTCAGGCATGTCGAACTTCACCTCTTCGACGAGTTTGTCGACGGCGTTGTTGAAGAACATGCGCTCTGCCTCGACCACATACTGGCGTTCCATCTCGGCTGCCACTTCCTTATGGAAAGTTTCAACGTCCTTGATGTCCTTGTTAGGGAAGATGAGTTTGAAGAGTTCTTCGTTGAGTTCTGCCGGTTTGTCGTCTTTCTTATTGCCTTCCTGGATACGAGCGATAGTGGCGTCGATTTCCTTGTCGGAAGCCTTGATGTTATAGTCGTTGATAGCAATCTTTGCAAGGTCGACTTTCACTTCTGGCTTCAGGCCGACTTCAAAGAAGAAGCTCTTTGTCTCGTCAGTCATCGGGTCGATAGGCTGTTGTTTCTCGGCGTCGTTGAGCGGGTAGCCCATGATGTCGAGTTTGTTTTCGACGATATGGTTGTTGAGAGCCTCGGAGACCTTCTTGTTGAGCTGGTCGAATGACACTGATGCGCCGTACATCTTTTCCACCATTCCGAACGGTACTTTACCCTGACGGAAGCCAGGAAGCACTGCTTTGTGCTGATAGTTTTTCAATTCTTTTTTAACATCTTCTGCGTAGTCGGCTTTTTCGATGTCGATTTGGATTGTGGCGAGAAGGTCGCCCTTTGCTGTCTGTATTGTCTTCATTATCAATAAGTTATATAATCTATTCGTGCGGATGAAGGGACTCGAACCCATACTCCTTACGGAACCAGATCCTAAGTCTGGCGCGGCTACCAATTACGCCACATCCGCGGATTTTTTTTTGAGGGTGCAAAATTACAAAAAAATTTGATAATCAAGTGAATAATAATCAACTTTTTTTTTATATTTTTGCAGCCGAATTATATGAAAAATAGGCGATTGATTATGAAAAGTGTTAGAGGGATTCTGTTTTTGATGACGTTTCTCGTCTTAGGAAGCACAGTCTCGGCCCAGTTTTTGGGTACGTCGAGCAATTACTCTGGCTCGCGGGGCCTCGCTGTCAACCCTTCACTAATGACGACGTCGTTTGTTTATGCTGACTTCGGCTTTAATCTTGGCGTGGCTGCGTATAATGACTTCGCATTTGTGAAAACTGGCGACTATTACAGGTGCTTGAGAGGCGAGGGGTTGTCGGATTATTATGTCAACGGGAAGCAGACCCCTTTGGGAGTTGTGTTGAACGAAAAACCTAAGAATGCCTACGAAACGCTTGACTTCACCGTGCTTTCCGCGATGTTTAGCCCTAACGGTAAAAGCGCCATCGGCTTCTTTGTCAACAACCGCGTCTATACCGATGGGAAACATATTCCTTGGGAGGTTCTGGAAGCAAGCATTATGACATTGGAAGCAGGCGATTATATCGGAAGAAACTATAAGTCGAAGAACACCAGACTCGGTGTGATGGCATGGTCGGAGGTGGGCTTTTCGTATTCGGCCACAGTTTACGACAGATATTACGATAAGGTTGATTTTGGCGTGACGCTGAAAGGCCTTGTCGGATATGCCGGCGTCGCATTGGATATCAATGATATAGATAAGGACATCTTGAACGCCGACACGAGTGTTATCCATAAACTTGACCTGATGGCGGCGATGTCGGCACCTCTTGACTATAATGCCCCTTTTGCCGATGGAAATTTATTGAATCTCAATGAGTTGCCTGGTGGCTATGGCCTCGGCTTCGATATCGGTGTGACTTACACAAACAAAAAAGACGATAAGGTCTCCAAAATTGATGATCGCCCGTGTGATGAGCCGAGGATTTACTATAACTGGCGACTCGGAGTGTCGCTGCTCGATGTCGGAGCGGTCCGTTATGACGACAATGCCCGTGTTTACAAGCTTATGACCGATACTGACAAGATATTTGATGTTACACAGTTTGATGATGTCGAAACCATGGAGTCGCTGATGGACACCTTGTGTGGCATGTTCTATGAGAATCCTGAAGATGCCTATGTGGGCGACAGGTTTCTGATGGGGCTTCCGACGGCGTTGAGTGTGCAGTTCGATTACAATATATACAGAAGTTTTTATGTCAATGCCACATGGATTCAGCCGATTCGGTTGTATAAATATTCGTCGATGCGTCCTGCACAGCTTGTCGTTGAGCCGCGTTTCGAGACAAGGTACTTCGACTTCACTGTGCCTGTCACGTTTTACAATTACGAGAAGGTCTTCCTTGGAGCTGAACTGAGACTGGCGTTTTTGTCTGTTGGGACGCAGAATGTCTTCAATTTCTTCGGCGGCGGCCTGTCGTACGGACTCGATCTGTATGTGGCGTTGAAGTTTAACCTTTACAAAGGAAAATGTTTTGGTGGCTGTCGTGATGCCTGCTGGAACGCTGATTTCAGGTAGCTATTTTTTGACGTTGAGAGCCTCCCGCAGGGCGTTGCCCATAAGCATGAAGGCGAGGACGAGCAGCATGATGGCGATGCCGGGGAGAATGGCTAAGTATGCGTCGTTCAATATGATATATGCGTAGTTCTCCTTAATCATCGAGCCCCACGACGGCATCGGAGGCTGCACGCCTATTCCCAAAAAACTCAGACCTGCCTCAAGAAGTATAGCTGTGGCGAAATTCGCCGCCGAGATGACGATGATAGGGTTGAGGATGTTAGGGATGATATGACGGATGATGATTCTTGCGTTTTTGAAACCGAGAGCGCGTCCTGCCTCGACGAAAGTCGTCTCACGAATTGACAAAATCTGTCCTCTGGTGACGCGTGCCACCTCTACCCACATGGTGAGTCCGACGGCGATGAATACCTGCACCACGCCCTTGCCGAGGGCAAATGTTATTGCTATGACTATCAACAATGTAGGCAGCGACCACACCACGTTGATGAGCCACATGGTGATGTCGTCGACACGTCCGCGGAAGAAGCCGCCGAGGCCTCCGATGAAGAGTCCGATGACCACCGAGAGGAGCACTGCTATGAAGCCCACGCTGAAACTGATGCGGGTGCCGAGGACGAGGCGGCTCAGGAAGTCACGTCCAAACTGGTCAGTGCCAAGGTAATATTTGCGGTGAACCACAGGATTTTCAGGCAACAAGCTGTTGTCGATGATCTCTTCTTGCACCGCGCCTTCGTGCTCAGGGTTGAAGATATAGGCGATGGTTGTTTTTTCGTTAAATATCACGGAATCGACAGGAATCTGGCGGTATGGCGAGGGCTGACCGTTGGCGAGTTTATGCCAGAATCCGACTTTTTCAACCCGTGTCGGCTTATTGACAAGCAATATATCCACTTCAAAGCCCGGTTTCTGGGTTGATATCTCGAGGATTTGTGTGTTCGCGTCGGGAGTGTTATCGGGGATGATAAAATATGCGAACAGTGCCATCACTGCGCATAAGATAATGAAAACCAACGAGATCATCCCGGCGATGTTCTTTTTGAAACGTCGCCATGCCAATTGCGATGGGGATAGGAAGTCGGAGTTTTTCATTGTGAAATTATTACATGCAAAGATATAAATTTTTTGGATGAGATTTCTCGACTTCGCTCGAAATGACAAAAAAATTATTATCTTTGCAAAAAATATTCATTATGAACTCGATGAGAAACATCATAGAAAAAGCATGGGACGACAGGTCGCTGTTGGCGAAAAATGAGACCAGAGACGCTATCCGTGAGGTGGTGAGGCTGCTCGACAAAGGTGAGATGAGGATTGCGGAAAAGATTGAGGGTCAATGGGTTGTGAACGAGTGGCTAAAGAAAGCCGTCATCATGTTTTTCCCAATAAACGACATGGAGGTGTCGAAGAGCGGCATCTTCGAATATTACGACAAAATTCCGTTGAAAGGCGGCTTCGAGCAGGCTGGAGTGCGCGTGGTGCCACCGGCGACGGTGCGTTACGGCGCGTTTATCAACAAAGGCGCGGTGCTGATGCCTTCATATATTAATATAGGTGCTTGCGTCGACAGCGGGACGATGGTCGACACCTGGGCGACGGTCGGATCGTGCGCGCAGATTGGCAAAAACGTGCATCTCAGCGGCGGCGTGGGCATTGGCGGAGTGCTTGAGCCAGTGCAGGCGGCTCCAGTAATCATCGAGGACAACTGTTTCATCGGGTCGAGATGTATCGTGGTGGAAGGAGTGCGCATAGAGGAAGAGGCAGTGCTCGGCGCGAACACCGTCATCACTCAGTCGACAAAGATTATCGATGTGACCGGAAGCGAGCCGATAGAGTACAAAGGCGTGGTGCCGGCACGCTCGGTGGTGGTGCCTGGGACGTTCACGAAACACTTCCCGGCAAGCGACTACCAGGTGGCTTGTGCATTGATTATCAAGAAGAGAAACGAGTCGACGGATAAAAAAACATCTCTCAACGAAGCGTTAAGAGATGTTCAAGTTTGAGGGTAGAAGGTGGGATTCGAACCCACGACCCACGGAACCACAATCCGGTACTCTA
>Ga0265298_10000642_pt1 | contig 51194 bp, 45 predicted proteins | sample AusTroGonzalo_MG_3_FD_193486 | JGI IMG/M metagenome (GOLD analysis project Ga0265298, IMG submission 193486) | Bovine rumen microbial communities from tropical cattle in Woodstock, Queensland, Australia - Gonzalo_01 | ecosystem: Host-associated > Mammals > Digestive system > Stomach > Rumen ...
CCTTAGGGGCCGACTAACCCTGCGCAGATTAGCTTTACGCAGGAAACCTTGGACTTTCAGCGGGAGAGTCTCTCACTCTCCTTTTCGCTACTCATGTCAGCATTCTCACTTCTGATACCTCCAGCATGCTTCACAACACACCTTCGCAGGCTTACAGAACGCTCCGCTACCAATTATATTTGCATATAATTCCGTAAATTCGGTATATGGCTTTAGCCCCGTTACATCTTCGGCGCAGATCATCTTGTCTAGATCAGTGAGCTATTACGCTTTCTTTAAAGGATGGCTGCTTCTAAGCCAACCTCCTGACTGTTTTGGATAATCCACTTCCTTTACCACTTAGCCATAATTTAGGGACCTTATTCGACGGTCTGGGCTCTTTCCCTCTCGACACTAGACCTTAGCACCTAATGTCTGTCTGGTAAGTATTACTCTTGAGTATTCGGAGTTTGATAAAATTTGGCAAGGATCGCTCCCCCCTAGTCTTTTCAGTGCTCTACCCCTCAAGGTATTCGCTTACCGCACTACCTAAATAGTTTTCGCGGAGAACCAGCTATTTCCGAGTTTGATTGGTCTTTCGCCCCTAGCCACAAATCATCCCCTACTTTTTCAACAGGAGTGGGTTCGGTCCTCCAGTTGGTGTTACCCAACCTTCAACCTGTTCATGGCTAGATCACTCGGCTTCGGGTCTAATCCACGTAACTTATCGCCCTATTCAGACTCGCTTTCGCTTCGCCTACACCTACCGGCTTAAGCTTGCTACGTAAATTAAGTCGCTGACCCATTATACAAAAGGTACGCCGTCAGAGCTTAATGCTCCTTCGACTGCTTGTAGGCATCCGGTTTCAGGTTCTATTTCACTCCCCTTATCGGGGTGCTTTTCACCTTTCCCTCACGGTACTTGTTCACTATCGGTCAATCAGTAGTACTTAGCCTTGGAGAGTGGTCTCCCCATATTCAGACAGGATTTCTCGTGTCCCGCCCTACTCAAAGGCACAACGCTATCTACTCGTACGGGACTATCACCCTCTACGGTACACCTTCCCAAGTGTTTCCAATTCTTCACGTTGTGTCGTTCGGCTGGTCCGATTTCGCTCGCCGCTACTTTCAGAGTCTCGGTTGATTTCCTTTCCTGCAGGTACTTAGATGTTTCAGTTCCCCACGTTCGCTTTGCAAACCTATGTATTCAGTTTGCAATGACCTTACGGCCGGGTTTCCCCATTCAGATATCCGCGGATCAATGCTTATTCACAGCTCCCCGCAGCTTTTCGCAGTGTATTACGTCTTTCTTCGCCTCTGATTGCCAAGGCATCCACCAAATGCCCTTACCTATCGCTTGATTCTTACAATATTAGTATTTCGCTTTCGCTTATACCAACATCTTCTCAACAAAAAATCTTTTTTACCCGTGATTCTTTCGAATCATGTTTTGGTGTATATCTCTATACTTTTTCTTACCTAGATTTTTTGATAATACAATATTTTCATATCATACTATTCAGCTTCTTCCTTATTTACAATGTTTTATAACTATCCAAGAAAATGTTTCTTTTATTGGTGGAGGTAAGGAGAATCGAACTCCTGACCCCCTGCTTGCAAAGCAGGTGCTCTCCCAGCTGAGCTATACCCCCAAACTGGTGGGTCTGGGAAGACTTGAACTTCCGACCTTACGCTTATCAGGCGTACGCTCTAACCACCTGAGCTACAAACCCATAACAAGGGTCTGCCACCCTCACATTTTCTTAAAGAGGATATGTAGACGGTATATTTCTTCTTTTTCTTTGAAAGGAGGTGATCCAGCCGCAGGTTCCCCTACGGCTACCTTGTTACGACTTCGCCCCAATCGCTGACCCTACCGTGGTCGCCAGCCTCCCCTTGCGGGGTTAGCTCAACGCCGTCAGGCAGAACCAACTCTCATGGCGTGACGGGCGGTGTGTACAAGACCCGGGAACGTATTCACCGCGGCATGCTGATCCGCGATTACTAGCGATTCCGACTTCATGTTCTCGAGTTGCAGAGAACAATCTGAACTGAGACGCTTTTTTAAGATTTACTCAGCCTCGCGACTTCGTCTCTCTCTGTAAGCGCCATTGTAGCACGTGTGTAGCCCAACACGTAAGAGCCATGATGACTTGACGTCATCCCCATCTTCCTCCGGCTTGTCACCGGCAGTCTTATCAGAGTGCCCAGCTTAACCTGATGGCAACTGATAACAGGGGTTGCGCTCGTTGCGGGACTTAACCCAACATCTCACGACACGAGCTGACGACAGCCATGCAGCATCTGTCACTTATCCAGCCTAACTGAAAGAGGTCATCTCTGTCCTCCCCGATAAGGATGTCAAGTGTTGGTAAGGTTTTTCGCGTTGCATCGAATTAAACCACATGCTCCACCGCTTGTGCGGGTCCCCGTCAATTCCTTTGAGTTTTAATCTTGCGACCGTACTCCCCAGGCGGAATGCTTATTGCGTTAGCGTCGTCACCGATCTCAGACCGACAACTAGCATTCATCGTTTACAGCATGGACTACCAGGGTATCTAATCCTGTTTGATCCCCATGCTTTCGTGCCTCAGCGTCAATTTACAGCCAGATACTCGCCTTCGCCACCGGTGTTCTACCCAATATCTACGAATTTCACCTCTACACTGGGTATTCCAATATCCTCTCTGTCATTCTAGTCACATAGTTATAACGGCAGTTCCGAGGTTGAGCCTCGGCATTTCACCGCTATCTTACATAACCGCCTACACACCCTTTACGCCCAGTAATTCCGAACAACGCTTGCACCCTTCGTATTACCGCGGCTGCTGGCACGAAGTTAGCCGGTGCTTCTTCTGACGGTACCGTCATCATCTTCCCGTCTGAAAGAGCTTTACAATCCGAAAACCTTCTTCACTCACGCGGCATGGCTGGGTCAGAGTTGCCTCCATTGCCCAATATTCCTCACTGCTGCCTCCCGTAGGAGTCTGGACCGTGTCTCAGTTCCAATGTGGCTGATCGTCCTCTCAGACCAGCTATAGATCGTCGGCTAGGTAGGCCGTTACCCCACCTACTACCTAATCTTCCGCGGGCCAATCTCTCGGCGATTAATCTTTCCCCCTCAGGGCTTATGCGGTATTAGCAGTCGTTTCCAACTGTTGTCCCCCACCAAAAGGTATGTTCCCACGTGTTACTCACCAGTGCGCTGCTCTCATGATCAATAGCAAGCTATCAATCAATCCCGCTCAACTTGCATGTGTTAAGCCTGCCGCCAGCGTTCGTTCTGAGCCAGGATCAAACTCTCATGTTAATTGATTGTTTCAATCCTGTCTATTCATTACTCATAAAGAATCTTCTTGGTTCCTTTATCTCGATATAAACAGACTTTATATTCTTAATATACCGTCTGCATATCCTCTTTAGTCTTATTCACTTGTCTTACAACCGGGCTTTTGCCCCGCACAAAACCTTCCGGTCTTGCAGACCAACCTCGCGGCCGGTAACGCGTTTTATATTGCATACCTTTTCCATTGTCAACACATTTTTGAAATTTTTTTAAACTTTTTTTATCATAATCCGCAAACTATTGTTTTTACGACATTTTGAATCGGTGCATAATTTTTAAAAAATTGATTTTATCCCCCATAAAAGGTAAACGCCCGTCCGCGGTTTTCAAGCCATTTTAAGCATTAAACACCATAAAATTACAAAAAATCAAAATGTTAAGTATTTGTTAATCTTTTTATTCATAGATTCGGATTATATTCGGGAGAGATAATCATGAGTTTTGATTTTTTTGCTTTCAACAGCAGATTCTTTTGGGAAGACGTATATAACTACAACGGTTGGGTAATTCAATTAAACGTGCGAACACTCAAATATCGCGTGGTTGATCCGCTCGGTGTTCGTCGTGAATCCGGAGATTTTGAAAATTGCAAATCCGTACTTTTAAAATATATAGACGCGTGTGAGATGACCGAGCTCAAAGAAAACACCGTGATATTGCTTCACGGATTCGGAGGTAATAAGTCATCGGTCAAGAAACTGACCAAAGGATTGAAAGATATTAATGCCAATATCATTGCTTTGAATTATGCCACTCTCCGTCGGGGTATTGCCTTTCACGCCAACATTTTGGCACAAATGTTGCAAAACATGGAGCTCAAAGGCAGATTATACATCATAAACACCGGAGCTTCATGTTTGATAACTCGTAAATTGTTGAGCGAATCGGCCAACTATCGCCGCTACAATATCGGGCGTATATTAGATATTAACCCGATGAATTCCGGCTCGGATTTTGCCGAATTGATTGTTAAAAAATCGTTATTCAAATTCTTGTTGGGACCGATGTTAAAAGATATTACGACTTCGGTTGCCGTCAACTTAAAAAAATTACCCCAGGAAATTGATCACGGAATAATTTTTGTTATAAGTCCCGTTAAAAAATTCATAAAACGTATGTGGGCCAAATTTGAAAGTTTCCCGCTTGCCTCTCCTCCAAGCGAGCGTTCTTATGCCGAAAAAGTTGAGGAATTTGAATCCGAATCGTTTTTCCCTTTGGATGATGAAAAATTACTGACCTATTGCAAAAACTTTATAACTACCGGTGATTTTTCTAAAGAGGCCGTGCCTTTTGCCGATGAACGGAAAGATTCCGCAAGAAAAAGAAAAACAAGCAAGTAATTCCGGAAATTTCATAACAAAGAAGCCTCCGCAAAGGAGGCTTTTTTTTTCGTAATATAACGAATATATATTAACGAGAGTAGTATTCGATAACGAGGTTCGGTTCCATAATAGCCGGATAAGGAACATCGTCAAACTTCGGAATAAATGTATATTTAGCAGTCAATTTTTTGGTATCAACTTCCAAATATCCCGGGAAATCACGAGTTTGAGATTCAATAGCAGCAGCTACAATCGGCAAGCCCTTGGATTTTTCACGAACTTCAATAACATCACCGGCCTTAACCATATAGGACGGAATGTTTACTCTCTTACCGTTAACCGTAACATGACCGTGGTTAACAAACTGACGAGCAGCAAATACGGTCGGAACGAACTTAGCTTTATATACCAAGTTATCCAAACGAGATTCCAACAAACCGATTAAGTTTTCGGCAGCATCACCGGAACGACGAATAGCTTCGGCATAATATTTGCTGAATTGCTTTTCGGAAATATTACCATAGTAGGTTTTCAATTTCTGTTTAGCAATTAATTGTTCACCATAATCGGTAACTTTTTTCTTTCTTTGGCCATGTTGACCAGGACCATAACTTCTCTTATTAAACGGGCTGTTTGCATCACCCCAAAGATTATCACCGTAACGACGGCTGTTTTTCTTTTTTGCAGAAACAATACTTTTCATTAAATTTTCCTTTTTTTATTATTAACATTATTGTCCCGATAGTCACGAACATCAATCCGTAACGAGATTACACGAACAATGCCGCACAATCTGCCTTCTCGGAAGTAGGCGCAATGTACAATACTTTTTCACTAAATGCAAGTATTTTTTTATGCAAAATCAACGACCGCTTCAAAATTGAAAATTTAAACCGGATTTTAACAACCTGTGTGTTAAATTCCGCTAACAAGAGGAGAGAAAATGTCATATCAGTTAATGTTTCAAAAAGCGGTTGAATTACAGCAAAACGGCGCCTTAAACGAAGCCGAACAAATATATCGGCAAATTTTGGAAACCGCACCGCAAAACGCCGATGTACTCAATTTGTTGGGCTTAATCGCGCAAGCAAAAGGCATACATAATGAGGCGGTAAATTATTTTTACAAAGCTGTTGAAAACGCCCCGAAACATTTTCCGATTTATTTTAATCTGGCAATTTCTTTAGGTGCCTTGGGACGTTATGTTGAAGCAATTGAAGCGTATAATAAAGTGTTGGAGTTGAAAAAAGATTGCAAAGAAGCTTATTTGGGGCTCGGAAATTTATATTGGGCGCAAAATAAAACAGATGAAGCAAAACAAGCTTTTCAAAATGCCTTGAATATTGACGATAATTACACCGAAGCCAAAACAAATTTGGCGGAACTGGATAACGATACCGAAACCTTGCAAAAAATCCGCGCCAATAATCCGCAAGCCTTATATTATTTGGGACGACGCGCTTTCAATGAGCAAAATTTCGAACAGGCCGCAGAATATTTGCAAAGTGCCGATGATTTGATTGCAGACGATGAAATTAAAGCCATGCTCGGCGAATCACTTTTGGCGCAAAACCAAAACGAAAAAGCATTGCAAAAATTTTATCAGGCTCTGCAAGTTAACGAACATAACGTTACCGCATTGGTTAATATTGCCGACTTGGAAGCAAAAAATCGCAATTTCAAAGAAGCGGAAAAATACTATCAAAAAGCCATTGAAAACGATGAAAAAAATTTGCGGGCACACGCTAATTACGCCAATATGTTGTGCCAAAACAAACGTACTTTGGAAGCTTTGGAAGAATACAGAAAAGCAGTGATTATCTCCCCGCAATCACCGGAGTTAAGTTACAATTTGTCGCTAATCTTAAAAAGCTTGGAGGAGTATGAACAAGCACTTGATTTGATGTTTCACGCCTTCTACTTGGATTCATCGCATACGGATTGGAGTTTGAACATTGCCGAAACTTTAATATTATTCCACGAAAAAGCTCCCCAAAAGGCTAAAAAAATTTGCGAAAACTGGTATGAAAAAATGCCGGATAATTTAGTGGTGAGACACCTGTGGAAAGCCATAAACAATCAAACCGACAGCGAGGAAAACAAATATAATCACCTGTTATTTAACACTTTTGCCGATAATTATGAAAAAACTTTGCAAAACATCAATTACAAGGTGATTGATAAAATTGCCGAACTTTATGCGCCGTTGAGCGGAAAAATATTGGATTTGGGGTGCGGTACCGGCCTGTTGGGAGCAAAAATCAAAACCGAAAATAATGAAATTTTCGGAGTGGATATATCGGAAAATATGTTGAAAATCGCGGCCGATAAAAAAATCTACGCCAACTTGATAAATCAAGACATTTGCGAATATTTGAAAAACGCTCATCCCCGTTTTGACCATGCGGTTGCCGCCGATGTCTTTTGTTATTTCGGTGATTTGGCGGATATTTTCAAAGCACTTTACCCTACCCCTTTAATTTTTTCCGTTGAAGGCAATGAAAGCACGGAAAAATATATTTTACAGGCCAACGGACGTTATCAACACAATCCGCAATATATCCGGCAAATTTTACAAGCCGCCGGATACACCGAAATAAAAGCCGAACCGTTGATTTTGCGGCAGGAAAACGGCAAAAACATTGACGGCTTCATTTTTATGGCAAAATCTTCATAAAAAGTTCACATAAATTTTGGAAAATTTATGATAAAATGTATAACATACGATGAAGAGAAACGATTGAAAACACCGTAAACAAAGCAACATCTACTTTTTGTGTATGGTTACCAATCTTTAACCTGTTTCGTCGTAAAATGTTGAAAAGTTATTTAATCTGGTGTAAAATGCCACCATGACTGTTTAAGGACTTTGTGTATGACTTTGAAACGCTTGGCTATATTTATGTTCCTGCCCCTAATGATGCTTTCATTATGGAGCCTGCCTGCGTCAGCCGATGAGCAGGTGGTCGGGTCCGGCGAATGTAAAATGGACGAAGATTTCAAAACACAGTTGGGCGTAAAAGCCACACAGGCCATGGCCAAGGTAGTCAACTCATACAGACACTACGTTAATTTTCTGAAAGCCGATTATGAAGGCGGCGGTGTCTGCAGTCACTTATACAACCCGATGAACCATAACGGTTTGGTTTCATTAACCGGTTTGCTTTTGGATCAATTACCGTTTGATACCAACGAATTGAGCTTTTTACACGGTCTGGAAGATGCTAAAGAGCTTGAATGGACTGATTATGATAAAAAAGGCGCCGAAATTATTGATACCGGCACGGAGCACTACGCTTCGGCCATTCGCGGCGGCCAACAATACCAGAAAATCAAAGAAGCCGGCTTCACCTGTGCCAGCGTACTTGAAAGAACCGGTTCCGGCGATTGGAAAGATTATACCGACTATCACATCGGAAAAATGGTTAAAATGGCCAAGAAAACTTTAGATGGAGCAGTCCAACGGGCTGAAGAACTCAAAAGTAAAGGTCAATATACCTCACAAATGGCTACCGCTATAAAAAAATACGAAGACTGCTATAAAAAGTCCATGGAAGCGGAAAAATACCGTAACGGTCCGGACGGCTTTATCCAAAATCGTAAGATTGCCGAAAATAACCTGTCCATTTTAGGCGGTGCCGATACTCAATGCGAGTGTAAAAAAGATGCTCAGGGAAATCCGACCGACAAGGTGGAAGAATGTTGGTCGTTGCAAGAAACGGTAGAGGAAAACTTAAAGGAAGAATGCAAAACCATTGCCATGTATCAGTCCGAAATGGGTGACCTTTGCATAACTTGCGGAATTATGGCCAAGATTTTGGGTGCGGCGCAACGCATTTCCAAGAGCGCATTTGTGGTACTTGCCGGCGATTTATCTGAAGTTTTGGGTGTCGCTTTGCTGATATTCATTGCCTATACCGTGCTGTTGGCGGTTGCTTCACCGGAAGCTCAAAAACTCAGCAAATTTTTGACCACTCTGTTGGTACAAGGCGGAAAAGTTGCCATTGCCGTACTTCTTCTTTCCAATCCGGAATATCTGTATGACAAAGCTATTAACCCTATTTTGGACGGCGGTGTGGATTTCGGATTGGCGTTTACCAATATTAAAGCCGACGGAAGCGGCGGAACATCAATGGATAACACCTTGTCCCAACAAATAAAAACTATGGGCGCCAAATATGCCGGAGATTTTGATTCGAGCAGCAAATTTTTATCTGCCGACACTATGGAAAAGTTGGTCGGTGCAAATAATAACTTCTCTAAAGAAGCGGCTTTGATGCCGGCCATCGGTCGTTCCCTGATATGTAACTCAACTCACAATTTGCCGTGGATTCCTAACGTCAAAGTCATACCGAGAATTAAAATGCTGCTTACCGGCATTATTCTCCTTATATTCGGCGTGATGATTTGGCTTGCCATCGGCTTTTACATTTTGGATTGCTGTTTACAGTTATGCCTTGTTGTGGCAATGATGCCGTTCTTTGTCGCCTGTTGGCCGTTCAGGATGACCAGTGCTTACGTCAAAGTCGGATGGAATATGTTTTTGAACACGTTTTTCAACTTTATCATGATGAGCGTGGTAATCGTGACCATTGCCCAGTTGACCTATGCTTGTCTGCCGACGGATTTGCAACAGGATATCAACGAAGATAATATTGACACCATCAATGACCAACTGGAAATCATCGGTTTAAGCATAATCATCATGATAACCGTTTGTCTCATAAGTCTTAAACTTTCTCGTGAATCCGGACGTTTGGCCAACAAGTTTGCCGGCGGTGCACAAATCAAAATGGGTGCCGATTTGGGCGGTATGGCCGGAGATATGGCAACCAAAGGTGTTAAAGGAGCTGCTCAAGGTGGTGCCAAGGCTCTCGGTAAAGCGGGCGGATCTGCGGCGGAAGCCTCCGGTCTTAAAGGATTTGCACAAGCTAAAGGCAACGCAATCAAAAATAAATTCGGCGGAGGTACCAAGTCAAAAGGAGCAAGCTTTAAACAAAATTCGGCACCGAGCGGCGGCGATAAAGGCGATAAAGGCGGTGACAAGGGCGGTGACAAACCGGAAGGAAATAGTTAGCGAGGTATAATGTTATGAAGTCTATTTTGTTAACCATACTCATTTTTGCAGGCGTATTTTTATTCGTCGGCAGTGACGTATTGTCCGTTTTGGGACAAGACTGGTTCCAATATACTTCATACGCAACTTTCGCAATAGTTATGCTTGCCGGAGTTTACGTTACAATGTTTCGTAAGCCTGCGCAAATACAAAATGACGAGCAACCGGAACCTCCGGCGGAAAATTTGCAAATTGAACAAAAGGAAGAAGAGCATGATGAAGAATAAAATATTTAAAATCGTCCTTCTTTTGATTTTGGGTATATTTACCGTATATCCGCAATTTTCTTATGCCAAAACTTGTACCGATGAAGATATTGACACCGCAGTAAAGGAAAAGAAGCAAGCGGCTCGCGATGCGGTTACCTCATTTAAATCAGTGGCTCAAAAATTTAACAGTGCCGCAGATCAATATATTGCCTCCTGTAAAACGCCGGAATCACAGCAAATGTATATTCCGGAAGCGGCTATTGCCGCGGCAGCCAAGGTAGCCGGTGCGGATTACAGTGACGAAAGTATTTGGAAAAACACGGCCTACAACTGGGAACGCGAAGAAGCCCCTTCCGCCAAACCTAATTGCGCCTCTTTGTTGGCAAATGTCAAATCTGCCAAGCAAGCTTTTGATGCGGCCATAAGCCCTACGGAAACCGCCATTAACGGCGCAAGATTTGCCCAAGAACGGGCACTCTGCGAGTGTAATAACGAAGGCGGCGACAGTATGTGTCAGGAAATGACGGAACAAGAAGGCGCCCAAACTACTACTTCGTGCAAAAGCTTTACGGAATATCAGGCCGAGCTCAGTGCATGCCCGCTATGCCCTATTTTCAAGGTTATTTTAAGAACCATTGCCTCGGTTTCTTCGGTGGCATGGCACGCCGTTGCATCACCGCTTACCAATGTGGTAAAAATATTCTTCCTCGTATTATTGGCTTTTGAAGTATTAAAAGCTGTCAGTTCGGTGGCCGGCACCAAAATAAGTTCGTTTCTTAAGAGCGTATTACTGCTCGGTTTCAAAGTGGCCATTACAGTGTTATTACTCAGCACGCCGAAATACATATACGGATATTTCCTTTCGCCGGTAATTGAAGGCGGATTAAACATGGGGGTTAACATAGCCAACGCTTCAAATCCGGGCGGCCATTGTACCATGTCGGCAAATGAAGGTGTGGAAATTCCGTCAGATACCTTTGCCCCTACGGTATATAACTCGGTGCTGTCTGCCGTACGGTGTTTCGGACAAGCCGCTTCCACCATGCCGGCAGTCGGGCGAGGATTAACCTGCAACGCGTGGAACGATACGACTTTGGGTGTTCCTAATATCAGTATGTGGATTGCGGGTGCCATCATGTATGTTTTCGGAATTATGATATGGCTGGCAATTTCATTTTATATGATTGACTGTACCGCGCAACTCGGTATGTTGAGCGGCTTAGTGCCTTTATTGATTGCCTGTTGGCCGTTTAAGCTGACGGAATCCTACACATATAAAGGTTGCAAAATGTTAATGAACTCATTTTTTGCATACGCCATGATGGGTATTGTGTTGCTCATAGGTACGGAGATTACCACGTTTTCAATTTCCGGTGACGGAAGTGATATTAAGGCTATTGCCCGAGCCATAGACAGTAATGATATTAAGGCCTTACGGAAAATTTGTGATTTGGGAGCACTGCAACTTTTGATTTTGGGTGCTTGTGCCATTTTCGCAATGAAACTTATCGGACAAACCAATGACTTGGCCGACCAATTCTCTAAAGGTGCGGGTTCAAGTATCGGCAACAAGCTCGGCGGTTTGGCTACAAGTGCTGCTACAAATGCCGCTAAGGGCCAAGCCAAGTTAGCCGGCAGAGTTGCCTCGACCGCAGGTAAATACGCCGCCGCCGAAACGGGAGTAACCGCGGCCTTCAATAAGGGCGTGGACAAGGTTAAAGGCGGCTGGCAAAAAGGTTGGGCAGGTGCCGGTAAGGCAGTCGGTCTGGGTAAATATCAAAACACACAAACCGGCTCCGGTAAAGAAGGAAAAGGAGAAGGAAAAGAAGAAAAAACGGAGGATACGGAGAACAAAAAACCTGAAGATACCCAAAATCCTAATCCGGAAAATCCGACAACTGAGCCGGAGGATACCGGAAACAACGAAAATCCTAATCCGAACCAATCGGAAAGTTAGTCGGAAAAAGGGCAAACAATGTTGTAACAAATGCAATTATATGATATAATGAGGAACCAAGACAAGGAACGGAATATGAAAAAAACAGAGTTTTACAGAATACTGAAAATACTATGTCTCGCCTTTGGCGTCATATTCCTGCTTGTGGCCTGCAGCGGGGAAAACGGAGCGTCTCCGGTGGCGGGAGGTACGGAAAGCGGCGATAATATGAACGAAAGCGAAAAAGCCGATGCACAAAGCAAAGGTTTTTCCGAAGATTCCTCAAAATGTTGGCAAGGCGAGTTACTCGATTTGTTTTATAAACCGCTGGGTGATATGTCGTTAAAGGTATATAATCAGCTGGCAACCAAAGAAGTTATTTCCTTGATGATGTTGGCCTTTTCGTTGTGGATGGCTTTTCAGATTTTGCGTCATGTTTCAACCACATCTCCGGAATCAATGGGCGAATTTTGGACCAAGATTTTGCGAAAAGGAACGCTATGTTTTGCGTGCGGATATTTGGCCTCATCTCCGGATAACGTTTTATATGTGATAAACACCTTTGTCATGCCGGTATATATAACTTTGCTTGAATTGTGCGGTAATGTGCTTGATTTGGTAAACAAATCACCGGAAGCATCGGCAAAAGCCGTATTGTTACCGGGTAAGGATGAAATATGCGAAGTGTATAATTACAGTATGTCCGGTTCCGGAGCTTGTCAGTTGCCTGATACTTCAAAAATTGAAATAAGTACCAGCAGTTTTCCGGATGAACCGTTGCAAATGATGGGTTGTATGGCTTGCGCAGTCGGCTCGCGTTTGGATGTCGGATATCGCTTGGCAATGTATGCTATGTCCGGCGGTTTCTTCGGATTTTTGGTCGGCTGTTTCCTGGTCGGTGCCTTTACCATTACCAAACTCGGTTTTGCCATGTATCTGGTGGACAGTATTTTCCGCTTGGATATGATGATTATTGTTATGCCGTTCTTAATACTTTTCTATCCGTTTGAGCAAACACGCAAATGGTCAATAACCGGATTTAAGATAATTTTGAATTCATCGGCGATTATGCTGTGTTTAGGTGTTTTGGTGAGCATGACCATTTTAGCCATGCAAAAGATATTGGTTAACGAATCTATGGGTGACTTCGGTTCCACCGACATTTATCAAAATTTCGGAGTTGTGCCGATTTCGCTTATTTTCTTGGGCTTTGTCATTATCAAGGCCTCCGGTATAGCCGTATCGTTGTCCGAGAGTGTTACGGGCGGTAGCGGTGATACCAAATTCCAAAAGAAAATGGCCGCATTGGTCGGCACAATTGCCAAAGGTTTACTGGTTGCCTTTACCATGGGTTCGGGTAAAGCCGTTACCGCAATTGTGGAACATAGCCAACGCTTGCGCGCCATGGCAGAAAAAATACAAAAGGCCAAAGCAAAAATGCAAAAAGCACAGCAAAAAATGCAGCATTTGGCCGGCAGAGATAAGGGAGGAGAAGAACAATAGCCATGAAAAAATACCTCCGTTTAACATTTTTGTTGTTTGCTTTCATATATCCGACTGTGATTTTTGCCGATTACAGTTTGGAACAACTGCGTATTGCAAACACACTTATTAACGAAGCCGGCGGTTTGGGACGTGAGTCAATGACCTATGTGGCCGAGGTTATTCGTAACCAATATAATGAACAGCACAAATACGCGGGTAATGACAACATTACATATAGTGATATTTTGTATCACAGTTGGAAACCGGGCGGTGACAGTAACTTCCAACATTCCAGAGATAAATTTGCCGATAAAGATAAGGCAACTTTGGAAAGAATGGGGCGTGAGAGAATGAAGGGCTCCACAGACTGGCAGACCGCTCTTGACTTGGCCGGAAAACTTATAAACGGAACTCTTACATCCAACTACGTCGGAGGAGCCAACGCCTTCCACGGTTGTAAATATTCAACATTGGCAGAGTGCCAAAAGACCGAGCCTAAATATAAGTTAACAAAATTAAGCGTTACTCCGAAGGGCTTTAAAAACCAAATTTTCTATCACTGGGATTTGGGAAGATTTAAGCATGCCTACGACTCCGATACCGTGGCACAACCGAGTCCGAGTTATTCCGCTTCCGCTTCACAGGGTGCTCAACAGGGTGAAACTTCCGACGGTTCTCGTGATGCCTCTACCTGTGCTATGGAAGAAATGCAAAAAATGTATTTAACCGAAGGCAAAGTTGATGAATATTGTTGGTATTGCAAAATAGTGATTGTTTTGGTTAATGCTTACCTTAAGGTTGCCAATGATGCCATAGGAAGTGCTACCCTGCCGCTCGGTAAGGTAATCTTGAAATGGGGTTTCTTAATCTGGTTGGATATTATGTATTGCAACAGGTCAGCTCAATGAACGCCGTTACTCCGGGTAAGATGCTGCAAGAAATTTTGGGAATGGGTTTCAAAGTTGCCCTCGCCTACGCTATTTTAGGTGTCGGCTCTGCCTTTATACGAGATTATTACCTCAATCCTATAATAGGAACCGGGGTTGACTACGGATTGGCCATATTTGCCCAAATGGATGTTCCGAAGTGAGTTGGAGGCGGATAATGAATATAAAGTTGGTCAAATATATTTTCGTGATTTTATTTATCTGTGCCACGGCTCTGTTTGCACAAACGGGCAGTTCGTACGCGGCAGACGGTTGCGAAGGCGCATATAAACCGACGGAACAGGACAGCGGAACAACTCCTAATGCCGCCGGTATGTTTTCCGATGATATTATGAAAGGTATGCAGGAATTTATGCAACGTATTTATCTGCAACTTTCCAAACCGTTGATGATCGGACACTCCCTGATGTGTTATGCCGATAAGGTGGCTTATCATAAAATCGGTTACGGTGATATAAGTATAACCTTCTTTAACATGAACCTGTTTATAAGCGGTTTACTCATATACTTTGTCGGGGTGATGATGGCAATGAGTATCGGTATGTATTTTGTTGACATATCCTTCAAGTTGGGTTTTGCCATGTTATTTATGCCCATAAGTATTGCCTTGTGGCCTTTCCCGCCGACAAAAAACAAGTTCCAGGAAAATTTAAGCATTGTTATCAAAAACGGTATGTTGTTTGCCTTGGTGGCAATCGGTGTTGCTTTTGCCGTAACCTTGATTGCCAACAGTTTGTTTGATGAAAAATACGGATCAAACGGCGAAAAAGTGTTCTGGGATGCCATAGCCAATAAGCAGACCGCATTATTGATTGAAAGCTTTGCTTTTGATGAATTCCATTTCTTGGTGGTGGCTTTCGGTTTAATCTTTGCCTTTAAGATTTTGGCCTCAAGCGTTAATGATTATCTCAATTACTTTTTCAGTGATTCGGTGTTCGGTTCGGAAAGCCCGATGCACCACATGGGAACACAGGCCGTCGGATTGATAAAGGCCAATACGGTGGATAAAGCGGCCTCGTTTGCCGGAGATGTGGCAAAAACACAAACCGGTCGAGCGTTAGCCGGTGTCGGCGGCGGAATTGCCAAACTCGGTTCGGCAAAAGGACGCGGCGAATTGGCACAAAGCATTAAAAATAAAGCAAGTACGGTTAAAAGAGTGGTAACAAATCCGCGCGCTTCCATCAATTCGGCCGTAACTTCCATAGAAGAATCAACCAAAAAAGCCGTGGCCAGCGGAGTTAAAGGCGTGGTAAATTCCGCATTGTTGCTGACTCCTGGAAAAGATTCTTGGCGGCAAAAATTAGAGAAAAATGCCGATGATTGGATTGATGATAATATTGCCAACGGAAAATTAAGAAATTTAGCGGCAGATGCGGCGGCATTCGGTACCAATACCTACAATCAAATGACCGGCAACAAGAGTGCTAAATTCGTCACTCGTGATGATGTAAAAGATGCCATAAACGAATCCTTAGACAGTGTTAAAGATGATTTGAAAACATTGAAGAAAAACGGCATAAAAGAAAATGCCAAACAAGGTATTGTGAAAGCCGCTACGGCAGTTCATAACTTAAAAGAAATGGCTAACGGTACTCCTGAAAATATGATGAGTGAAGAAGATATGCGTGAAGAATTACACGACATGAAGGAGGATATTAACGACAAATACGTAAAACCTGTTACCTCCACCGCAAAAATATATGCTCAACCGGTAACCGATCCGCTGAAGAAAGGTGCTCAAGCAGCTTCGCACAGAGTTAAGAGTGAAATTAATACCTTTAAACAAGATGTTCATGACTTGAAAGAAGGTGCTCAAGAAAAATGGGAAATGTTATCCAAAGAAGCGGATCAGGCCCCTATTACATTGCAACCTTCGGCAATATTATCTGCCCCGTTTAAAGCCATTAAAGGTATAAGACACCCTGTGGACAGTATAGAAAAACTTGCCAACGGTTGGGAAGATATTAAAAGAGCCAAAGAACAAAAAGTGATTTGGAAGAAGACCGGACAAATCGTGTTGCGATCAATTAAAGGAACCGGTCAGGATGCCAAAAAAGTTGCCGAAGGCACGGCCTCAATCTTCGGTAATATGCTCAAAGACTTCGGTAACAATATGCAACAAAACGGCGGCAACAAGAATAAAGGTTGGACCAGCTGGCGACAAATGCATGATGCGGAAGAGCGCAAAAAGCAGGCCGCCCAAGAAGATAGAGCTTATTTCAGCAGTATTGACAAGGAAAATGACGAATAAGGATTTAACGATGATGGCGAAATTGTTTGGTGACATATTAAATAAAACAAGAAAGCATTACACTGCAAGTTATGTGTTAAAAACTTGTTGTCTGTTTGTTATTACCTGTTTTGCTCTAATTCTGTCGTTTCCGGCGGAAGTTTCGGCTCAGGGATGTCAAAAAGCCGATTGCTCCGCAGCCACCAAAGGTTGTATTATGGCGCAAGACAGCAGTGGTCACTTTAAACAATTAGCCTCTAACAGCTCAATGCGAGCCGCTTGTTTACACGCACGTTCCGAAAAAGGTTGTTTTGATTTGACACCGGTGAGTTGCGTGGGAAGTTTCGGCGGATTGGGATATCGTCCGAACGGAGCCGGCGGTAACCCTACACCTCGTAACCACTACGGAAGTGACTTGGGTATGGCGGCTTGTAAAGATAAAAGCGGTAACTATCCGTTGATTAATGTTTATGCCGCGGCAGACGGTACGGTTGCTTATGTTAACACATCCGGCGGCGGCGGTCGTACGGTTGCCATTACTCATACCAAAGGTTGCAGTAACGCCAAAAAAGGTGCCGAACACTACAAATCTACTTATCGTCACCTGCTCTATTATAAGGTTTCGGTCGGTCAAACGGTTAAAAAACATGATGTTGTCGGAATTGTCGGCGGTTCAAACGCCAAGAAAATCGGCGGAGCTGCCTGCGATGCCTATGCTCAACGCGGAGAACCGGGAGCTACCACCGCCGGTTGCGGTTCGCCTTATGCCGTTCACTTGCACTTTGAAATTGAAGACGGTGCCGCCAGTTCGTCAACCACACAGGCACATGCCGCAACGGCATTGGACCCGAGCTGTAACAACTTGCAAACTCTGTGCGGCGGTTGTCCTTCCTCTCCGAGTGATGACAGTTGTAAAGGCGGACAACAAGGTTGGTCCGATGGTACTGCCGGAACTGCCGACGGTACGGTATATCCGGGCGGCGTAGGTCCTGACGGTCAATCGGGAGATTTTGCCGAATCTACCTGTAAATACGGAGATTACTTAAATAAAGAAAGTTGCGTTTTCTGCGGCTTATTTAAAACAATGTTCAACACGGCAAGTCAAGTTGCCTTAATGGCTGACAACGGTTTGTTAACCCCTACCCTTAATCTGGTAAAAATCGGATTTTTAATCTGGCTTGCCATATACTTATTAAAACAATTTGCCTCTTTCAATGCCACCAATTCCGGTGAAATGGCCAAAGGTATTCTGTTTCAGGGCTTCAGAGTTGCCGTAGTTGCTTTGATTTTAAGCAGTACATCTTCATTATTCTATATTATGGACATCACGCTAAATCCGGTGATGATGACAGGTTTGAAATTTGTAGAAAACTTAAGCGGTACTTCGGAATGCGATAAAGGCGCCGATTATATGCAAGACATTAAAGGTTACAGCTCGGATAAAGGATATTCTTCGGGAACTCCTTCGGGCGGACTTTCTACCGAAGTCGGAGAAGCTATTATCTGTGGTATTAAACACATGGAAGATTCTACCGGATTATTGATGAGTTTGGGTAGTTTCTCGGTTTGTTTGGGTTTCCATGATCACCAATGGATAAAAGGTTTACTGCCCGGATTGGGGTACGTCACTACCGGTATATTCCTATGGCTGGCGGGGTTAGCCTTACTACTGACATTCCCATGGTGTTTGGTTGACTGTATTTTGCAGCTGTGTATAGCCGCGGCGCTCATACCATGCGCCATCGGTGCATACGCCTTTAAAATCACTTCAAAATACTTAAAGATTGTATGGGATTTCTTTATGAACGCCATGTTCAACTTTGTATTTATGGCATTGATAATATACATCATCAATCAACAACTGCAAAGCTGGCTCGGTGTTAATTTGGACGGCGGCGAAGGCGGACCGGATAATAACCACCCGATGTTTATTCAATTCCGCGGTTTGGCATGGTACGGAATGGGCTTCATCAGAGTTGGTGCGGTTTGCTTCTTCTGCTATGTATTCTTTGACGAAGCAAAATCAATGGCCGATAAATTCGCTTCATCTCCGGGATTGGGCGGAAGCAAAGGTATCGGACGCATGGTCGGCGGTACAATGGCCGACGGCGCGGCCAAAGGCGGTAAAGCGGCTCTTCATACGGCAGGGAAAGCTGCCAGTACTGTCGGCGCCGCAGCTAACCTGGCTGTCGGTAACAAATATCGCAGTATGCGCAATCATGCAATCGGGGCTATTGCCTCACGACTTGGTAAAAATGCCTCCTTTACTACCGGAGAAATTGACGGCCAAAAAGGTATTGTCGGCCATGAGGGCAGTTTCCGTATGTTCGGTCGTGATATTAAAATTTCGGCCACTAAGGGCGAGGACGGTAAATGGAGCCTCACCAGAGAAACACATAAACGTTCACAATCCGATAAGGCATTTGAGAAAGTTTTGGATGAAAACGGTAATGAGGTTAGAGACGAGAACGGCAGAGTGAAATATCGCGCACGCCACCGTGTATTCGGCGTTAAAACCGGTGATGAAGAGATGTTCGCCACTACCGATGAAAACGGCCAGTTGGTATATGAAACCGCTGACGGAAAAACCAAATTTACTATGGATGAAAACGGTGATATTGCCTCTTATCAAACAAGATTTACGCGCTCGCTTCTTACACCGTGGAAACGTAAAGAAAAAGGTCATCTCAAACAATACGGTACCAATCGTGTGGTCAACACCGCCACCTCTCGAACAAGAGAAAGTATGGATACGCGCGGTAATGTAACGTCGGCCGAAACCAAAATGCAAGACTTTAACCTGTTTAATCGTGATTTGGTCAGAAAAGACGGTACCATCAATATTGATACATTTAACGAAATGCAGAAAAACATCGGTGATCCGAAGCGTGCCGCACAAGCTCTTGTGGCTCAGGTTATGGAAAAACGCGGTCTGAAACTTGATAGTAAATATGCCGACAGAAAAGTCGATATCGATGATAACGGTGTGGTAACAATCCGTCAAACTCAAAAAGATAAGGACGGAAAGATTATCAGCACCCAAAACATCCAAGCGGTTATGATTGGTGAACAAATGTTTATTGCCGCAGAAACCATAGACAGTGAGGGTAATACCACGCTTAACGAATCAAACGGTATTTTCCACACGGTACAAACCGCCACCAAAGGCAAAGACGGTAAGTTCTCTTATAGTTTTGACGGCGGTTTCAGCGAACACGCCATGAGTAAAAACAGCTTTATGTCACCGCTTAATCATAAAGGCCAATGGGGTAACAATATTGACCGCGACAAAGCTATGGCAGGCTTCTCACAAACACACTTTGATAAGTATATGGCCAAATTAAATGTTAAACAAATGAGCAGAACAATGAGTGCCGGTGCTTATCGTAACAGTGAAGAAGCCGGTCGTTTGCACGGCATGATTCAGGCAGATAAACTGAACTCGCTTGACGAGGCCAGACAAAACATGACTTACGTTATGGAAAGCCAGAAAGGCGGCAAAACTCATACTTTTGACGATAATAAAGGTAATAATTCCAATGACGATAAAATGCCGGATGATTTAAAGGGCGAAGTTAAGAGTAATCTTGACGAGATTCAGGAAATTCATCAGGAGATAGAAAAGGAAAATACCGAACGTGAGCGTTTGGAAAAAGAACAGCGGGATTTAAAAGAAAAAGAAAATAAATCCGATGAAGAGGAAGAACGCATAAAACGTGAACTTGAGGAAAATCAAAGAAAAACCGAAGAGTTGAAAAAACGTCAGGAAGAAGCCGAACGCCAAAAAGCCGAAATTGATGAAAAAGTCAGAAAATGGCGCGAACTCTACGAAAGCGAAGACAAAACCAAAGAAAAACAAGAGGACAAAAAAATACAAACGGAAATTCCTAACGAATAGGCTATAAAAAAGTTTCTTCGGGCAGTTTTTTTGTATAAACACAATTTTTGTCTTGCTTTTTGAATTTTGGCGACTATTATATGCTTAAATGTATGTAATATGTGAGGCTTAATATGGAAGAAATTATTTTCCCTAATCAAATCAGAATGCACAGAAGACTGCACGGAATGCCTATGCAGGAATTGGCCGATCGTTTGGGTGTCAGTCTTTCTGCCATTTCCAAAATAGAAAAAGGTTATCGTCGCTTGAATCAGGAGCAACTTATTCAAGTGGCCGAATTGTTGGATTGCTCGTTGCAAGATTTGTACGTTAACGAACAAAATTCTCAACAAGACGTTGTTCAGGCGTGGAAGCGCGAACAGGAAAGACGCTCTAAAATCAATCAAACAGCCGGTTTAAAAACCTTAGGTGCCGGTCTCAGACACATCCGCACCAATAAAGGATTGACATTGATTGAAGTTGCCGAACACGCCGATATGACATTGTCGGTGTATCATCGTATTGAAATGGGACAACGTGAGGTTTCCGACAAGGAATATCGCAACATTGCCAAAGCTCTTGGCTTTACGGTGGATAAGTTAAAAGACAGCATTAAAAAGTTGGATGATGACGGTGTTCTTGAAGATATTATCGAACACAATGATACTCGTTACAAAGTGTTGAATAACGCCAGATATTCTAACTTGGGTGCCGGTAGTGCAGAAGGTGGTGCGGATATTATGGTTCCGTTACTCGGAAGCGGTAATGCCGAAGGTAATATTGTAATTGATCGGGACAATGTTTTCAGAGAGGTTGTTTGCCCGTCTAATTTACACAGCAAGCATGGTATTTATGCCGTTAATTTGTGCACCAGAAGACTTGGTTCTTTGCTTTCCAGCCGCAGTATAATGTTTATTGATCCGAACGAAGTTATCAGTGCCGGTGACATTGCATTGTATTACATCAACGAAAATGAAGCAAAGCTGTTGAGCATAAGGGAAGATGAAAACGGTCAGCTGTACGGAATACAGTGGAATCCGGATGAAAAAACCATTATGAACAACAGTGATTTAACCAAAATGCATAAAGTTGTTGTGATTAATTTATAACAGTCAACTTTTTTGATAATATTAATAAGTAATTTACACTCTCTGTTGTATGATGGAGAGTGTAAATTTATGGTTTCAAGGAGAAAAGGCCGTGGCAAACGAGGAAGAAGATTTAAAGATTGCACAAAATCAAGATTTAAATGAAGAAGCTGAATATGCCGGTAACAAGCAAGATTTGGAACAAATGTTGCTTGAAGCGCAACGCTATTTAAATATCTTCCATCAAATTCATATTTTCAACGATAAAAAGAAAGAAGAATTTAATCAGTCGTTGGTACATATATCGGACAAATTGCGCGCCGTATTGTTGAATTTGCCGGGCGGAAGAGTGTTAATTGAATACATTGAAGATTATGAAGTTAAAAAAGGACTGAGAACTACGCGCACGGTGTTCAATAATGACGATCCTTTCATCAAAACCAAAAAAGAATTGGAAATGAAATCCGAAGCCGATAAGGAACTTACGGCAGCCATATCCAGTACCATTGATGAAGCATTGGCAAAATACAACCATGTTCTTTTACAAATGAACGAAAAAATTCTGCAAGGCGGACAACATCATGCAGGTACCGGGCAAGAATTAGCTTCGCAAGCAAAAGTGTTGGCGGATGCCTTGCGTGAAAGTAACCAACAACAAATGGAAATGATGAAAACTTTCGGTACTACCTTATCGGAAGCCATTTTATCGTCGCAAAAAGAATTGCTTGACAATGCGCAAAAATTACAGGAGATCAATGCCTTTTTAGGTAAGAAAAATCCGCAAGTAAACACTCAACCGAGTGTAGCAAGTCCGGTTATATCTCAAGTTCAGAATTTAAAGACCAATCCGAACGGACTTTCAAGCAAAGATATTTTGGCATCCGGCGGTAATATGAAAAAAGAAGAAAGCAAAAACACCGCCAATCAGACCACGATTGGCACATCTTCACCGTTTGCATCTTCTAAATCAAGTTCTTATCCGAAATCTCTTGATACGGCATCTGTCTTGGCAGAAACCAGAAATCTTAAGTCTCAGGAAAAAGAAAATGTAAAAGCGGCGGATATTCCGGCTAAGCAAGAAACGAATATTCCAAATAAAACCGAAACAAAGAAAGTTGAAAATGAGCCGGTTATTAAGACAACAGAACCGAAAAAAGAATCTATTGAAGATATTGATATCATGAGCCTCTTGTCTGCCGATGAAAACATCGACAAGAAGGAAGATAAAAAACCTGAAGTCAAGGAAGAAAAGAAACCTGAAGAGAAGAAGGAAGCCCCGAAGGAAGAAAAGAAACCTGAGGAGAAGAAGGAAGCCCCGAAGGAAGAAAAGAAACCGGAAGAGAAGAAGGAAGATAAAAAGCCTGAAGAAAAGGCAGAAGGTAAATTCTCTCCGTTTAGTGCGGTAATGCAAAAAATCAAAAATGCCATTACCGAACCGGCAGATATGTCGCTTGATGAGCTCAATGTTACTCCGGTATCTTTAGGCGGCGAAGAAGATGATTTGACTTCATCGTTTACAAAAGCATATACAGGAGCTCCTAAATCGGGCACAGCTGCCGCTCCGGCCGCCGAAGAAGAGAAATGGGAATATGTTGATGAAAACGGTAATCCGGTTGACCCGAGCGAGTGGGAATATGTTGATGAAGACGGTAACCCGGTTGACCCGAGCGAGTGGGAATATGTTGATGAAGACGGTAACCCGGTTGACCCGAGCGAGTGGGAATATGTTGATGAAAACGGTAATCCGGTAGCGTAAATTTATAGAGAGCAAGGAGAAAAAATATGGCAGATACGGAACAGACGGCAACAGTTTCAAAGGATGACCTTTGGTATGTTGATAATTATATCGTATTACTGAATTATTACGATCGTACAATTTCCCGAATTGCCGCTCGTTGCGTGCGGATGGGAAATATTGCGATAGAAGAATATAAATTCTATCCGTATATTTTGGATGTGTTGGAAGAAATTTGCGAAACGGGTAACTATATTTTGGAACATGAAGAGCTTTATCCTTATGTTGAGAAAAAAATTGCCGGCGGCATTGAAGCATTGAAGAAAAACCTGTCATTATATCAGCAAGAGCTTACCAATAATCAATCTCCGGAAATGCTCAAAGCGGATCCTAACGAAAGTAAGAAAATAAATGAAGTAATGAGTAATTTTGATAAGGCTGTTGACCCTACTGCCGGTGCCGGTATGAACATTGATGATTTAATGAATAAGTTAATGGCTGAAAATGCAGTTACGCCAAAAGATGATTTTATTGATACCAAAGATAACAAAGAACAAAAATAAAAGGCTAAAAAGATGAAAATATTTTTGCATAAACAGTTATTCGGACTATTGGCGGCACTGGCCGTTATACTTACTGCTTGCGTAGAAAACACCGAAGCAGTCAGCGCGGCACAGGCACAAACGGAAAAACAAAGGTTGGATAATATCAGACCTGAGAAAAAGTCTCAGCAATCTACGGATATGATTCGCACAACCGAAGGTGCAAACGCTCTTGATTTGGAAACCCCGTTACGTTGTAACGTAAACTGGGAAACTCAACAAATGGTATTAACACTGCCTTATGTTAAATCTGCTTTCAAATTGGAACGTAACGGTCAAAATGATGCTTTACCGCGTTTTGAAGTAAACGGATTTTCTTTTGACATGATGCCGGCCGAACAAGCTTTGGTCAGATTAACCAAAGAAGCCGGAATTCGCGTATCTTCGGCCGACGGTCCTTATACCAGTATATCTGCCGAAGACTTGCGCGGCGAATTTTCGGAAATTATCAAAATGATAACCGATTCTGCCGGAATTTACTATACATATAATGCCAAAGACAAGATTTTGACATTGAGCCGTAAAGTAAACATGACTTTATATACTCCGCAATCTCGTCCGATTATATTGGGCCTTTTGGATGTTATCCGCGGTGCAGGTATAACCGACATTGTAACCAACTGGGCCGATTATTCCATAACCTTTGATGCGGACGTGGAAACCAAAGACAAGATTGCCGAGTTGATTAACTTCTTTGAAAACAACCCTACTCTGGTGGCCTATGATGTCAGCATTTTCCGCTTATATCCTTATGACACTTCGCATGATATTGAGTGGAAGGAAATGTTAAAAGCGTTTGATTTCGGTTCAATCACCACGGCACAAACAGGCGTTATCGGACGTATTTTGACCACCACCAATGATATATCCAAAGAAAAATTACAACAATTCTTGGGTAATCAGGCACAAATAGAAACCGTGTCGGAAGGTAAGTTCGTTGTACCGAATCAATGGCTTGCCAGATTTGATATAGGAAAGTGCAGCTTGCCGGAAGCAAATGCGTACGGAATGTCCATTTTAGCCAAAGCGACCATACAAAAATCAAATGAAATATTTACGGATGTTACTTTGGAAGAAACCAACGGACAGGTTACTCAATTCAAAATTCGCAATAAATTGGGAGAAAACTTCCTCATTATCGGTTTGCCTAACGAACTGTTTAATGTAAGCTCTCCTAAATCGGAAACCATTATTTTCATGGTTCCGCGTCTTATTCGCACTTTAAAAACTACCGAAAACCTGAAAAACAAAATTTAGTATTGTGAGGTAAAATATGGAAAACGAAGGTAATATTAAAAGACCACGCAAATTGATGAAAATTAAGCGTTCTCACCCGGTTGAGGCTCCGCGTGCCTCGTTCGGCGTACCTACAAAGGTAAACGATATAATCGGTGAAAACAGTGAATTTAATGAAATAACCACCAACGAGAACTATTTTGCCGATAACGGCGAAGCTCAAAACATTCGTTTTGTTACCGAAGAAGATCTATCACCTGTGGTCCAAGATTCCATAAAAGACTATTTACACAACAAAACAGTAATGATGATGCTGTTAATTGCGGTAATGGTCGGAGCTATTTTATCATATATGATGGCACCGTCTCAACAAACACAAGCTTGCCGAGGTTTGGATGGTATCGTAGCCAATCCGGATGTTCCGGCCGGCAGAAGTCGTTGCGGTTTGGTTGAACCGCACCAGGGCTGTGTTTTGTATATCATGAACCCGAAAAATCAGGAAGTAACCGGTAAAGATTTTTATAATACGGCCGCCAAATGGACTAACCGCGAACCGTATTTGATTAATACCAGTAATATGCACTATTCGTCCACTCGTATTAAACCGGGTTACATAGCCCAAATTTATGTACCTTCGTTGCAATACTGAGTTTGTTTGACAGGAGTTTTAAGGGAGAAAAGTTACTTTTCTCCTTTTTTTGTTAACTGCTTTACATTTTTGCGAAAATATGCTAACCTGACTGTGTATTAATGTTATGGCAAATTGCTTATATAACGGTGAAAAAATGAGCGGTATAAAGGATAAAATAAGACGAGATTCGCGCAGAGCTACGACAATCATGCGCGGTATCGGCAATCCCGGCACGCAAGCTGCAGATGTGTACAGCGTGGCGGCAACTTTGTACGGCGAAGCCAAAGATTTGGATGATATAGGTGTCACAAGAGTTGCGGAAACTATCCGCAATCGGTATAATTTTTACACCAAAAATAAGGCAGACGGAGTTGATAAAATAAGCTATCGCGATATTGTATCCGCACCGGGACAATATTTGGGTTTCAATGCCTTCAAAAATAAAAGCATCACCGATTTTAAGAATTTTGAAAACAGCTTATCACCGGAAGATAAAAGAAAATGGAATCGCTGTATGATTGTAGCACAGCGAGTTGTAAAAGGACAATTAAAAACCGATTATGCACTCGGTGCGATGGGCTTTAACCAAGCTTCCGTAGAATCTAACAAAAAAATATTCAAAACAACCAAGGTGTTCAAAGACGACAGTTGCTATATTGATGATCCGAAAAGAAAATCACCTCATGTGTTCATCGCAGATTTTTACATAAGTCCTTTAAAAAACAATCAGGGTAAAATCTTAGCCAAAGGCGGAAATCCTAACGACAATATAAAAGTTTTGGTGAGAAATTCGGCAATACGCGCGCGCCGCAGTAACGGATGATTTCGGTGGAGTAAAATTTATGATTGAAACTGATGTCTTTAATCAAATAATTACGGAATTTCCCCAACAAAAAGATTTTGAGGCTTTTTTAAATAAGCAAGTCAGTTTTGATGACCGAAACTGGACGTACGGCCAATTTTTATATAAACATTTTTTTGATAAAGTTTCGGAGTTTAATTATCGTTGCAGAGATTGCTTTGAAAACAACAAACTTGATACTTTAAGTAAACCGGAACAAAAGTTAGCTGAAATCGTTTATTTTTTGAATTCCAATGAAATGGCCGGTCCCGAAGGCGTTTTGAAAACAGAAAAATTAAAAGAATTAAATATGTTTGACGGCGATACGGAAAAAGAAGCCTTTTATCGGGATTTATTTGCCAATCCCAGTCGCTCAGTTGAAGGAAACCCTTGCTACTGGCATCCGGTTTCGCAATATCAAACACTGTTCATCGAAAATCAATTATCGCAAATGGGGATGAATCCGGAGCAAATACGCGCTTTAATGATTCATTGCGAAAAAGAAAGAGAAAAAGCGGAAGATTTTTATGTAAAAAATATGCCGGCTCAATTTGTGCATAATTCAAAAGTTTCGCCCGAAGAGATGAACGGAGAAATTCAGACACGTTTACGTTCCGTGGACACCTTTGTTACCACACAAAAATATTGCTTTATTGCCGAACCGGGTTCTTTTCATTCCGGACTTCCCATGCAGGGTAATAACGAATTTAAGGGATGGCCGAGATTTAGCCCGAAGGTCATGGCCTTTCAAATGTCGGCAGATGAATTTAAGGAAAAAACAAAAGACTCTTATAATTATAAAATAGAGATGTCACAAAAAAATTCTATTCGCCCGTGTATTCCTTTATGGGGCGGCAAGCCAAACGAGTGGGTAGGTATCAATGATTTGAAATATTCTCCCGATGTTGAAAAAGAAACTTTACAAGATTTGCAAAAACAAGGTATGAAGTTTTATCTTGTGCCTGATAAAGAAGATTGGAAATTAATAGAAAAAGTAGAAAATCTATCCGAAAAAGGCGCGGAATTGTTTATGGAAAATCTATGTAAAAAAAGCAAAGCCGTACTTTTTAAAGAAAAAGATTATCCGGCAAAAAATCCGCAAAAGAACAGAATTAATAACCATCATGAAACATTTGATACGCATATTAAAGACTATATAAAACAAAAACGCACCATATAAGGAACTAATCCATGAAAATGTATCACTATATCACCAAAGGAAACGACGCTATGGATAAGGGTATTTTATCTTTTGCCAAGAATCCTCATGCCGATTTGCACTATTATTTTGACCGTAGCGGTGCAACCACACACGAGGGAATTTGCGAGTGGATGGAAAGTTGTTTTACCGGTCGCAGTCGGGCAATTCGTTGCTTTTCGGAACCGATTAAATGGACGGACCACAGCATAAAATGCCTGAAAAATTTTGTTGATAATGCCGATAAATTTGAAATTGATATTTCGGCAATGGATAAAGACGGTATGATTGAAGGAGTATATGTCAGCCCTTCTATTTTGGATATTCCGAATATCAAAGAAAAGCATGGTATGGATGAAATATTGCACAAATTAAACGGCATAGAAGACATTGATTTTTCGCCGATAGACTGGAGTGTGTGTGATGACGAACTCGGGCGTCGTTTTGCCTGGGTACGTTATTATTTAATTGTGGTTAAAGGCGGTGTTATTTCTCCTAAATATTTAACCGTCGTCAAATAATGTGAAAATATGGAATAAAGGACCAAAATTGACAATACAACCTTTTCCGAATACGGCAATAAAATATCTGCTAAATGAGTGCTTAAAGCCTTTTAAATGGGCTTTTCTCATTTGTATTTTGTTGGTAACCGCCGAAAGTGTTGTATATAATCTGCTGAATTGGTTATTTGCGCTTTTGATTGAAAACATAAAACAAGGAGCAAATGTTGAAGCGCTCAGAAAAGCTCTTTGGATAATCGGTGCCATTGTCTTATGTGATTTTATCAATATTTTCCTGCCTAAACAGGTTATAATGTATCGGCAAGAGAATTTTTATTTTCCGGTACAAAGAAGAATTTACGGCAAATCTCTCGCCTACATTTTCGGTCATTCGGTAAACTACATAATCAATAAACAAACCGGAACACTGCTTGCCAAAACAAATCAAATATGCGGTTTGCAAAATACCTTTTCAATGTTTATCAACGGTTTTTGGGATCGTATCAGCGACATAGGAATAAAAATCGTTTTACTGACATATATTAATGTTTGGCTGGGCCTCATGTTTGTTTTGTGCGCAATAGCAGTGGCAATCATCAACTATTGGGCAAACAAACCGAGTAAACGCTTATCTTCAATGAGGAGTAAAGCCTTTTCTTTGTATCAGGGTTGGATTGTGGACAGTATATCCAATATCCGTCTTGTAAAACAATTTAATCACGGTGAATACGAAAAAAAGCGTATTTATGTGTTGCTTAAACAATGGCTTTCCATTGCCATAAAAGGTATGACGGTATGGTTTACGACATATACGATGGTGGGGTGCTTTGTGCATATATGCTCCATCAGTATGTTGACTTTGGCCGTATATTTATGGAGCAAATCCCTAATAAATATGGGAGATATTGTCTTTGTTCTGCTGACTGTCAACGGCGGATTTATGTGGTTGATGGAACTATGTGTGCTGTATCGCCGTTTTGAAAACAACATGGCCTATATTCAGGCAGGGCTTGAGCCGTTTAACGACAAACATGAAATTGAAGACTTGCCCGATGCAAAGGATATTAAATTAAAAAATACAAACGTAGAATTTAAAAACATCGGCTTTGCCTATCCGGGGCAGAAAAGAATTTTTGACGGCTTCAATCTTAAAATTAAAGACGGTGAAAAGGTCGGAATCGTCGGATTATCCGGCAACGGTAAAACCACCTTAATTAATCTGTTGCAAAGAGCCTACGATATTCAAGACGGGCAAATCCTAATCGGCGGTACCGATATCAGAAACCTCACACAGCAAAGTTTGCACCGTAATATGGCGATTATCCCGCAAGAAACCGTGTTGTTTCATCGTTCAATAAGAGATAACATTGCTTTCGGAACGCAAAATCCTTCCGAGCGCAAAATTAAAAATGCCGCAAAAAAAGCATTTGCCGATGATTTTATTAAAAACCTGCCCGATAAATATGATTCCATGGTGGGTGACAGAGGTTGTAAATTATCCGGCGGCGAAAAACAACGTATTGCCATTGCGCGCGCCATTTTGCGTAATTCGCCGATACTTATTTTGGATGAAGCAACTTCGGCTTTGGACAGCGAAGCCGAAAAGATTGTGGCCAATGCCATAAATAATTTGTTAGGACAAAGGACGGTTATTGCCATAGCTCATCGCTTGTCCACTCTTAAAAACATGGATAGAATAATTTACCTTGAACATGGGAAAATAACCGAAGAAGGAACATTTAGCGAGTTAAAAAACAAAAAGAACGGCAAGTTTGCCAAACTCTGGAAATTGCAACAAATACAAAGCGAGGCGCAAAATGAAACTGTTTGATAATATGCCGCCAATTCGCAAAGTAAATCCGCAACCGCTGTTATTTATGTGGGAGGCTCTCTACGGGGCGCGTAAATGGGCCGTTACCGGTATGATTTTGGCTTTTTTCCTGCAACTGATGAAAGTTTTTGTACCGGTATATTTTGCCGATTTGATAGATTATTTTACCAAAATTACGCCGGAAGAATTTTCCTGGAAAACGACCGGATATATTTTAGTTTTGATTTTTGCTTCTTATATCGGGCAATCGCTTTTCAGAACGGTTCGTGAGTTGGTGGAAGGCAACTTTGTGCGCTGTTATATGAATGCCAAAATATCCATATTCGGTTTTGATTATTTGGAAAAGCACTCCGAAAATTATTTTTCTTCTCAAAAAAGCGGACAACTCGCGCAAAAAGTTACCGGATGCGCCGAATCGGCCGCCGAAGTACAAGGCGATATTTCCCGTTTGTACAGCAATTTGTTCTTGGTTTTAATCAATCTTTTCTTCATCGGGCGGGTCAGCTCATGGCTGTTGCTAACGATTATTATTTTCGGTTTTCTGTCCTCCTATGCTTCATATAAGGCAAGCATAAAAGTACGAAAAATCAACGAACAATCAAAAAACATCTCCGATGATTTCAACGGTATTTTGGCAGACAGTATCGGCAACTCTTTAAATGTAAAGGCTTCCGGAAGTGAAAAACACGAAATCTCGTTTATAGAAAAGGCCTTTGACAGAGTAAGAAATGCACGTTTAAGCGCCATCAGCGCACTTTATAATAATATGCGCATACAACAGGCGCTATTATGTTTATTTGAAGTATGCGCCCTGCTTATTATGCTTAAATTATGGTTTGAACAAAAAATCAGCGTCGGTGAAGTGACTATGGTTTTGGTGTTGATGAATTCCGTGATGGCTTGTTTTTCAAGAATTTTAGATAATGTGTGCGAAATAAACTCCTCTTTGGGTGCGCTCGCGGCGGCAATGTCGCCTTTTGTGATAAAACACGACATAACCGATATTAAAAACGCCAAAAATCTTAAATTGGTTGATGGAGAAATTGAATTTAAGAAGGTTTCTTTTGCCTACGAAAACAAAAAAGTTTTCCGCAATCTGTCATTTAAAATAAAGGGCGGCGAAAAAGTGGGAATCGTCGGAGTTTCAGGCAGCGGTAAAAGTACGCTTATTAACCTGTTGCAACGAGCTTATGATATTCAAAGCGGACAGATTTTAATAGACGGGCAGGATATAGCAAAAATAAAGCAAAAGAGTTTGCGTGAAGCAATCGCCGTTATTCCGCAAGACACTTCCCTGTTTCATCGCAGTATAAGTCAAAATATTGCATACGGAAAAATTTATGCTTCGGCCAAAGAAATCAAAAGTGCGGCGAAAAAAGCCTATGCTGACGAATTTATCAAAGAATTTGCAAAGGGCTATCAAACAAAAGTCGGCGAGAAAGGTGTTAAACTTTCGGGAGGTGAACGGCAGCGAATCGCCATTGCCCGCGCCATTTTGCGCAATTCGCCGATTCTTATTTTGGATGAAGCCACTTCGGCTCTGGACAGCAAAACGGAAGTATATATTCAAAAAGCCATAAAAAATCTGATGAAAAACAAAACGGTAATCGCCATTGCCCACCGCCTGTCAACCTTAAAAGAAATGGATAGAATCATTGTCCTTGATAAAGGAAAGATTGTTGAACAGGGAAAAATTGAAGACTTGTTAAAGGCAAACGGAGAATTTCAACGTTTGTGGGAAATTCAGAACAAATCATAAAAACGGCTTCAGCAATTTCATAAAATACGGGGACAAGTTATCTTTTGTTTTATAAAAGCCGTAACCGATATACGTTAAAGCCAAAAAATCAATCTGTTTTTGCTCTATTTGAGAAGCGGTCAACTTATTATATTTTGCAAGAGTATCAAGTGCCAATTTGCGATTGATTTTGTAAAGCGGGAAAAAATCCGAATATTTCGGCATAACGACTACATTTCCAAAATCAACAATCCCGACCAAAACATCATCTTTTTGAGGATTAAGCAAAATATTACTGCCACTCAAATCATTGTGGCATAAGGCCAGTTCGGTGTTCGGTAAAGTTGTTTTGTAATTGTTTAAGTCTATACCTTGCGGCAATAACGTTTGTCTTACCGCCTCAAAATCAAAGTCTTCTCGCACACTGACATCCCAATTGTCTATCGCTTCATTTGCCGTCGGAATCTCAAGTTTTTTATAATCAATTTGGTGCATTAAATGAAAAAACAATGCAATATCTTGAGCCAATTTTTCTTGTTGTTTTGTGCTTAAATTTTGATATAAAACGGCATATTCGCTTTCCGGTCTTCCGTCACAAATTTTACCGTCAAAACGTGCAGAAAACGAAAACGGATATTCGCCGTCCTTCAACTCAATTTTATGAATTTTATTTTCAAAATGCGGAATTAAATACGGATAAACGGTATCTGTAACTCTTTTTTCGCGTTGCATTGAACGCCAAATTATTTCGGCTTTTGGAAAGCGCACGACATAATCATCTGCAGAGTATGCAAACGAACGCGACCCGCTTTGCAAACGGGCAATATCTTTGATATTTGCAAAGCCGCCGTCTGCCAAAATTTTGCGGATTAAATCCGTATCATCGGCGTTTTCTTTTGTTATAAAATCCATATATCCGTCACCCGATTTATACTTACCGCCTCTAAAAGTATCAAAAAATCGTTTTGCTGTCAACGACACTTTATTGAGTAGCTCTTGACTCCGATTGTTTTTTTCTATAAGTTAGGACACAGAAAATTTATAATGATGATATTGGATTATTAATTCACTAAAATATTACAATTATGAAAGAAATAGGAATACCTGAGGTTCGTCAGATTCTGGCAGAGGTTATCTATGAGTACGATGGTCTTTACGAAATGGCTATGCATACACCCGATGAGAAACTTCTAAAGACAAACCTTCGTAATGATTTCGGTCTTGATTCGCTGGATTTTGAGGATATGTTTGTCGCGCTCTATCATCTGTACGATATTGATATTGATGCACGCTATAATATTCCGCAATACAAGTTCAGCAACGAACCGACAGTCGAGAATTTCATTGAGATGATCAATGATTGTATCAAAGTATACGGACTTTAAAAAACTCCGCTTAAGGCCAATAACCTTAAGCGGACTTTTTTTGTTTAAGCTCCCGTCATTTTGTTGCGAGCGGACTGCACTTCGTCAATCAGAGCGTTCATTTCTTCTTGTTGTTCTTGCCGCATCTTTTCATAGTTCAAACGGCTGCGCCGGACACTGAAATAACAATATCCCAAACCGATGAGGCAAAGTAGCGACAAAACACTGACGCCAAGCAGGAACAAATAGGCCTTATTGCTCAAATTACAATCGGTAAGCAACACATCCCAAATACAGTATTGGCAAATAACGGAGCATACCAATAAAACATAAAACTGGGTTTTCAGTTTTCCTTCCGACCGCGACATGAATCTCTCAAAATCTTGGTCCGTGTAATAGGCTGTTTTCATATTAAATAATTTTATAATTGTAAGACTTTTCAAAGGGATTATAACCGCAAACAATTATAAATCAAACTGTTTTTTATTGCCTTATATAGAATTTCGTTGAATTTCGGGGCGGCAGATGGTATAAATCGGCTAAAGACAAATGAAAGTATGGGACTGTAATGAAAAAGATTTTTTATGTATTTCGCCATGGCGAAACCGAACTTAACGCCAAAAAAGTATGGCAGGGCACCGGCGCAAATCCGAACTTGAACGACCGCGGTTGCGAACAGGCGGCAGAACTCGGGCAAAAACTTGCACATTGTGGCATTGAAAAAATTTATTCTTCGCCGTTTTTGCGTGCCAAGCATACCGCCGAAATTGCCAACAAACTTCTGCAAGTCCCGCTTGAATTGGAAGATGCTTTTCATGAGTGTTGTTTCGGTGAGGCCGAAGGACATACAATGGATGAAATCGGTGCCAAGTGGCCGCAGTTGATGCATGACGTGCTTTACCCTACTCCTACGACTTGGGACAGCAAGTATCCGGGCGACGATGCCGAAAGCAAACATCAGGTTTTTAATCGCGTTAATGCGGCATTATTAAAAATCGCGCATACTTGCCCGTGCAAGGTCATCGGGATTTCTACTCATGGCGGCGTAATGTCCTCGTTGTTGGCAGGTTTGGAATCCTACGGTGTCGGTCTGCCTAATTGCTGTGTGGCACAAATTGATTACGATTCCGAAACCGATAAATTGATTTTTATTGATATGATATAGGCATAAAAAACAAGTAAATTTTACAAACGGTGTTTATTTATCTTTCATCGCTTCGGCGCCGGAGATAACATCTATTAACTCGTCGGTTATATCCGCCTGACGTTGTTGTTGATATTCCAAATTGAGTTCTTCCAAGTTCTCATCAATATTCTTTTCGGCATTTTGCATATTGGTCATACGCGTATAGTGTTCCGACGCCAATGACGCGTTAATTTCTTTGGCAACCGTTATCATCAAAGACTCGTTCACCAGTTCGGCAAACATTTTTTCGCTTTGAACACCCAACATCGGAATATTGTTGGTTTCCCATTTTTTGCTATGCAATTTTTGCAAGCGCTTAATATCAAAAGGAATAATTTTTTTGCGCTCAACTTTGACCTGTCCGTGTTCTCCGCGATGATGAGATATTACCCACACTTCGTCTATATGCTCTCTTCTGATAACCTCGTCAATGTTCAAGATAACATTTTCCGAGAGCAACGAAACGGCTTTTACCGAATTGGATATCGCGTAATTTTTATATATCCGCAAATGCTTATTTTCCGCCATGGCACTCACACGTTTGCCGATAATAACAAAAAGTGCATTTTGCAAATTCAGGTGTTTTTCACGCAAATATTGTGTGACGTTTTCTATAATTTCTCGGTTGAAACGCCCGACCATACCGTTATCGGAACCTATCAACAAAAACAAAGAACGTGATTGTTTGTTCTGCCGATTGGCAATTTGCGGTATTCCGTGATTGATTGCCAAAACATGAAAAGCATCGCGTAAATTATGCAAGTATTTATCTAAGGCTTTATCCGCCTGCTCATATTGCAAAATACTCACCGATGACAGCATTTTCATATTGCTGACAATATCTCGCAAATCTTGAGTGGTCTTTATCCTGCGCCTTAAGATTTCTACCGCCATGCCCTACTCTTTCTCCGTTAAGGCTTCGGCAAAAGCGTCGGTTAGCAACTTCAGTTCTGCCTCGCTTAATTTTTCGCGCCGATTAACCGCCTGTTCAAAATGAGCAAAATTTTCATGCAAGACGGTAATAACTTTTTGCTGTGCCGCTAAATTTTCGGTCGAATCCAAACCGTCAAACAATCCGGTGTTGGCAGCGGCAAATACGGCAATCTGCTCGGCGGCCGTCAACAACATAAACTGCCGTTGTTCCAGCGTGGCACGCACTGCCTGACCGCGACGAATCCGTGCCTGAGTTTCCTTATCCAGTTGTGTGCCGAATTTGGTAAACGATTCCAATTCCTCAAATTGAGCATAAAACAATTTAAGCGGGCCCACCACTGCCTTATAGGCCGGAAGTTGAGCATCTCCGCCCACACGCGATACCGATTTTCCGGTATCAACCGCCGGCATAAAGCCTTTTTGGAACATAGGTGCCGATAAATATATTTGTCCGTCGGTAATGGAAATAATATTGGTCGGAATATAAGCCGAAATATTACCGGCTTCGGTACTGACAATCGGCAAGGCCGTAAGCGATCCGCCACCAAGCTCGGCACTCAAACGGGTTGCCCTTTCCAAAAGCCGAGAGTGAATATAGAAAATATCACCTGGAAAAGCCTCTCGTCCCGGCGGACGACGCAGTAACAGCGACATTTGCCGATATGCTCTGGCGTGATTGGTCAAATCATCATACACAATCAGCACATCTTTGCCTTTGTGCATAAAATATTCGCCTATTGAGGTTGCCGCATACGGTGCAATAAACTGCATTCCGGCTTCATCATCGGCGGCGGAAACAACAACAATGGTATTCTTCATGGCCTTATGCTTTTGCAAATCGGCAATAACGCCGGCCACCGCCGAATTACGCTGTCCGATTGCGCAATAAATACAAATAACTCCGCTGTTTTTTTGGTTTATGATGGTATCAAGCGCGATTGCCGTTTTTCCGGTCTGACGGTCGCCTAAAATCAATTCACGTTGACCGCGACCGATAGGCGTAAACGCATCTATTGCCTTAATTCCGGTCTGCAAAGGAGTATTTACCGGTGCGCGATCCATAATCGGGACCGCCTCAACTTCTATGGGGCGGCGTTCCCCGAACAAAATATCTTCTCCGCCGTCTAACGGTTCACCCAACGGATTAATGACACGCCCGAGCAAATTTTCGGAAACCGGAACATCAAGCACCCGATTTGTGCGCATTACCTTATCACCGGCTTTTACTTTGTCCGGATTATCCAAAAACACCACTCCGACACTTTCGCGATTGAGTGTTTGCACCATACCTTGCACATTGTGCTCAAACAAAAGCAATTCATCCATTTGAGCGTTTGCCAAACCGCTGACAATCGCCGTGCCGGATTGCACCGATTGCACTACGCTCACTTCTTCCTGTTTGATTTCAGGTTGCATATCATCTATACTTTTATCTATTGCCGCAAAGGCTTTATCGGTTTTTATCATTACGCCCCCTTATTAATCAGACGAGAAACTTCCTTCGCCATTGTTTGCTTAAATTCTTGTAAATACGAATTCAGGCTCCATTGTGTCATATATTCCCCGCTTTGTAAAACGATACCGCTTATGATATCGGGGTTGATTTCGTATTGCAGTTTGGCATTTTCCGCTATATCGCATTCACTGCGCAACACGTTTTCAATTTGTTGTTGCAACTCAAAAGATAACGGTTGTGCCGTTTGCACCACAATCTTTCTTTGTTTTTGAAAGCCCTCTTTTAACTGTGTTTTTTCGTTGCTCGGCAAACTTTTTATTTTAGCGATAAACTGTTCCGTAATCAGCTCGTTTAATTCGGCATCCGCCATTTGTCGCATTGCTTTTTCGGCAAAACGGTTAAAATGCTCGGCGGCAAGTTTTTGCAACGCATTATCAAAATTTTGCTGTTCACTTTGCAAACGTTCTTTCCACTCTGCCTGAGCTTGATGATATTGATGCTCTGCTTCTTCCGACAAGTCTGCTTTCAACTTTTCGGCCGCTCGTTGCACATCTGCCAATATTTGTTGTTTTTCGCGTTCAATTTCCGATATTTTTTGTTGGCACTGTTCTTCGGCCTTTTGCGCCTTAATGCGCGAATCTTCCGCTTTTTTTAATTCTTCGCGAATTAACTTTTGCCGAGCTTCCACCGCTTCCAACACCGGTAAATATAAAAATTTACGCAATAAAAACAGTAAAATCAGCAGATTAAATATCTGTGCTATGAGTGTAAACCAGTCAATACTCATCTTTTGTCCTTATATATCAGTTCTGTGAAATGGCATAATTCCAAAACGGATTGGCGTACAAAGCCAAAAAGGCAATCAATAAAGCATACAGAGCCGTCGTTTCAAGCATTGCCAAACATACAAACATTGTTGAGCGAATTTTACTTGCTTCATCCGGTTGTTGTGCCATTGCTTGCATAGCCGAAGCCGCTGTCTGACCTTCTCCCAAGGCCGAGCCGAGACTGCCGATACCCATACACAGGCAGGCACCTAACACCGAAACCGCTCCGATAATTGCATAAGAATCCATTTTTTCCTCCTTTTATTAAATTGTTTCCGATTGAATTTCCCCTTTTACGCTTGAAGTATAAACTACTGCCAAAAGCGCAAAAATATAAGCTTGAATAGAACCCGTCAAAAGCCCTAAAGATTGCATTAAAAGCGGTGCCACAAACGGTATAAATGCGCTCAAAATCATGGCGAACATCACACCGCTCAGCATATTACCGAACAAACGCAAACCCATGGCTAAAACCGAAAATATTTCGCTGAAAATATTTAGCGGCAACATTAACGGCATAGGTTCTATAAATTTTTTCAAATACCCTTTTATGCCGGCATTTTTGATTGAAAAATACGGTATGGCAAAAAACACCACCGCCGCCAAAGCCATTGTGGTACTCAAAGAAGCGGTCGGCGGCCGAAACCACGGAATAAAAGTCAGCATATTGGCGGTCATAATAAAACAAAACAACCCCAACGCCATACCCAAATATTGATTATTTTTGGCACCGCTGGTTTCTTTAGCCTCTCTTTGCAACCACAATACCAAAGCTTCCAAAGCTATTTGCCACTTGGAAACTTCTTTGCCGTATTGCAAATTTCGCGTAACCAAAAACGCCGATAAAGTTATTAATGCAATCACCAACCAACTGTTGAATATGGTAACGTTGATTGAAATATCTCCGAAACTCAGCAAATTTATGGAATCAAAACTTTCCAAACCGATTTGTTTATCGGTTGAAGGTATATCCCACCACTTTGAAAAGTCCGCCTTAAAGTCCATTTTTCTGCTCCGTCTCCGATTTGCCGTCATCCTTTATGAAGCGGGCTTTTTCAAACCACATAATTATCACTTTGGTGATGAAAAAGGCAATAACATACAACGATATAACCGCAACGTTGCGATGACCTATAAGTATCAGTACACCAAAGAACAATGCCATCCTACATAAAGCGGTTAAGGCAAAAATTTTTAATTTGTGCTTCAACTCGCTTAAGTGATTAACACTCCAACGCAAACTGTAAAAATATATTATTCCGACCACAATTCCGCCTATTATTGCCGCAGCTATGCGCCAACTTTCAGCTTGATTCCACATAAGTTCCAGAAAACTGCCGTTCATTTTCTTTCTCCTTTTTTATCTGTGCCGTCACTTTCCAGTTTTTTGATTTTTGCCTCTTCAATTTTTAACCACCAATAGGCATTAAACATTCCCCAAACAAAGCCCACAAACAATAGTGATAAGCGCCAAGAAAAACGCTGCGGTAGCTGCTCATCCAACCATCCTCCGCACCATATTCCCAGCAAAATCGGTACTATTATCACACCGCCCAACGAAGCTATCATACCAAATTCCGAACTCCAACGACGGTACGGACGCCGTTTTATTTTTTCGGCCTTATGTATCAGGTGATTGCTCAACTTTTTTCCGCTCGGAGTTTCAATATCAGACATCTGCTCCTCCCTGTTTTAAGTTGATAAAACCGCGTATAAGTCCGGCCTCTAAACGTGCCATGGCGGCATTAAGTTCTTTGCGATTTTCTTCGTCTTGCTTAAACTCACTGCGGATAATTTCTTCCAATTCATCAAGAGTATCACCCAAGATGGCTTTTTGTACCGTGACCGTTACCAAATCACCTTTTTTGACGACAATACCGCGATGACAAGCCGCGAATTTTTCTTGATTATCTTCGGTACTGTAACTCAATATATTGGCGTTCATTGCCGCTGCAAAATCCACATGACGGGGAAGTAAGGTATGATAACCGCTTAACGTTTCCATACTTACCTTGTTGATGCGGCAATTAAGTGCCGTCCCGAGCGGAGTGTAGATTTGCAGTCTCATAAATCGTTTTCCTCCGCTTGCATTTTTTCATAAGCTTCTTTTTTATCTTTGGTCTTTTCTATTACCTCATCTATATCACCGACCATAAAGAAGTCGTTTTCCGACAAATAATTAAATTCTCCCGATAAAATCCGCTCACATCCTTCAATGGTTTTTTCCAAATCCACCGAACGCCCCTCCATACCGGTAAATTGGTACGTGGTATGAAAAGGTTGAGTTAAAAATCTTTCCAATTTACGAGCCGTCAAAACCGTTTGTTGGTCATGTTCCGGCAATTCATCAAAGCCGAGCATGGCAATAATATCCTTTAATTCCTCATATTCGGCCAAACATTTACGCACCGCTACCGCAACTTTGTAGTGACGCTCTCCGACTATTTGCGGAATCAGCATATTTGATGACGAGTTAAGCGGATCAACCGCCGGATATAAACCCTGTGCGGCCCGAGCGCGTGAAAGTACAATGCTTGATGAAAGATGAGCAAACGTATGCACCGCCGACGGATCGGTAAAATCATCGGCCGGAACGTACACCGCCTGAATAGATGTTATGGCCGCTTCATCAGTTGAGGCAATTCGTTCCTGCAAATCGGCAATATCCGTGGCCAAAGTCGGTTGATAGCCCACGCGTGACGGAATCTGTCCGAGCAAAACCGATACTTCCGAACCGGCCTGCACAAAGCGGAAAATATTATCAATCAATAAAAGCACATCTTTCTTTTCGGTATCACGGAAATATTCAGCCATTGTCAATCCGGTCAACGGTACTCTGAAACGCACACCCGGAGCTTCGTTCATTTGTCCGAACACCATAACGGTTTTATCGGCAACGCCGGCATCTTTCATTTCACGATAGAGCTGCTCGCCTTCACGCGAGCGTTCGCCTACACCGCAAAAAATACTGGCACCTTCATAGCGTCCGACCATGTTATTGATAAGCTCGGTAATCAAAACCGTTTTTCCCACACCGGCACCGCCAAATAATCCGGCCTTACCGCCACGTTCCATCGGCGCCAACAAATCTATGGCTTTAATACCCGATATAAAAATTTCCGAACTTGCTTTTCGCTTGTTAAGCGGTAATGCTTTGTCATGAATAGCCTTCCGATTATCGGTGTGTATTTTAGGTCCTCTGTCAATCGGAACACCGAAAACATTAAACATACGCCCCAATACTTCGTCGCCGACAGGAACTTCTATCGGATGTCCGCTGTCAATTACTTCCATAAAACGTGATAAACCCTGCGTCGGCCCCATTACTATAGCGCGAACCGTTTGTGTATCGGTATAACCCTGTACTTCTGCCACCAAATCACCTATTTTAAGCTCATTATTGATAGCCGGAAGTTTATGCGGAAAAATTATTTCCAACACACCGCCGTTGATTGCCGATATATAACCGCTATTTTTATGTTCTGCCATTTTTCCGCCTGTTCTGTTTTTTTCAATACATAATCATCGGGAAAATATATTTCCACTTAATCAAAACAAGAATACTCAATTTGCGTTAAATTTATATTAAAAACACACCGCTTACAACAAGCCTAAAATAGCCTCTATTATCGGTTTATCGGCCGGTGCAAAATCATATTTCGGCAAATCGGAAGGCTTAATCCATTTATATTGTTCATGTTCCAAAACCATCGGAATATCTTTACTTTTGCAAGTTGCCCAAAAACTGTGCAAAACAATCGTACCGAAATCATAGTCATAACTGCTGTCCACAAAATGCTTGCTAATGGCGATTTCCAAGCCCATTTCTTCCATCATTTCGCGTTTCAAACACTCTTCCAAAGTTTCGTCTTTTTCCAATTTTCCGCCCGGAAATTCCCACTTGTATTCAAGGCTCTTGCCGTGTTTACGCTGAGCAATCAAAATCAAACCGTCACACATTATCAAACCGGCGGTAACATCACGTTTTGACTTCAAAATCGCATCGTTTATAATTTCTGCTGAACTTGTTTTTTCATCTTTGGCAGTCATGTTTTTTCTCCTCAAATCAGATTATTGATATCATATTGCCGGCATTTTTTCAATAATTATATCAACTATTCAAAAACAAAAAAGCCGGACTTTGTTGTCCGGCTCTGTATGTTTTAAGCGAATCAATTAGAATTCGTATCTCAAACCCAAAGAAATTTCGTGAGCACGCGGTTTGAAGTCATACTTTTCATAGTAGTAACCGGGAATACGAACTTCCTTATCAAAATCACCGTAGGTAATGTAACGGTAACCTAAATCCAAAACGGCATGATCACATACTCTGTAACCGATACCGGCACCGATTTGCAAGGCTGCTCCGTCTTCTTTTTCGGTAGAACCTTCGGTTATAAATTTAGATTGACCCCAACCTAAACCGACACCGGCATACGGAGTTACCGGAATATTGCTCGGCATATCCAAGTCAAAGTATACGTTGAGCAACGCAGCTTGAGTTTTTACTTTTGTATCTACATCATAAACAGTTTTTTTGGCATCGGCGTTTTTGGTATATTCAATTTCAAAACGGAATTTACCGGTAGATACCGGATAGATTGTTCCGGCTGCAATGGAACCGCCGCCGAGTTCATCATTAATTTTTACTTTATATTCATCAACACCGGTTGCTTCTACTTCGTTACGAGCAATAGTATATTTTGCCTTAGCGGAAACGTACGGATTAAATTCAAAAGCGGAAGCATTTGCCGCAGCCAAACATGCAACACCTGCAAGTAATAAAACTTTCTTCATGTTTATTGTCCTTTATCTGTTAAAAATCTGAAAGATACATCTTTCGGCTACATTAAAATAAAGTTTGTCGCAAATGTCAAATCAAAAAATCTTGCAAGATTGTAACAATAAAAAAACCGGAGCTGTCAACAACTCCGGTTCTTATTAAAAAAAGGCAATATTTTATACATTACCGAACGGATTAACTTCTTCTTCCGATGCAACCTTACGCAAATCAAAGAAGTTCAAGATTGCCACCGATACGTAAATTGAAGAATATGTACCGATAACAACACCAACGGTAATCACAAACGCAAAACTGCGCAATGCATCTCCGCCGAATACCAACAATGCCACCGATGCAAACAATGTGGTCAAGCTGGTTAAAATCGTACGCGAGAAAATATCGTTAATACTCTTATTGAGCAAATCGTATTGCGCCATTTTCTTATACTTTTGCAGATTTTCACGGATACGATCGTATGTCACCACCGTATCGTTTATGGAATAACCGGCCAAAGTCAAAAGAGCGGCAATAGTGGTTAAGCTGAGCTCAAAGTGCAACATTGAGAGCAAACCGACCGTTACCAACAAATCGTGGAACAGACCTATTAAAGCGCCCACGGCAAAACGCCACTCAAAACGGAACCAGACATACAAGCTGATGGCTACACAAGCAAAAATAGAGGCCAAAATACCATCCATTTTCAACTCATCACCAACTTGCGGACCAACCGATTCCACACGCTCAAAAGTAAAGTCTTTGCTCAAGATTTCTCTGATTTTGTTAACCGCAATACGTTGACTTTCTTCATCGGCATTGTTGGCTTGAGCTCTTATCATTAATTGCTCGCCGGTATTTCCGACTGCTTGCAATGTAAGTTCATCAAGATTAAGTGCGGACAACTCTTTACGGATGTTATCAACATCAACCGGACCGCTTTTGCTTTTAACTTCAATCAAAGCACCGCCCGAAAAATCAATACCGTAGTTAAAGCCTTTAACCGTCATGCTGACGATAGAAGCCGCAATCAATAAAACAGACAAGGCATAGCCTATTTTACGAAACTTCAAAAAGTCGATACTGGTATCTTTTGTAATCCAACTAAATATTTTCATTTTCATTATTCCTTATATTACAATGGTAACTTTGTCGGTTTGAACTTTGCCATCCATGCTTCAACCATTAAGCGGCTGACAGTCACGGAAGTAAACATTGAAGTTAAAATACCGATGGTGAGTGTTACGGCAAATCCGCGAACCGGACCGCTACCGAAGTAGAACAATACCGCAGCGGCAGCCAAAGTAGTCAGGTTAGAGTCAACAATCGTACGATATGCTTCGGTAAAGCCTACCGTTATGGCATCTCTGATGGTGCGACCGCGATTTACTTCTTCTCTGATGCGTTCAAAAATCAAAATGTTGGCATCCACCGCCATACCGATTGTCAAAATGATACCGGCAATACCCGGCAAGGTTAAAGTCGTGCCTATAAAGCTCATAATACCGAGCATGATTGCCAAGTTCAAGAACAAGGTGACGTCAACCATCAAACCGAACAGGCCATAAGCCAAAATCATGAACAGGATAACGGCAACAAAACCTACGACAGAAGCAACAACACCGTCATGAATTGAGTCTGCACCCAATCCGGCACCAACGGTTCTTTCTTCCAAAACTTCCAACGGAGCCGGTAAAGCACCGGAACGCAAGAGCAAAGCCAAGTCATTGGCGCTTTCGGTAGTAAAGTTACCGGTAATAATACCGCTACCGCCGGTTATCGGACTTTGAATATTCGGAGCGGAAATAACTTCGTTATCCAAAACAATTGCCAATCTCTCGTTAACGTGATTACTGGTGGTTTCGGCAAATTGACGACCGCCGATTGTATTGAAGCGGAAGCTTACCACCGGTTGACCGTTTTCAAAAGATACACGGGCATCCGTCAGGTTTTTACCGTCAACAACAGGCTTTCTGATAACCACATATTGTTCACCCTCGGAACCGTTCATAATACGAGATGTTTTGCTCAATCTGCCGTGTTTGGCTTGAGTAACGGTTGTACTTTCATCAATCAAATGGAAGGTCATTTTGGCGGTTTTACCGAGCAAAATTTTCACGCTTTCCGGATTTTGTACACCCGGTAATTGTACCAATATACGGTCAGAGCCTTGACCTTGAACAATAGGCTCTTTGGTACCGAGTTCATCAATACGACGACGAACAATGCTCACCGATTGGTCAATAATGCTGGCCTTCAACTTGGCAATAGCCTGTTCATTATATGTGATGGAAACAATACCTTCACCGCCTTCATCTTCGGTTACGACCAAGCCGTCATCAAGTTTGCGAAATTCGTTTTTTGCCTTATCTCTGGCTTTGTAATCGGCAATTTTAACCGTGACGCTTTCTTTATTTGAACTCAAATTTTGATAGCGAATTCTTTGCTTGCTCAATGTTTTGCGGACAGAATCTTCCAAAGTGGACATTTTATCTTTCATAACATCATCCATTTTAACCTGCAACAGCAAGCTGGAACCGCCCTGCAAATCCAAACCGAGATTAACCGGTTGCCACCACTTCGGCAACTGGGTTTTATCTTGTACGATGTTTGGGATTGCAAAGAAAACGCCCACCAAACAAATGGCGATAATTATCAAAATTCTTTGAAGTGATAATTTATACATTTTAGCCTTCCTTTATTTCTTTTCAGTTTTTTTATTAACGGTCTTTTTAATTTGTTTTTCCGTATTCTTTTCTTTTTCCGGAACAATAACGCCGGCAACGGACATACGATCAACCTTTATCACCACGCCGGAAGCAATTTCCAATGAAACCGTTTGTTCTTCCGTTTTGGTAACTTTGCCGTAAATACCGCCGTTGGTCAACACGTTGTCGCCAACTTTCAGAGATTGCGTCATCTCGGCGTGTTCCTTAATTTTCCGCTGTTGCGGTCTTATCAAGAAAAAGTAAAAAATCAACAAAATCAAACCGAGCTGAATAAAAGTTCCGCTTAAAGAACCTGCTTCAGCAACCGGCTGAGTTGCGGCATAAGCCTCGGTTATAAACATTTTTTTCTCCTATTTTTAACACATAGTATGTAGGTATTTCTATACCAGTTTTGCAAGATAAAAAACTAAAATTTCAAGTTATTAACGGATTTTTTTGTATTTTACGGCAGATACGAACGCGGATTTACCGCCTTTTTGCCGGCTCTGACTTCAAAATGCAACTGAGGAACGGTTACGCTGCCGGTACTGCCGACCGTGGCAATCTTTTCACCTCTTACCACTTTTTGTCCTTTTTTAACCAGCAATTTGTCGTTGTGAGCATAGGCGGTTATCCAGCCGTCACTGTGCTTCACCAAAATCAAATTACCGAACCCTTTGAGTTCGTTTCCGGCATAAGCTACCGTACCGCCGTCCGCGGCTTTTACCGCCGTACCGAGAGGAGCCTTAATGTTTATACCGTCATTTTTGCGTCCTTTGCCCAAATTACCGAAACCGGAAATAACCGTACCGTTAACCGGCCACATAAACTTGGTTTTACGGGTAGAAGCCGGAGGTGTATAAGTTTCCTCAACTTGCGGCTTTGCTTGTGCTTTTTGAACGCTACCGCCAGACTGCGGAGCTTTTGCCACGGCAGGTTGCGAAGAAACCGCTTTTTTGCCGGTTTCCAATGTTGATACCGAAGCCGGAAGCAACAAACGTTGTCCCACATGAAGCGAATACGGAGTTTTAAGATTGTTTACCTTGCTCAAACTTGTAACGTCAACATTATACATACGCGCAATTCCGTAAAGGCTTTCGCCCCGTTTAACGGTATGATATTGTTTGGCCGGAAGACTTAATTTTTGCCCCACATACAACGTGTACGGAGCCACCAAATGATTGGCTTTTATCATGTCTTTTATCGGTACGTTGTATTTGCGTGAAATGCTGTATAAAGTATCACCTTTACGAACGGTTACGGAATTACCCCAACCGCCCCACCAATTCATGGAGGCGCAACCGCTCAAGGCAAAAACGAGCAAAAATATGTATAAAATCTTTTTCACTTCTAACTCCGTCGGAAACACTATACACAACATTTATTTATTTTTAATTAAAGCACAAAAAAATCTCCCGTCCGATTAAGAACGGGAGATTTAAAACTAAACCGACATTTCTTTGGCTTGGCGCGCAATCTCTTTTTTGACAATGCGCTTTTGCCACCATCCGGAAACGCCGATGGCATTGAAGAATTTGTCCTTTTCCTCATCGCTCATCTTTGGCCAACGACCGGCCCAATACCACAGATAATGGCGCCATAGTTGCGGTTGAGAGAAGTGTTCTGCGGCAACCTGCGGAGGAATATGGCACTTTTCGTTTTTCATCACTTCCGAATCCCAAGGCCACAAATCCCACGTAACGGCATTTTTCACAGCCCAAGCCCACATATCACGAGCATCGGGTACACCGTACTGTTCGCTGTTGAACATATAGCCGTTCAAAAGATTACCGCGACGGTCCACATTGTCAAGAACTCCAAACAGAATTGCCGTAGCATGTTCCTTGGTCGGTTCAAAATACAACATAAACTTCATCTGGTCACGCAGGAAACTCCAGCATCCGGCACTCATCAATCCGCGTTGGTCGTGAATGGTAGAATATTTGGCGTACTCCGACGGTAAAAATTCATCAACCTTAACTTTACGATGCTTGTGAAGAACAGCTCCGCAAGAAACACGCTGAAGAGCAATTTCATAAAGCACGGCACCGGTGTATGAATCCAGACTATAGCAATAATTTCCGAAACGAGCCATAAAATCCATAAACGAATCCGGCACACGCCACCCGCGCTCATCCTGTCCTGTCTTTTTTACCCACAAGGGCAGAATCACGTTGTCTACCAACTCTCGCTGTGACATCTTCTCCAGTTCAGCCACATCTTTATGGCTGTACTTTGCAATTTCTTCTAAATATGTCATAGTTTTTTTTGATTTAAGGCTGCGCAAAACAGCCGATTTATAATAAAGCTTAATTACTCACTTTTAAGCTCATTATAGTTAATTTTAGACAAAAGTCAATTATTTTCTTCTATTATTTTAATAAACTTGGCATAACGATTCTTATAATTAACGGCAAACATTTGAACAACCTCTTTCATAATTTTGTTCTCATACTGTTTCAAAAAATCTTCGCTTGCCATTACCGTTAAAACACCGTCGGAAAAATGCAAGTCCAAGCCGATTAATGCGGTTTGCAACGGTTCGGACATCATTTTTTTATAATTTTCCTCATTGATTGCAAATTTTGTACCTTTCACGCTACCTTCGCTACCGGTATAATCAGCCGCAGTCATCAGGCGGATGTACTCTTGCAACAAAATTGAAGAAAAAACTTCCAGCTCTTCGGTAGGTGCTTCCATTTTAAATCCTTTATTATTATATCTTTGAGTTGACATTAGCTCACAAGTTTTTTATTGTCAATGTAAACGAATTTATTGAAAGGATAAAAAATGGAAAACAATAAAATTTTACCGGCAATTTTGGTTGCCTGCGGTTTGACATTAGGCGGCTTCTTTCCGGGTTATTACTATTATAAAACCAAAGCCGATGCACGTTCGGTTACCGTGAAAGGATTGGCAGAAAAAGACGTTACCGCCGATATGGGAATTTGGAACGTACAATTTACGGTAAACGGCAACGATTTGGCGGCCGCTCGTACCAAAATAGGCAAACAGGCCGATGAAATCGTAAAGTTTTTGCTTTCTCAGGGTTTTAAGGATGATGAAATTCACATCGGTCGCATTGAAACCAACGATTTAATGGCGAATCCGTATCGCGACAACACCGCCGCCGAAACGTCACGTTTTATTTTGACGCAAACCATTATCATCCGTTCGGATAAAGTGCAAAACATTTCAAACGCCATGTCGCTTTCCAACGAATTAATCGGCAAAGGAATCGTGTTCAGCAATCAGTCTGCCTCTTATTTCTTTACCAAACTTAATGACATTAAACCGGAAATGCTGAAATCCGCCACTCAAAATGCCAAAGAGGCGGCTTTGGAATTTGCCCGCAACAGCGGCAGTACGGTGGGACGTATTAAAAATGCCAATCAGGGTGTGTTCTCTATTTTGGCCGCCGACGATCCCAACACTTACGAACCTTCGCAAATTAATAAAAAAGTGCGAGTGGTTTCAACGGTTGAATATTTGTTGGAAGATTAACAAAACAAAAAACGGCTCCTTTGCAGGGGCCGTTTTTGTTAAAGAATTTGATTTAATTTAACCACATACGCGGGGTGCACATCCAAGGGCAGCTTTACATATTCCGAGTGAAGCGAAATTTTAGAGCCGCGCAAGTCGAATATATACGCCGTTTGACAGTTCAACTCTTCGGGTTTCAAATTAACCGCCGGAGTGGTTGAAGTCCAGAACGTTTTGTCGGACAGTTTAGTTGCAGCAAAGGCCTTGCTCAAACTTTCACTATCCTCTATATCGGTCACATCTTCTTTAGAAAGTAAGAAGGCATTTCCCTTTTGCACAAAATCGTTTTCAAACTCCAAGCAATAATCGGCAGCTTCGGCAGTTACGTTCGCGTCTTTGGCCATCTGACTGACAAAATGCGTCGCATTCAATCCTCTGAAACCGGTGGTGTCGGTATCAATACCTTCGCGCGAAAAAGCCAGACTGACACCTGCGATATTAAACACAAGTACCTCTCGCTTATCAATATCAACCTTTAAGATTATTGCCACGCAATCATCAGAGTTAAATTCACTGCAGATTGTCTTGTTTTTAGTCAAGAACATACCTGCCCTAACCTGTTTGGCTTTTGTGATTTCGGAGCTTTTGTTTTGCGCATTTTGCTTAACAAGCTCCGCAATCCTGTCCAAATCAACTTTACCTTCCTCAATCCATTTCAGCACAACCTCCTCCGGAGTCGTACCGAGACTCTTTAAAAGAGCATAAATCTTGTCTAACATATACTTAAAAATTAATTATAACTTCATAATTTAAACATCCCGACTATTATGCTAAAAAAATGTGCGCACGTCAATCTGTTTTTTATCTAAAATTTTACAATTTTGTGGTAAAACACGAGTAATCAATTTTTGAAAGGGAGATAAATTATGACAGAAGAGCAAAAAAAGGCAAAGCCTAAGAAAAAATGGATACGTAAGACTTTGAAATGGCTGATTTCGGGAATTATCGGATTGATAATTTTGGCAGCCGGAGGGATTTATTATGCATACAATTACTATGATTGGCAATCAATCGTGCGTGATTTGGTGCATCAACAAGGCACTGCGGTTGTGGGTACCGATGTTAATATCGGTAGCATTAAGCTTTCACTCACAAACGGTAACGGCAGTGTCAGCAACATTACGGTTGCCAACCCGAAAGGATACAGCCAAAAAAATATCATTAAATTGGGTGATGTTTCAGTCAGCGTCGATAAAGAATCCATAATCAAACTGGCCAAAGAAACCGCACAAAAAAGCGGTCCGAAAGTGAAAACCGTTGTTATTAACGAAATTCGTGTCAGCAAGCCGGAAGTTACTTATGAATTGATGAATTTGAGTAAGAATAACTCCGACGATATTATGGCCAACATTAAAAAGAACACGGCTTCAAACAGCAAGCAACCGCAAAAGCCGGCAAAAGAATCGGACGTTCAATATAATGTTGCCATTAAAAAGGTAGTCATTGCCGACGGCACGGCCACAGTTGCCGCCAATTTGCTCGGCGCATCGCAATCTTTGAGCCTCGGTTTGCCGACCATAACCATAAATAATTTGGGTACCGAAAAACAGGGAATCACCATTGAAGACGGTTTGGCTCGCATTTTCCAAGAGATTTTGAAAACAACGACATCGGTTGTTTCCAAAGCTGACTTGAGCGGTATTTTGGGCGGTGTCGGAGATTTAGCCGGTACTGCCGTTGATACCGCAGGCAAAGCGGCCGGTGCCGCCGTTGACACTGCCGGTAAGGCAGCCGGAGCCGCCACGGAAGGAGTGAGCAAAGGTGTTAAAGGTATAACCGACGGTATAGGCAGTTTATTTTAAGTAATTGCTTATTTTCCGATAAGGGAGAGTGCCTGCAAAGCACTCTCCTTTTATGTGGGTTAATGAATAATTTTTTTGTTGCGGAAATTTATATAATCAATTAGAGTAATCCATGCTCTGTTTACATCGGTTATTTTATTGCTTTTTTAAATAATTTATGTTAGCACGGGTAAGAAAGTATGTTTCGGAGGTACTATTGATGAAAAAAATTATCGCAAGTTTATTTTTAACCGGATTGGTTTTTGTATCGGGTGCGGCCTACGCCGATGACAATATTGAGGCCGATAAAAGCGTTATTCTGACAGATGCTGAAGATTTGGTTTTCAAAACGGAAAACGGCGAAGAAATTGTTTATGACAAGGAAGGTCATCCTTATTACGGTGCAATCATCTTACCTGATGAAGAAAACAGAAAAACAACATATATGTATGTTGACGGTAAAAAGCACGGCGTGGCGATTTCTCGTTTTGCAAACGGTAAAATAGAGTTGGAAACAACTTATGCAAACGGTAAAAAGAACGGCGATGAAATTCTTTTCTTCTTTAACAATAAACCTAAATATAGAAAGACATACAAAGACAACCTGTTGGACGGTGAAGAATTTTTATATTACCAAGACGGACAAATAAAGCAAACAAATCACTATAAAAACGGCAAATTAAACGGCGCGGTTACTTATTTCAATAAAAACGGCGAAGTTACCAAAACCGAATCATACAAAGACGGTAAATTAAACGGATTGGCAAGAGTT
>Ga0265298_10000643_pt1 | contig 51187 bp, 52 predicted proteins | sample AusTroGonzalo_MG_3_FD_193486 | JGI IMG/M metagenome (GOLD analysis project Ga0265298, IMG submission 193486) | Bovine rumen microbial communities from tropical cattle in Woodstock, Queensland, Australia - Gonzalo_01 | ecosystem: Host-associated > Mammals > Digestive system > Stomach > Rumen ...
ATTCATATGCCAGTCTAGGTTAGTCTGGCAAAGATAAATTCAAATCGTTGCGGTCAAAAAATCCTTGTAACGCTCTAACTTACAATATTTTCAAAGAACTTTTATTAATTTTTAGTGGACACTACTGATAATACCCATATATCTATTTATAAATTTTATAAATTAAAATAGGATTTCTAATGCTTAGATGTCACTTCTGAAAAGTTTCTTCGATGGCTCCTCGCTAAATCAAACTTCCCCGGCGGGATTCCAATTGCTATTAAAGCAACAGGCACCTCATTCTCCGGTATAGATAATCCTTTATGAAGTTTTCGCGTACGTATTCTATCAAGGTAGAGATTAAGAGTACAAGCACCTATCCTCTCATAATGAAGACAATAGAGTAAGTTCATCAAATAAATACCGCCATCCACATATGGCCCATTACGAGAAGGGCCACTCGACCAGCAGCTCAAATCTGAAGTGATAAGAATAAACTGATCTGCCAATTCACCGAAGCCGCGGTTTCCCCCTTGGATTGACAGAATAGTTTTCTTGGCTTCCGGCGATTGAAGCAAATGTATGCGATGTGATTGTCGGTTACATGTGGACGGTGCGTTCATCGACAGCGCAACTGCACGCATCAATGCTTCATCATTTACGTGTCCGGGCAGGTTCCTACAACTATGCCGGGATGCTGAAAAAAGATCGAATGACGCATCTGAATAAGAAAAGAAATCCTCTCTTGTTACTCCATAATTTTGGGAAAGCTGCTGTTGTTGAGGTATTACATTATTATTAATAGTAGAATAATAGTCATCAAGCTGAGAACAATTATTGCCCCCTCGAATAAGATATTGACGGTATTCTTGCATAATGCCAACAACATCTAAAAAACGTGATTCTTTTATATCATATCCTTTTTGGATATAAGAGCAACAAGCGGATAAGATTTCTTTCGCTTTTGCCTCACCAAAGGGGTTTCGCTTATTAGGCATGGTAAGTCCTTTTTCAATAGTATGTGCTGACACCACCATCGAAGAAAGCAACTTCTCCTGGCTATTATCGCCAGTTTGCATCGTAGTATACTCCAAGTCTAATTTATAATCACCCCAATAAATTAGAGCAGACTTGACTGCGGTTTTGATTTTTTCAAACATATTATTTTCTTAATTTGGACATTACAATACCTTTGATTGCATTACGTTCTCGTGCATTGAAACCGATAAAGACTATTGCCAATATCGTAACAAGAACTGAAAGACATATACATCCCAATAGATTCCATAGGTTGGAAGAGTCGCAGAATATATACCTTTTAATAATCCAGGTTAACGAAAGAGCACATAATGATGTTAACAATAATTTTAGTAATACATTGTTTAAAAATCGTCCTACAGGAAAATCATCAATTTTCTTTAATATGAACATCCTGGATACTAATGCTGTTATTGCTACCAGAATAGCCACATACATTGTATATTCTGCGGGATAACCAAAATGAAGGAATAGCCATGACAGTGGTAAGTTCATGATAATAATACTACCGACAACAGCTTGATATAATTTTACCTTCCCGGTTGCTTGAGCCAATGTCATTAAAGGGTTGCTTATTGCATCAATTAGCCCAATAATTACTACTAATACCATAAATAGTTCCGTATAATCTGGAATATCTACCAGCCACACATCTAATATCTCATGGGAAAACACTATAACTGGAACAGCAAGAAATAACAATAAATAAAAAGAAAACTTTGATGAACTAAACACCAAAGACATTGTGGCAGAGCGATCTCCCTGTGCGTAATATTTAGTAACCTGCGGTTTAACGGCCGTATAAAAATTGGAGGCAAACTGATTTAAAGCGTTATTTACCTGATACGAGAGCCCTCGTGCAGCGTTGATTGCAGGATTAAAGAAAACATTAATCAAAATATTAATGCCTTGACTTCTTATTATTCCAGCAACTGCGCCAAAAAGATTCCATCCTGAATAAGAAATAATTTCTTTCACCTGACGTTTCTCCCAATAAAACTTCCATTTTGTTTCTTCAAAACGATGTCGGGCGACTACGACATAACTACCATTAGTAATAATATGAACAACGAGCATTAATGCGCCATATACAATAAGAACATCTACGCTCCAGTTCATAAATTTCAACAATAAAACAAATGCCAAGTTCAAAAAGGCCTCCACAATACCAACAATCGCATAGAAATTCATTCTTTCCCGTGCAATGATTGTGGCTTGGTAAGGTATTGCAATTAAATTAGTACAAAAAGAAAGGACTGCAAATTGGTAAATCCAATCAGCTGCGTACATCCTTTCATTTGGTATTGTCATTTTAGCATGGAGAAACCACAAACCAATAGTCTCAGCAAGCAGTATTACTATCCCGATGACTATTGCAAACAATACTAAATTAATATTGAATATCTTATTGAGCTTATCATAATCACCTCTTCCTAGTTCAAACGCAAAAAAACGCTGTGAAGCAGATGCCAGTGTTCTGCTTAGGAATGAAAACATAACGACCACACCTCCTACGACATTATAAATGCCGTAGTCTTCCTCACCAAGAACGCTGAGCACAACTCGAGCCGTATAGAGAGAGATTAGCATAACCAACCCCATCCTAACATACAGCATGAAGGTATTTTTTGCTATTCTTTTATTATTATCAGCCTTTAGAGACATTTCAATACTTCTGTTTCTATTTAACGATATATTTAAATTAAATACGTCCAAACTTTTACCGGACACGTACCAACTTGAAAGAACCTTACTCCTATGCACAAATCTTGAGTTTGGTATTGCTATATTCTCCCAATATTACATCGCTGTTATAATTTGTTTGCGATATCAATTGCATCACAAAGCTGATTGGCAACAACTTTTCTTCCTGTAGGGTTGTCGGTCATTGGGAAAATTGCATTAATGCCATAGAAGAATTGGCAATCTTGAATACGCCCTAATACTACCAACTCTTTATCTGACAAGTACTCTTTAAATTCTAGAACATCCTTAATTGCATTCTTTATATCTTCTCTCTGTTGACGCCAATGGTCAAGAATTGTTGAACCAGCCACCAGCAGCGACATATAAGAAGGGGTGGTCAAAAAACTTGTTGACTCTAAATGATTGACGATTTCTTCTCTTCCAGGCTTGTACTTAACAATAATTGCTGTTGGTATTGTTGCGACAGCACAATCCTCCATCTTCTGCTTAATGACTTTCTTCTTTTCTTCTATAAATGGTCGCATCTTCCTTGCACGCATTCCATATGGGAGCCAAGTAACCAGAATATAAAAGATAAGACCTGCCAAATAGCTATATGACAGATTTAACATGACCTCAATTTTAGCATCAGCATTAATATCGCTTCCAAATAAGGGTGGTATAACACCCCATCTAAAAAGAAGCATGCTGATGCTAAACAGGGTCAATGCGAATAGTACGCTATTAATAAACCACTTCATTTAAAGCGGTTATTATGATTAAATATGCTCTTCAAACCCACGGAAATGTACATTCAGTTCATGGAGGTGTTCCAGAAGGGTTCCAAGGGGCGTTCCTGCCGTCATTTTAGCAAAGGCATTGACATCCTTGGGGAAGCACTTGCCACCATATCCAAACTTGCCATCAGGGCCAGGCACATAGGTATGGGTATCGTTGATATAGCCAGACAAAAGAACACCTGTATGCACTTTGCGCCAGTCAGCCCCCATCTGCTCACAGTATTCACGGCAGGCGTTGAAGTAAGTTACCTTATATGCTCCAAATACATTGTGCATGTACTTGGTAAGTTCTGCTTCCAGTGGAGTCATAACAGTAAACTTCTTACCCACAAAGATTTTGGTGAGCAGTTCATGTGCTCCAGTAAACACCATTGTTTGTTTCTTGAAGTCCTCTATGTGAGTACGTTCAGTCAAGAACTCCGGCATATAATGAACCTTATGACCAGTCTCCTTAGAGAGGCGGTCACTTGTTCCCGGAAGAATAGTGGTACGAACAAATACCGGCACATCAGGAAGCTTTGTGATAAGTTCCTTCATCAGAGTCAAGTCCTGTGTGCCATCATCTTCTGTTGGAACATGAATCTGCAAGAATGCAATATCAATGTTACTCAGGTCATCATTATAACCCTTAGGCGGGTCACTGATGAACAGTTTACACTCTGGATTGTTATGCTCCAACCAATCTTTCAAGGCTCCACCTACGAAGCCACATCCAATAATACCAACGTTAATCATTGTCTTTTAAATATTTAATTTGTTATTAACTTATTTCGTAATTTAAGAATGTACGTCCGATGTCAATTGTTAATTGTTAATTGTTAACTGTTAATTTTCAACTTTTTGATGTCTTGTTCACCTAATCACTATCTCAGAATATCTCTTTGGACTTTCGCGCCAAAAACCGGAATCCGCAAAGTATCCATTAAAACCTCGACAACACGTTCCTGTATTTCTTATACACCTGTATAAACAGGTTATCAATTACAATAAGAATGGTAATGAACAAGAATATATTGTAATATCTCTGTACTTTCTCATTGTTCAACTCTTGAAACGTCGGTATATTGTTTTGATATGACAACGTGTTATGAGCACAACGGTTACGATGTTTATACAATAATGAGTAGGAGGCTGCAAAAACAGTATCATCGGTCATGCTCTCAAGAGTAAGATTGTCGGTACTCCTAAAAATCTGGTCACCTGCCTCAATGTTATTTAAGTCAAAATGAGCAATGATATCAAGAAATGTATCATATTCACCTGGATAGCATGTTACTATGTTGCTATTGTCAAGAATGTCCTTGATGCTATTAAATGAACGTTCAATAAATGCTTGCTTGTTGGCAGGGCCTCCGCCAAAGACCGAATAGCTTGGTTTTAAGGTTCTAACCGCTGACACCAAGTCACTAAACACGGTACTCTTGTCTTTCAGCTTCGAGCATTCACCAAGATCCCATTTGTTGTATCGAGTATAGCGGTATTCATAATCCTCAGTGGCTAAATCCCAGCAGATGCATTTCAGTTTTTGCTCTTGTGCGCCTGTCATTCGCAGAAAGAGGGAATGAAGTATATAGCCACTAACGCCATAGAACTCAATACCGTTGTTTATATTGTTGGAGTCGGAAATGACATCGCGCAACAGGTTCGACAACGGGGTCTCGATAAACTCAGAGTGCCTAAACTGGGACAATGACATAATTACTGTATATTGTTATTGAGTCTTTGATTCTATTACGTAAATATGTCACCTTACCAGGAGAGCGTTTATGAGCCTCATTGTCTTTGAAAGCATCTATTTTGGCATTTAACAGGCCTTTTAACTCATCAAACTTATCTTCTTTGAGAGTCTTTCCCTCTATAACAACCTGATAAATCAATCCAAAGTTATATACGTCAGCATCTATAATAGAAGCATACTGCCTTCCCAAACCTAAGGCTTCTACATACTGTGTCAGCACTTGTAGTCGAGGAACAATATTCGCTTTCCCTATTATTGTAGAGAACTGTCCAAACCTACTGCTTTCACGGTCTTCGACAACAGCATTGATATAATCTTCATACTGCTGCTCCAGTTGTTCCTGGCGATAGCACTTTCTGGCTATCCTAGTCTCTGAATTCTGATGCTTATATTGTGAGAGGAACGCCAAACTACGCACAAAGTCGTAACCCTTCGGTGCATTATCTTGAATGACCTTAGCACTCTCGTAACAACGTGCTTCGAAAAGTGGAACAAGCTCAGAATCCAAATAATAGAGTGCCTTGCGACTCTCCTGACCACTAAGACCTACACCCTGCTGATTGATATTTCGGAAAACAGCTGAATAAAAACGCTGTTGCGCTACCTCATCGTTGGTGGAAGGAACTATATATGAGAAACCAAGGTTGATTTTGGGCAAATCCCATTCCTCTAATACAGTCTCTGCCTTCAGAGTATCATACTTTGCAATATCAACATGCCTTAGAATATCAGCCCTTTCCAGATAGATATGGTCAGCGTCCAGAATCTGGTTAAATGTCCAAGCTATGATTTCCTCTGTGCCTTCATCAAGGTCATCTGCCTCACCATCACGGAACAAAGGCTGCACGGGCTCCTTGAACTCGTCAAATTTGGGATATATCCCCAAATAGCCTAACAATACACTGGTAAGACGCTGTTGACCGTCAAGGATGATATTCTCATTTGAGACATTTTTCTTGAAAGAGCCCAAGATCACCGGTGGTACAAACAATCCTTCTTTTAACTGAATGAGGAACTTCTCCACACTCTCTTTCGACCACACAAAGTGTCGCTGGTAAGCTGGTAACAAGATATTGCGTTTCAATATCAAGTCCAGCCAATGCCTGAGTGTGTATTCTCCGTAAAATATCTTGCGTTCCATATGTTATTTTATTCAATGTGGAGATTCTCTGAAACCAACAGAGAAATCTCCTCATCCGTTGTAGTTGAATCTTGGTTGGTTTTAAGTGCCTTCTCTGCGGCCTTGAGAGCTCTTGCAGAAGTAGAGGGTACAATTCCAGAGTATATCAAATTCTCTTCATGCTCTAATACTCGTCTTTGTTCAACAATCTGCTGATTGTTTAGAAGGCCTGACTTTATATCAGAAAGAAGGCCTGCATAACGGTTTCTCAAGTCGTGCATAGTGGCCGCAAAATGCTCATTATCCGTTGCTGCTTTACCAAGATTCTCTGACTTATAAAGTACTGTAAAGAAAGTCAACGCTAAGGAAAGAACTGCAAGAACCGGAATCACCATTCCTTCCGGTAACCATTTCAGCACATTGATTATGGCAGCGGCAGAAACCAAAACAGAGAGAATAGCCAATACAGTATTATGACACTTATTATTCTTAACATGGATTGATGCCTGACAGAGATGTATCTTATGAGTCCATATCACTTTTACAAAACGCTCTTCTATCTCACGATATAGAACTTTAGTACTATTATCCATAAACGCTACTCCTTTGACATATATTGCAACACCTTGTTCAAGCAATCCACATCCTTGGTGGTTTCAACATAATCACCACTGCCTGGAGCTGTTAATGAAAAACTCCAAGAAGGGCATTCGTTATAGAGTTTCTTCTCGTATGTACCCCACGGCTTATCTGAACTTTCTTCCCCGGGACGAAGCCAATGCCAATCATCAATGTGACTATAAACAAAACTATCAATCACAATACCAGAAAGATGATAACTCTTAAATTATCACGTATTTCCCGCATATGTTTGCAGGTATCAAATAGGAGTCCATTGCTCTCTCTGTTTTTGGCTGCCATGGCATCCTGCTCAGCCTTAGGATTGGTGGAACGCCAGTTGCCACCCATATTGGTGTCAGGGTAATCATACTTACCGTTCCAGTTACCATACCAATCTTGTTGTTGGAAAGCAGGCAATATCTCAAACTTCATCCCGTCAGAGAAGTCAATGACAATCACCTGTCCGTCAGCTCGAACATTACTTCTTGAATAAGTTTGCTGGACTGCATTTTTGACAGCTTGTAACAGTCGAGACTGGCCGTTACCTTTATGAGCATCGTAACGTTCATATTCGCTTCGAGGCAATTCGACCAGAATATCAATATCGCTCGTATCAATGGCTGTTCCTCTTCCATAGGAACCGACATAGCGGCTATGTGCAGTCTCGCTATCAATCCCCCAGAACTCAGCACTAATAGCATGAGTAACACGTTTATAACGTTGTGAGATTAGCTTTCGTTGTTCCAAGCTAATCCGTTCACCGCCCTTTGATACAGTATCCATTTATTATTCTGTTTTTCTTGCGCTTTGTACTCATGCGGCTCTGCCGCTTTGATAATCCAGCCGGTGGCGGAGCCACGGGCTGATACCTCTATTCTTAGCTCCAGGCTATATTGGGCAACACCCAATTGTGCCTGGAGCGGTATAATGTCTTAGATATGATATACACCTTCCAACGGGCAGATGTTGTGGCAATCCAGAATAACCTTGCCCTTCAGCTTGTCCCAGTTCTGCTTGATATGGTCGTGCTTCACCATAATGACCACCATATCTACCTCATCAAGGAACTGGTCAAAGTCCAGAATCTGGTTCTTCACAATCTCCTTCTGTGTGAAGAACGGATCAAAAGTCTTGAGGGGACGAGCCAAATGACGCTCCTGGATGTCAATCATCTGAAGAGTGGGGCTTTCACGGATGTCATCAACATTCTCCTTATAGGTCAGGCCATAGAGACCAACCTTGCGGTTGTCTGTGATGCCATGCTCTTCCATAATCTCGTGAATGCGCTCCAAAACAAATACGGGCTGATAATCGTTGGTCTTCATAGATTCATCAATCACCTTAGCCAGCTGGGGATAGTCACCCACCAAGAACCAAGGGTCAACGGAGATGCAATGGCCACCTACGCCAGGACCAGGTTGAAGGATGTTTACACGGGGGTGCATGTTACAGATCTTGATAATCTCATACACATCCATGTTGTCGTGACGGCAGATACGGCTGAGTTCGTTAGCAAATGCAATGTTTACTGCACGGTAGGTGTTCTCAACCACTTTTGTCATTTCAGCAGTACGGATGTCCGTAACAACAATCTCGCCCTGGCAGAAACTGGCATAGTACTGCTTAACCTTTTCACCGATCTCTTTGCTGTCGGCACCAATAGTGCGGTTGTTATGAAGCAGTTCGTATACCATATTGCCGGGGATGATGCGCTCAGGAGCATGAACCAGATTAATGTCTTCTCCAATCTTGAAGCCGTTGGCCTCAATCACGGGGCGTACGAACTTGTCAATGGTACCAGGGCTTACGGTAGATTCAACTACAACTGTTGCACCCTTTGGACATACTTTCATTACTTCCTTTACAGCGGCAACCACGTAGCAGGCATCAACCTTCTTGCTGAACTTGTCGTAAGGAGTAGGAACCGACACAATGTATGTGTCCGTCTTCTGGTATTCTGTAGTGAACTTGATACCAGCTTTAACCGCGGCAGCGAAAAGTTCATCAAGACCATCCTCTTTGAAAGTGGTCTTGCCCGCGTTAAGTGTTGCCACCAACTCTTTATTGTAATCAGTACCAATGACTTCTACACCATGAGAAGCCATCATGAGGGCTGTCGGAAGCCCAATGTAGCCTAAGCCAATAACATTAATCATATTGATTGATATAAAATTAAATCTATTTTACTTCATATCTGTCCACGATCTCGCCGTTGAGGGCATGGACAATCCGGTTGCAGGCCTTTCCGTCGCCATAAGGGTTCACGGCTTTGCTCATACGCTCGTATGCTACGGGGTCATCAAGCAGTGTGCTGACCTCACTGACAATCAGGTCGTGGTTGGTTCCCACCAGATGAACCGTACCACTCTTCAAAGCTTCAGGTCTCTCTGTCGTGTCGCGCATCACCAGCACAGGCTTGCCCAAACCTGGGGCCTCCTCCTGAATGCCGCCAGAGTCGGTAAGGACTACGGTGGATTTCTCCATCAGGTACACAAACTCCAAGTATTGGAGAGGTTCAATGAAGAAGAAGTTGGGGCGCGTCAGGTCCTCGCCAAACACCTCGTGGATAGGCTTACGAACGTTCGGGTTCAGGTGCATGGGGTACACAAAGTCCACATCAGGATACTTCTCGCTGAGGTCCTTCATGGCTGTTACCATGCTAATGAATCCTTCACCAAAATTTTCCCGACGGTGGCCGGTAATAAGAACGAGCTTTTTACCACTGTCCAGGCGGGTTACATCATAGCCGGCTTTCTTCAGCACGTTTATCTGTTCGTCCGCTAGTGCCTTGTCGCTCTTGAGCTTGCTTACTACCATGTGGAGCGCATCGATAACAGTGTTACCCGTCACGAAAATCTGTCCATGAGCCTTCTCTTCCTGCAGATTCTTCTCGCTGAGTGGCGTCGGCGCAAAGTCATACGTGGCAATACGACCAGTAATCTGGCGGTTCATCTCTTCCGGCCAGGGGCTATAGATGTTGTGCGTACGGAGGCCCGCTTCCACATGGCCCACTGGGATCTGCTGATAGAAAGCGGCCAGAGCTGCTGCTGTGCTTGTAGTGGTATCACCATGCACCAGCACCACGTCAGGCTTACTCTCCTTGAGCACATCTCTCATTCCTGTCAGCACACGTGCCGTCACATCATACAGGTCCTGTCCCTGCTTCATGATGTTCAGGTCATAATCCGGCTTCACATCAAAGATGGTCAGCACCTGGTCTAGCATCTCTCGATGCTGACCGGTCACACAAACAATCGTTTCAAACTCATTCGGATGCTTTTGGAACTCCTTTACCAGCGGACACATTTTAATTGCCTCCGGCCGGGTTCCAAATACTAGCATTACTTTTTTCATTCCTGTATATTTTGTTAAATTATTCCTTATATTTTAAATAGCCGGCGGGTTCCCCGCCCCGATAATGATTTTTTCACTTAACCATACTACAATAAGCATTTCTCCCAATTCTCATAACTGAGTGAAGCAGAACCCCTTTCCAGCCCTCGCAGCTCTAGCAGTAGTTGCTGAGTGCATCAGAGTACAAAAACAAGAGGTAGTTAATTAAAAGCTCCAATTACTTAACTCTTCCTCCCATTCTACTTTTAACTTTTCATTGGTTTGTAAATCTATCGCTTCCTTCATAACTTCAGATGCTTTAGCGTTTCCAAGCTTGTACAAACACTTCGCCTTATCATGACGAAAAGCTGCACAGTACTCTGGTTGTTTGTTATTTTCCTGTGCAATGGCTTTATTTATAAAATCCAAAGCCTTTGGATAGTTACAATTGCCATAGTATACTTTACAGAGATATCAATGAACTGCTTTGGCCACTCCGGCGTGCTCAACGGCCAAAACCGACTCCCCACGCCCCCAGCCATGATTACTATGTAGTTTTTCGCATTTGTTTGTTTTTCTTTCTGTGATATCAATTGCCACCGAACATAGCACGTAGATCATTTGAATCCATCTTACTCAGGGCAAACCGAACCTTCTTTTTGTTTTTCTGTACTTAAAATAGTTAATCTCGCCAGCGCCAGAAGTCGTGAATCGAAGCAATAGGCCGCAGAAAACGATTGTCTGCCCTGATTCGTTTGATCTTCCTTCTCAATCTCCAGAAGGAGTTTCACGAACCGCGCATGTGCCTGCTCTCTCGAGTACCCCATCAGAAACACCGCCCGGCTTCTTCAACTTCCCCACCACCATCCGATATTCATTGTCCTTCACCACCATCGTCACATCGTCCCGCCTCCCCAGCACCTCAAACCCCGCATAATCCACCACACCCTGCCCCCCCCATCCCGGCATCCCCAACCCAAACACCATGAAAGGGTTATATTGGTTTGGGTGATTCTGCTCTGTGGAACTCCAAAATAGCTCAAATCCACAACTTTTTTCTCAACTCGATAATCAATACTTGATAATTTCTTCAAAAAAATAGGCAGTACTGAATCTTTAGCAAACTCAATTCCCGGAACATTCTCAACCAAGACAAATCCGGGACGATAATAGTCAACGAAACGATAAAAACTAAGGAGTAGGTTCTTGGTTTTTTGGGATTTGGTTCGTTCAGTATTGATAATACTATAGTATTGACAAGGACTACAACCAACAAGGATCAAATCATCTTCGTACCTACGGAGATTGAAATGGCGTTCAAAATAATTACTTCGAAGTCGTTTAATATCCGAATAAATAAATCTCGTCCCAGGATTATTACTCTCATAGGTCTCTTTAAGCGAGTTCTCAAAATCCACTCCTGCTATGACATCTATACCTGCCTGACGCAAGCCATATGTCATACCGCCTCCACCACAAAAGAAATCGATTGCCCTCATAAATAGAATTAAAAATGAATAATGAAACTCATAAACTCCATCCTAATATCACCTAATACTCGAAATCATAATTAGTAATATTACTATTACTAGTCTTTCGGCCTCTATAAAAGTCTTGTCTCAGCAACCTCATACGACTCAACAAACCGCAATTCATTAATCACCCGCTTCGTATGAAACGACAACTGATCATATGTCTTGTAGGCTTTCAATTCGGCGATAGCGGCGGGGGCATCCAGGACGCCGCTTTCGTAGAGGTTCACCACGGTAAACACGCGATCGTTGGCGACGGGGCCAAAGACCAGGTCGTAGTCGTGCTTGACGCCTTTTCGGCTATCAACCACGAAGTTCAGCCAGGCTTCGTCAACGCCGTTAAATTTCCGAATCTTCAGATCCGGACTTATAAGTAAGGCATCGTCAATCTCAAAAACAGAGACAACACGTCTGTCCACTTTCGCACGATCCTTTTTTATCTGAGTCCAATGTTCAGCCTGCTCTTTCTGCGTCGTGGTATAGAATCCTTTACCGAAATCGGTTTTCTTCCGACAAGAGTGCAGGTTCGGTTTGCGAACCTCGACTACTGACCCGTGATACAATCTCATCGCTTCTTCCTCCTATTTATATAAAGTTGAACTTCGTCTATTACATAGCCGGTCCCCTGCGTATGCAGTAGGTCGTAATGCTTGAGCAGGAAATCATCAGCCTCGTATTCCATGAAAAGTGCCAGTGCTTGCATCCCACTCATCCTCTTGCTGATTGCGTACTTTTCCAGCGTGTATACATAGAACTCGAACGCCTCTCGTGACACTTTCATCACATGCGCCTTGCGTCTGGCCTCGAATTCATCATACAACGCATCCGAACTCAAATACCACCACTTTGCTCCCTCGTTGTATAGTTCATTGTACATCGGATTTGAATAGATGTACACCAAGGCTTCATCCAGCGAGATTCTTCTCCTCTCGGCAATGTACTCTGCTAAACTGGCTATCTTGACCGGTACTATGTTATCTTCGTATACTCCCATAATATTTTGTTATTATCTCGGCATATCGCCACTCCAGCCGTGGCCCAGGTCCCAGTGCTCGTCGTAGACAAACTCGAAGTACGGCAGGGAGAACTCCTGTTCCAGCAGATCGGAGAGCTCGTCCTGGATGGGCTCGGCCCACTTCCCCACCAGCACAATGAACTTATCTATGTTCCAGGCCACACGTCCACGAGGCACCTGCGTGTAGTCGCCCTTGAACTTTGTGGGCTCATGAGTGGCCTGCGCACGAAAGTACTCCTTCGCCCAAATCTGACGGTGCAGCTTAGGATAGTTGATGAAGGGCACGCCTTTCTCGGCCGCCTCCTCCACCATTTTGGGTGTGATCTCCTTTTTATGCACCCCAAAGAAGCTATGCTCCTGAGGGTCGTACCAGAAGATTCCGACGCACGGCATCTGCTCGTCGAAGGACTTCATGTCCTCCATCTGCGCCTTGCGGTCTTTATCTGAAAGTTGTGTCATTGTCTGTTGTTTTCTCGGTTTGAGGGAGTTACCCGTAATATTCCTTGTACCACTCCGCAAATTTCCTGAGCCCTTCGCGGAGCGGGGTGCGGGGCGTGAAGCCAAAGTCGCGCTCCAGGGCAGTGGCATCTGCGTAGGTTGTGGGGACGTCTCCGGGCTGCATAGGCACCAACTCTTTGTGCGCCTCGAAGTCATAGCCCGCGGGCAGCACGCCCGCACGGATGAGTTCTTCTTGTAGGATCTGGACAAAGTCCAGCAGGTTCTCGGGCTGGCCGCCGCCTATGTTGTAGAGAGCGTGCGATGCTGGACCCGGTCCGGCATGACGGAACATCACCCTGACGATTCCTTCGACAATGTCGTCCACGTACGTAAAATCCCTGCGGCAGTCTCCGTAATTGTATATTTCAATCTTCTCGCCGCGGACCAGCTTGTCCGTAAACCCGAAGTAAGCCATGTCGGGCCGACCGGCCGGGCCATACACGGTGAAAAAACGCAGGCCCGTGCAAGGGATGCCGTACAAGCGGCTGTAGCAGGAAGCGAAAAGTTCGTTGCTCCGCTTCGTCGCCGCGTAGAGGCTCACCGGCTCGTCCACCTTATCGTCCGTACTGAACGGCACCTTAATGTTGCCACCGTAGACAGAGCTGCTGCTGGCATAGACCAGATGCTTGACCGGATACCGCCGGCATGCTTCCAGAATGTTGTAGAAGCCCAGCACGTTGCTTTCCACATACGCATCGGGATGCTTGACGCTATCCCGCGCCCCTGCCTGGGCAGCCAGGTTCACCACAACGTCGAACCGGTTCTCTTCGAACAGCCTGTCCACCAACTCGCGGTCCGCGATGTCGCCTTTCACGAAAACATACTCGTGTTCGGGATGATTCCCCGCCTTATCCTCTACCCTCCGTAACCTGTACGCCTTCAGCGCCGGATCGTAATACCCGTTCAGGTTATCGAGCCCCACGATGCGCAACGGCTTCTCATTCTCGAGCAGCCTGAGCACCAGATGCGCTCCGATAAACCCGGCACTGCCGGTCACGAGTATCGTCTTTGACATGCTAGAAAAGCTCAATCCAATAAGTAAACCCAAAGCTCTCCCCTGGCCTCAGGCTGTGGATCAAGTAGCGCTCGAAGATGTCGCCGGTGAAGCCGCGGAGGTCGGAGATGCCGCACCAGGGCTCGAGGCAGACAAAGGGGCATCCGGGTTTGTGTGGGGCCCAAAGGCCGTAGGCTTCGGTCTGGTCGCTGCCGACGGTCACGTAAGGGCGCTTGTTCTTATCCAGCAGCGCGACGCTCTTCACGGCGCTGTGCTCCAGCATGAAAGTGTCGATGGCGAAAGTATCTGCCGTGATGGGCAGGAGGCCGTCTGCATCGACCGGCATGGGCACGGGCGCGTCCAGTTCGGTGAGGTAGCCACCGTCCAGGCCGTGGCTGAGCATCGGCTGCTTGACCGGCTGACCCTGGGCGTCGAAACACTGCAGATAGCCGTGCACGGGGTCTTCCTCATGGTAGTCCGGCAACAGGATCGCAGGGTGGGCTCCGATCTGGAAATGCATATCGCGCCTGTCGCGGTTCAGCACTTCCCACTCTGCGTAGAAACGCTGTCCCTCAGAGTGATAGCGCACCGACAGCTCAAATTTGTACGGGTACCTCTCCAGCGGGCAGCCGAAGAGTACATAGCGCTCCCCCACCTTCACGAACTCCGAATCCCGGGCAAAGCCGTGCTGGCCCATCGGGTATTCTTTGCCGTCCACGCGAAACACGCCGCCATACACTTTCCCCACCATGGGGAACAGAATGGGCGACCGCCGGCCCCAATACTTGGCATCTCCATGCCACAAATACTCGCGGCCGTCCCGCTTCAGGCTCTGCAGCTCAGCGCCGTGATTCGCTATCTCGAATGCAATACTCATATTTTTTCTCAGCTTAGTGCGGTAGGTGTAACATTTTTTGGCCTATCTACCGCAAATTCGGCCTTATTTGCGGTAGGTGTAACAGAAAAAAGCACACCTACCGCACCCAAAGGTCAAAATCACTTCGTATATCGCGCATCTACCACGGCCCAGTCCACCACCTGCCACAACGCCTGCAGGTGCGCGGCGCGGCGGTTCTGGTAATCGAGATAATAGGCATGCTCCCAGACGTCGAAGGTCAGCAAGGGCCTGTATCCGTGCGGCAAGGGGTTGTCGGCATTGGCGTACTGTGCGATGGACAACTCACCGCCGGCATCTGCCTGCAGCCAGACCCAGCCGGATCCGAAGAGGCCCACGCCTTTGGCCTCGAACTCAGCCTTGAAGGCGTCGAAGCTGCCCCACCGCTCCTCGATCTTGGCAGCGAGGGCTCCAGTGGGCGCAGAGGCTACCTGCATAGGGAGCGCGAACTGCGTAAAATACAGTTCGTGGTTCAGCACCTGTCCGGCATTGTTGAACAGTGCGCCGGCCGGGGCCCTGCGGACAATGTCTTCCAGCGGAAGGCCGTCGAGGCCGCTGCCCGGCAGGAGTTTATTGAGATTGTCCACATAGGCCTGCAGATGCTTGCCGTGGTGGAATTCGAGGGTCTTGGCGCTGATGGCCGGCTCGAGGGCGGCCAGCGAGTACGGGAGTTCTATAAGCGTAAACATCTTAGTAGTTTTCGGGTTTGAGCTGGAAGTAAGACTGTTCGTGGTCGCAGACCGGGCAGATTTTAGGGGCCTTCTTGCCGATGACGATGTGGCCGCAGTTGCTGCACTGCCAGATGACGTCGCCATCGCGCGAGAAGACAATGCCTTCCTGGATGTTCGCGAGCAGCTTGCGGTAGCGCTCTTCGTGTTCCTTCTCGATCTTGCCCACCATGCGGAACTTGGCGGCAATCTCCTTGAAGCCTTCTTCTTCGGCTTCCTTGGCCATGCGGGCATACATGTCCGTCCACTCGAAATTCTCGCCATCGGCAGCGTCAGCGAGATTCGCCTCGGTGCCGGGCACCTTGCCGTCGTGGAGGTACTTGAACCAGATTTCGGCGTGTTCTTTTTCGTTCGCAGCGGTTTCCTCGAAGATCTTCGAGATCTGCACATAGCCGTCCTTCTTGGCTTTGGACGCGTAGTAGGTGTACTTGTTGCGAGCCATCGACTCACCGGCAAAAGCCTCCTGGAGGTTTTTTTCCGTCTTGGTGCCTTTGAGATTCATGATTGTAAACTATTTGATAACCAATTATTGCTTTTCTTCAGCCTCCCATTTGCGGGACGCCAGGATGGCGACGCCCAGGAACACGAACAATGCGCCGAAGAGCGCAACCGGCAGGGAACTCATGCCGCAGCCGAGCACGAAAATCAACATGCCGAACACCATGGACAGGATGGGCAAAATTGCCACTAAAATTCTTAAAGCCTTTTTCATATGATGATTTGTTTATTTTAATCGCGTTTGAAAATATCTCTGGTGTAGACCTTATCCTGCACGTCGTCCAGAACGGGGTCGTAACGGTTGGCGATGATGGCCTGGGCGCGGGCCTTGAAAGTGGCCAGGTCGTTGACCACCTCAGAACCGAAGAAGGTGCTCCCGTCTTCGAGTACGGGCTCATAGACGATGACCGTGGCTCCTTTGGCCTTGATACGCTTCATGATGCCCTGGATGGCGCTCTGGCGGAAGTTGTCGGAATTCGACTTCATGGTGAGGCGGTACACGCCGATGGTCACATGCTTCTCTTCCGCGGCCGAATACGCGTTGGCGGCGGTGTAGCTGTAGTAGCCCGCCTTGCTCAGCACCTGGTCGGCGATGAAGTCCTTGCGGGTGCGGTTGCTCTCGACGATGGCCTGGATCAGGTTTTCCGGCACGTCGTTGAAGTTGGCCAACAGTTGCTTCGTGTCTTTCGGCAGGCAATAGCCGCCATAGCCGAAGCTCGGGTTGTTGTAATGGTTGCCGATGCGCGGGTCGAGGCAGATGCCGTCGATGATGGCCTGCGTCTCCAAACCCTTGACCTCAGCGTATGTATCCAGCTCATTGAAGTAGCTCACGCGCAGCGCCAGGTAGGTATTGGCGAAGAGTTTCACGGCTTCCGCTTCCTTCATGCCCATGAACAGCGTCGGGATGTCCTGCTTGATGGCGCCTTCCTGCAGCAGGCGCGCGAAGGTATGCGCGCGTTCCTCCAGGTCGTTCGTCATGACCTTCCGGATGGCCTCGTTCTCTTCTTCGAAACCCGGCATCATCTTCGGATAGCCCACGATGATGCGGCTCGGATAGAGGTTGTCGTACAGCGCCATGCTCTCCCGCAGGAACTCCGGCGAGAACAGCAGGTTGAACTTCTTCACGCCTTTGGAGGCGTATTTCACATACAAACTGCGGGTGTAACCCACAGGGATGGTGCTCTTGATGACCATCGTGGCGTCAGGGTTGACGGCCAGCACGAGATCGATGACTTCCTCCACATGCGACGTGTCGAAGAAATTCTTCTGCGGGTCGTAGTTGGTGGGCGCAGCGATGATGACGAACTCGGCGTTTTTGTACGCAGAAGCGCCATCGAGCGTTGCCCGCAGATTCAGTGGCTTCTCGGCCAGGTATTTCTCAATATAATCGTCCTGGATGGGCGAAATTTTCTGGTTGATCTTGTCAACCTTTTCGGGGATCACATCGACGGCGACCACTTCGTTGTGCTGCGACAGCAGTGTGGCCATACTCATGCCGACGTATCCGGTTCCGGCTACGGCAATTTTCATATCGTTCGATCAGTTAAGTTTTTCCAAATATTGCGGCGGGATGTTCGAGAGGGCTACCACCGCGACGCCCTTGATGGCCACCAGCACCTTGCGGGCGTGGCGGATGCGCTTCACATAGCCCTCGGCACCCTGGTATGGGCCGTCCGTCACACGCACGAGGTCGCCCTTGCATAGTTTCTCCGTGTCGCTGCCCAGGTAGATGGCATCCGGATCGGTCGCTGCCAGCGACGTGGCGATGCGGAAGATGTCCATCTCACGGTCCGGAATCCGTCCGGGGCGCTTGCGGGGATCCGTCAGGTCCGGGTAGTACAGCATCCGGCCGTCGTGCCTTGCCTTGTAGTCCAGCAGCTGCTTCTCGGTGCAGTGTACGAAGAGCAGCGAGGCGATAAGTCCGGGGAGGTAGGTGTCATGACCGGCTTTCCGGAAGTCCTGCTGCACACCGTCGGCCTTGTTGTAGAAGACCTTCAGGGCATACCAGGCGGCGTTTTCGTTTTCCATCTGCTGTTTATGTTACTAAGGGTTCGCGTACGGACATACCTTTCACTCCCCCATCTCCAGAAGCGGGCACAAAGCCAGGCGACCGCAGGAAATCGGGCGAGGAAGGTACGGTGCCGTGCTCTGTTCAAGTCACTTTCCCGGACCTTGCGTTGTAAAAAGGGATAATAATGTCCTAAATGGTACAGTTATCCATATTAGAACAACGCAAATACAAATGTATAAAATTTAGTTGAGTATTACAAATTATTCGCGCGTGCGCGAATGGCAGTTGAAGAAATGTCAAATTGAGGGGCCTCGGCAAACAATGTAACACCCTTTGCCCCAGCTGCATTGAGCGCGTCGACCACGGGACCCGCATCCGTGCCGGGACGCGGATAGACCCACACCTCGAAGTCGTGCAGGATATCTTCCCCTTTGTGCCAGCGTGAAAGCGAGGTGATGTTGTCGCCGCCCATCACGAGCACGAACTGCTTCCGGGGTTCCGACTGTTGCAGATACCGCAGGGTATCAATGGTATAGCGTGGCGGCGGGAGATGGAATTCCACGTCGGATACGGTCACGGGAAGGCCGGCCTCGGCGATGGCTGCGCGGGCGGCGGCCAGGCGCTCTTCTGCATTGTCGAGCAGGCCCTGCCCTTGCTTGAAAGGGCTTTGCGGCGACACCACCAGGCGCACCTCCGCCGCCTCGGTCTTTTCCACGAGGTAGCGCAGGATGGCCAGGTGCCCTTCATGGATGGGGTTGAACGACCCGAACAGCAGGGCGACCCGGTTTTTTTTGTGATGGAAGAGCCGGCACATGGGGATTATTTCCGGACGAATCCGCCCACCACGCGGTCCGCTTCCGCCAGGCAGGTTGCGAGGTCGTCGTTCACCAGGATATAGTCGAAGCGGGGCTGGTACATCATCTCGATCCGGGCCTTGCGGACCCGCTCCTCGATGAAGGCCGGAGAGTCGGTGCCGCGGTTCTCCAGGCGGCGGCGTATCTCCTTGATAGACGGTGCTTTGACGAAGATCGATAGAGCGTCATCGCCGAAGTATTTCTTGAGGCTGACACCGCCCTTCACGTCGACGTCGAAGAGGATGACCTTGCCCATGGCCCAGATGCGTTCCACCTCCGATTTCAGGGTGCCGTAGTACACGCCGTTGTACACCTGTTCGTATTCCACGAACGCGCCGGCCTCGATGCGGCGGCGGAATTCATCCACCGAGATGAAGTGATACGCCACACCGTCCTGCTCCGTGCCGCGGGGGGCGCGGGTGGTCGCCGAGACCGAGAAGGCAAAGCAGTCAAACGATTCCAGCAAGTGGTTGACCACGGTTGTCTTGCCCGATCCGGAAGGCGCCGACATGATGACAACTTTTCCCATTGTGTTTTTTGTATTTCAGAAATACAAATTTAACAAATCTTGGTGAAATTCCATTATATTTGTGACCGATTACCCAAGGCAATCATTATCAACAAATACTGCAATATGGTTTCTTACAAAGAATTGGGCCTTGTCAACACCCGCGAGATGTTCGCCAAGGCAGTCAAAGGCGGTTACGCCATCCCCGCTTTCAACTTCAACAATATGGAGCAGCTCCAGGCCATCATCAAGGCCTGCGCCGAGACCAAGTCTCCGGTGATCCTCCAGGTTTCCAAAGGAGCCCGCAACTATGCCAACCAGACCCTTCTCCGCTACATGGCGGAAGGTGCCGTGGCTTACGCCAAGGAACTGGGCTGGAAACGTCCCCAGATTGTCCTGCACCTCGACCATGGCGACAGCTATGAGGTCTGCAAGAGCTGCGTCCAGACCGGCTTCTCGTCCGTCATGATCGACGGCAGCGCACTGCCGTACGACGAGAACGTGGCCCTCACCAAGAAGGTGGTCCGCTACGCTCACCGCTACGGTGTGACCGTCGAGGCCGAACTCGGCGTGCTCGCCGGTGTGGAAGACGAAGTCGCTGCTGAAGAGTCGCACTACACCAAGCCTGAAGAGGTCATCGACTTCGTGACCAAGACCGGCTGCGACTCCCTCGCCATCTCCATCGGCACCTCCCACGGCGCCTACAAGTTCAAACCGGAGCAGTGCACCCGCGATCCCAAGACGGGCAAGCTCGTTCCGCCGCCGCTCGCCTTCGACGTGCTGAAGCAGATCGAGAAGAAGCTCCCGGGCTTCCCTATCGTGCTCCACGGCTCTTCCAGCGTTCCGCAGGAATATGTCGACATCATCAACACGCACGGCGGCAAGCTCCCCGATGCAGTGGGCATCCCGGAGGAACAGCTCCGCAAGGCTGCGAAGAGCGCTGTGTGCAAGATCAACATCGACTCCGACTCCCGCCTCGCGATGACGGCCGCCGTCCGCAAGGTCTTCGTCGACAAGCCGGGTGAATTCGACCCGCGCAAATACCTGGGTCCGGCCCGCGACGAAATGGAGAAGCTCTACAAGCACAAGATCGTCAATGTGCTGGGCTCCAACGGAAAAGCCAAATAAGGCCATTAGTTTGTGCGCCGTTGCGGGTGGTATTCGGCGAAGCGACCTTTTTTCGGGAGCAAGACGAATACCAGAGCAACAAGCACAAACGCCGCTGTCTACACTTTAAGTTTGAGGTGGATCCTGGTGAAGAGCCAGGTGAAACCGACCATCAGGAATGCGAATCCCAGGGCTTTCACGAGTCCTGGGATTCCGTTTGTAAGGACGGCGGGCCAGGACCAGCCCAGGAGCTGCTGGACGGAGGCCCAGATGGACGGCATCATGTAGCAGGTCAGCGTCGCCGTGCCGGCGGGCGCGATGATGCGGGCCCAGCGGGTGTGGCCTTTCACGTCGGTCGCCCAGTGCAGGAGCCCGAACAGCAACACGAAGATAGCCAGACAGAAGAACGCCCAGGTGGGCGTGGCCAGGTTCTTCGAGATGATCCAGACCCGATGGCTCAGCAGGCCGAACACGCACAGGGCGCCCACCAGCGCCAGGCAGTACGTGAACCATTTCTTCGGCTGATCCCCGATGCGGACCAGCAGCATCGCCATCATCATGCCCGTGGCGCAGAGCAGCGGATGCGTCCAGCCGCCCGGCCAGAAGCCCAGCAGCACGGCGCGGCTCGACCATTCTTTCGGGATGGCCGGCACCGCGTTGAGCACGCAGAGCAGCAACGTCAGCAGCCAGAATCCCTTGAGTTTCTGGAAGTCCCCTTTCAGCGCCACAAACGCCAGCGCACAGGGCAGGTAGGCCCAGCCGATCAGGCCCAGGATCCCCCACCAGCCATGCCGGAATGGCATCTCGTGCACATCTTTGTACACCACCAGTCCGATGAGCAGTGCCGCGCCCAGCATCTGCAGGATCCGCACCCAGGCCGGATAGCGGCCGGATTTTTCGCGGGGATAGCTGTTCCAGACCAGGAAATAACCCGCAATGGCCAGCAGCGTGAGGACAGGCCGCGACAGACCGCCATCCACCCCGCGCAGGTTCATCGAGAAGATGCCCATCACGAGGAGTGCCAGCGTGCGCGAGCAGACATGTCCCAGCACCTGTAACGCATTGTCTCCCTTTTGATAACGGGCACCGATGGCAAAGGGGATCGACAGGCCGACACAGAAAAGGAAAGCCGGGAACACCAGGTCGGAAAAGCCCAGCATGTCTTCGGTCGTGCGGGCGTGGTGCAGCCAGTGCGGCAGGCCCGACATGCCGGCGAAATCGTTCACGAAGACCATCATGAGCATCGTCAATGCCCGGAAAATGTCGATGGAGGCTATGCGTTTCATGGGACAGGATTGAATCGTTGTCACAAAGATAGTAAAAGAAGATTCACTATCTTTGTCAAAAATACTTCAAAAATCCCATTCCATGGAACGCATCAATACTTCCCATGCACCGGCTGCCATCGGACCCTACAGCCAGGGCATCGACAGCGGCCACGGCCTCGTCTTCGTTTCCGGACAGCTCCCCATCGATCCCGCTACGGGCGCCTTTCCCGAAGGCGGCGTGCAGGCGCAGACCCGCCAGTCGCTGACCAACGCGAAAGCCATCCTCGAAGCCGCCGGCCTGAGCCTGGCCCATGTCGTGAAAACCACTGTATTCCTGGCCGATATGAACGACTTCGGCGCCATGAACGAGGTCTATGCCCAATTCTTCACCGAGCCGTTCCCCGCCCGCAGCGCCGTCGCCGTCAAAACCCTTCCGAAAAACGCGCTCGTCGAAGTCGAGCTGATCGCCGCGAAAGGCTAGATGCTGATCGACGTCAGGATGTTGAACACGTGATACGGGCTCACACCGGGATCACGCTTGTAGACGTAGTTGACCTGCAACCGGAAGTACTTGATGGGCTGCCAGACGATGCCGCCCGTGAAGTGTTGCTGCACATGTCCTTTCGCCCGCGAATTCGCATTGAAATAGTCGTAGCGGAAGCCTACCGCCCATTTCGGGTTGAATCTGAAACCGATGGTGCCATAAGCACCTTCGGCACGGTAGCCATAGGTATGGCCCGCCATGTATTCTCCACGCAGCCAGCCGTATTTGCTGTCGTACGCGATGCCGCCGCCGTACCGGTCGAAGATGTACCAGTCATAGTCGTTGTATTCCGGAGCATATTCGGAATGCGGGCCTACGGTGCGCATGTAATAGCCTGACAGGCAGAGGTCCCGGATCGGGTACACCATCACGCGGGCCATAAGGTCCTTTCGTTTGTCGTCGTCCATCTTGTTGATGCCCGCACCGTTGAAGACGGCGAGGTTGTAGCGCACCAAGGAGTGTCCGTCCGACATCTTATAGATATTGCCATACAGTTGCATACCCAGTTCGCGGCCCGTCGAACTGATGCCCGACAGGTCCGAAGTGCTCATGCGGCAGAAGCGCTGCACGAGCAGCGAATATTCAATCATCTCCAGCCGAAGCGGCGCGTACTCCGAGTTCTCGATGGAGAGCGGGGTCTTGAACTGGCCCACCTGGATGCCGATCTCCGGGCGGATCGTGTACTTCAGGAAGTAGTCCGTCAGCTTCGGCGAATTCGCCACCTCTGCCTGGATCTTGTACTCCAGCACACCGAACTTAGGACTCTCATAGACGGTACCGTTCAGGGCGATACGGGCACGCTTGATATAGAACGAATTGGTCATCGTCTGGTCCATCGTGAAGCCGGCCTGGAAGTAACCCGACGGCGTGATGTATTTCATCCAGGGACGCTCCTGCACCTGGGCCGTGATACCAGGGGCCACGGCCAATGCCAGAAGCAGTGTAATCATCAGTTTTTTCATGGTTTATCGAATTTATCTACATTTCTTCTTTAGCCACTTCGCCACTTCGGGCGCGAGGCGGTTTTTGAGCATGCGGTAGACCACACGGTTGTAGGCGCGGAGCCAGTCCAGCTCGCTTTGGTTCAGCAGTTTCTTCATGACGATCGACAGGTCGATATGGCAGCAGGTCAGCGTCTCGAAACCGAAGAAACGGCCGAATTCCGTCTTGTCCACTTCGCGGCAGAGCAACGCGTTCTCGTGGCGGATGCCGTGCTTGCCTTCGCGGTAAAGGCCCGGTTCGTTGGAGGTCACCATGCCGGGCAGCATCGGCTGCGGATTGAAGTCCTGGCGGATGCTCTGCGGGCCTTCGTGCACGCCCGAATAGAAGCCGATGCCGTGGCCTGTGCCGTGGCCGAAGTTCCGTCCGGTTACCCAGAGCGGGCGACGGGCCAGCGCGTCGATCTGGCAGCCGGCGGTCCCTTCGGGGAACTCAGCCATCGTCAGGTCGACCATTCCCTTGAGTACCAGCGTGTAATCTTCCCGTTCCTGCCGCGAGCAGCGGCCCATGGGCACCGTGCGGGTCGCGTCGGTTGTGCCATACACGAAATGTGCGCCCATATCGATGAGATACAGGCCGCGGGGCTTGATGACGGCCGAGCCCTCGCGCGGCGTGGCGTAGTGCGGCAGCGCGGCGTTCGGTCCGTAGGCAGAAATGCTCGGGAAACTCTCTCCCCGGTAGCCTTCCACCTTGCTCCGCAGCTCCTTCAGCTTCTCGGAAGCATCCCATTCCGTGATCTGGGCGCCGCCTTTCACGGAGGTCTCGAGCCAGAACAGGAAGTTTTCGAGCACGATGCCGTCTTCGATGAAGGCGCGGCGGAATCCCTCCAGCTCCTTCTTGTTCTTGATGGCTTTGCGCAGGATGACCGGCGATGTGCCGAACCGGATGGCGGACTCGGGGAAGATACGCTGTATCAGCTTGTATGTGTGATAGTTGAGTGTCGAAGGGTCGATGAAGAGAGTGCCGCATTCCTGCTGGCGGTCCTGCAGGGCGTCTTCCAGCACGCTATAGTCGGCGAGGATGACATCTTTGGCTTCGGGCACTTCGGAGACGTGGCGGACGAACCAGATGGCATCCTTGGGCGTAACCAGCAGGAAGGAAATGACATACGGGTTGTAGTCGATATCGGAGCCGCGCACGTTGAGCAGCCAGGCGATCTCGTCGAGGGCAGAAAGGAACATGGCGCCGCAGCCGGCTTTCTGCATCTCGCCGCGCAACCACGCGAGTTTTTCCCTGCGGGTCTCCCCCATCAGCTTTTCGTCGAGCCATTCCACGGGGGATGTCGGGATGGCGGGCCGGTCCTGCCACCACTGGCTGAGCATGTCGGGCGTGTCGATGAGCTCGTAGCCGCCGAGGCCGTAGGCGTTGCGCAGGGTCTGGTCGAGTTTCTGTACGGCGCCGACGCTCTGGCAGAGGCCGTCGATGGCGACTTTCACGGGTTTCGTACGGAAGTGGCCGGCGAGCCATTGGGGAATCGGAACTTCCTCAGGGACACGGGTTTTATGGAGTTCGATACCGGTGCCGGCGAGTTGTTGGTTGGCTTGGATGAAGTAGCGGGTATCGGTCCACAGGCCGGCGTGGTCCTGGGTCACGACGATGTCGCCGGCTTCTCCGGTGAATCCGCTCACCCATTCGACTTGTTTCCACCGCGGGGCGGGATACTCGCTGCTATGGGGATCTGTTCCGCTGACTATCACAGCGTCGTATCCGAGCTTTCGGATCTCTTGGACGCGCTGTGCATATATATTATTGCTTTCTGCCATAATTTGCAAAGATAGTGAAAATAAATGAATCGCAGACGATAAGGCTTGTACTCTGCGCTACCACCCGCGCTGTCGCACAAGCCTCAAATAGATAATTACTTACGTAAATAATTACTTGAGTTGAATCCAGTCGACGGGAGCCTCGATGGTAATCTCTTCTTTCTTTACGGGATGGAGGAAGGTGATGCGGCGGGCGTGGAGCGAGATGCCGCCGTCGGGGTTGGAGCGTGGAGCGCCGTACTTGAGGTCGCCCTTGATCGGGCAGCCGATGGTGGAAAGCTGGCAGCGGATCTGGTGGTGACGGCCGGTCAGCAGTTCGACTTCGACGAGGTGGTAGCGGTCGGTATCGCGCAGGACCTTGTAGCGCAGGCGGGCGAGCTTCGTACCTGTCCGTTCCCGGTCGTAAGCGTAGCTTTTGTTCTGTTTTTCATTGCGATACAGCCAATGTTGCAACTCCCCTTCCGCCGGGTCCGGCCGGGCGCAGGTCAGCGCCCAGTAGGTCTTGTGGACATCGCCGTCGCGAAACATCGCATTGAGCCGCTCCAGGCATTTGGACGTCTTGGCAAAAACGGCAATGCCGCTCACCGGCCTGTCAAGCCGATGCGGCACACCCATGAACACATGCCCTGGCTTGCCGTCGCGCTGCGCGATGAACGCCTTCAGCGTCTCACTCAACGGCTCGTCGCCCGTCTTGTCGCCCTGGACGATCTCCCCCACCCGCTTATTCATCACCAGCAGATGATTGTCCTCATACAAAATACGACCCGCCAGGTCCGTACATTCTTCAGCTGTCAATTCACGATAAATCATAGCACAAAAATACAAAAAAGGAGACAACCATGCGATTGTCTCCTTCCATTCGTTCGAACGATGTTAATCAGCTTCTCAGCGGAGCTGAGCGGGTGGTATTCGGCGAAGCGACCTTTTTTTGGGAGCAAGACGGATACCAGAGCTCAGCGTAGCGACTGACTATTTCACTTCCTCGTAGTCGACGTCTTCAGGACCCTGGTTGTCGGAGCCGCCGTTGCCCTGAGGACCCTGCTGGCCGCCGAAGCCCGCACCCGGATCCTGCGGACCCTGCTGCTGTGCAGCGCGAGCCATATCTTCGCTGGCAGCATGCCATGCGTTGTTCAGGGCCTCCGTAGCGCGCTCGATATCAGCCAGATTCTGGTTCTTGTGCGCTTCCTTCAGCATGCCGAGAGCATTCTCGATAGCACCCTTCTTGTCGGCCGGGATCTTGTCGCCATACTCCTTCAGGTTCTTCTCCGTCTGGAAGATCATGGCGTCGGCACCGTTGATCTTGTCGATGCGTTCCTTCTCCGCCTTGTCGGCAGCCTCGTTGGCCTTCGCCTCGTCGCGCATCCGCTTGATCTCTTCGTCAGACAGGCCGGACGAAGCCTCGATACGTATCTTCTGCTCCTTGCCGGTGGCCTTGTCACGGGCCGACACGTTCAGGATACCGTTGGCGTCGATATCGAAGGACACTTCGATCTGCGGCACGCCACGCGGGGCCGGGGTGATGCCGTCGAGGTTGAAGCGGCCGATGGTCTTGTTGTCGCGGGCCATCGAGCGCTCGCCCTGGAGCACGTGGATTTCCACGCTCGGCTGGTTGTCCGAAGCGGTCGAGAAGACTTCGCTCTTACGGGTCGGGATGGTGGTGTTCGCGTCGATGAGCTTGGTCATCACGCCGCCCAGCGTCTCGATACCCAGCGATAGCGGGGTGACATCGAGCAGCAGCACATCTTTCACGTCGCCGGCCAGCACGCCGCCCTGGATGGAGGCGCCCACCGCCACAACTTCGTCGGGGTTCACGCCCTTGCTCGGGGCTTTGCCAAAGAACTTCTCCACGATCTGCTGCACGGCAGGGATACGGGTCGAACCGCCCACCAGCAGGATCTCGTCGATGTCAGAGGTCTGGAGGCCCGCATCGCGCAGGGCCTTGCGGCACGGCTCGATGGTAGCCTGGATCAGGCTGTCGCACAGCTGTTCGAACTTGGCGCGGGTCAGGGTCTTGACCAGGTGCTTCGGCACGCCGCCCACGGCGGTGATGTACGGCAGGTTGATCTCGCTCGAGGTCTGGCTCGACAGCTCGATCTTAGCCTTCTCGGCGGCTTCCTTCAGGCGCTGCAGGGCCATCGGGTCCTGACGCAGGTCGATGCCGTTTTCGCTCTTGAATTCATCGGCCAGCCAGTCGATGATCTTGTGGTCGAAGTCGTCACCGCCCAGGTGGGTATCACCGTTGGTGGATTTCACTTCGAAGACGCCGTCGCCGAGCTCCAGGATGGAGATATCGAAGGTACCGCCACCGAGGTCGAACACGGCGACCTTCATGTCTTTGTTCTTCTTGTCGAGGCCATAGGCCAGCGCAGCGGCCGTCGGCTCGTTGATGATTCGTTTCACATTGAGGCCGGCGATTTCACCTGCCTCCTTGGTGGCCTGGCGCTGGGAGTCGCTGAAGTAGGCCGGCACCGTAATGACGGCTTCTTTGACTTCCTGGCCGAGGTAATCCTCTGCCGTCTTCTTCATCTTCTGCAGCACCATGGCGCTGATTTCCTGCGGGCTGTAGAGTTTGCCGTCGATGTCGACGCGCGGGGTGTTGTTGTCGCCGCGAACCACTTTGTAGCTCACGCGCTCGGCCTCTTTCGTCACGCGGTCGTAGGTCTCGCCCATGAAGCGCTTGATCGAGTAGATGGTTTTGAGCGGGTTGGTGACAGCCTGGCGCTTGGCCGGGTCGCCGATCTTGCGTTCGCCGTTCTCGGCGAATGCCACGACGGACGGCGTGGTGCGCTTGCCTTCGCTGTTGATGATGACGGTCGGCTCATTGCCTTCCATGACCGCTACGCAAGAGTTCGTAGTTCCGAGGTCAATTCCAATGATTTTTCCCATGTCTGTATTCTCCTATTTTTTATTTGTTTTCGTTTGTAATTCGATTCAACGCCCTCTTCTTTATCGAAGATTGTGCCACCACCATTTTACTGACAATGTGGCAGAAACCGTTGGCTTTTGCTTGCGGTGCTCTGGTAGTTGCTCCAGAACCGTCTCACTGCGTTCGCATGGGTTCTGGAGCAAGCTACCACCCGCACCTGACGCACAAGCCTCATCGTCTGCGAGATGAATCGCATGTAACGCGAGACAGGTATAGGATCAAAAACCCATGGCCGCCCGTGGCCGTGTGAACGGGAGGGGCCCAAAGCCCTGGCTTTGGGAGGGATGAGCGAAGCGAAGGTTTTTGAGCCTATACCTGCGAGCGATGCGATTCATCCATAAAAAACTGTATCTTTGTCATGTCTTATGGAAGAAAAGGAACAACTGACGGTCGAGGAGCAGCAGGCGCAGGCGTTGGCGATCGCGTCGGAAGCTGGCCACATCTTGCTCGAGAACGGCGCCGAGATCTCACGCGTCGAAGAGACCATGGAGCGCATCGCCACCCATTACGGCGTCGACTCCAAAAGCTTCTTCGTCCTGAGCAACGGCATCTTCACCACCAGCAGCTTCAACAAATACGCGAACGTCGAGTTCATCCCTTTCAAAGGCACCCAGCTCGACAAGGTCGTGGCAGTCAACCAGCTGTCGCGCGACATCGTCGCCGGAAAACATACCCTCGCCCAGGCGCGCGAACGACTGAAGGAAATACGCGCCATGCGCCCGCACCCGAAATGGGAACAGGTCCTCGCTTCGGCCCTCGGCAGCGCCGGCTTCTGCATCGTCTTCGGCGGCGGCCTGCTCGACTGCGCCGCTTCCTTCGTCTGCGGTATCCTCCTCTGGCTCTTCGTGCTTTACATTACGGCGCCCCACATGTCGAAGATCGTCGGCAACATCGTCGGCGGCTTCTTCGTGACCTCCCTCTGCATCCTCTTCCATCGCATCGGTTTCGGCCACAGCTTGCCCAACATGATCATCGGCGCCATCATCCCGCTGATTCCGGGCGTACCTTTCGTCAACGGTGTCAGGGACCTGGCCAACGAAGACTACATCGCCGGTGCCACGCGCCTGCTCGACGCGCTGCTCGTGTTCTTCTGCATCGCCGCCGGCGTGATGCTGGCCTTCGTCTGTGACCGCCTGTCCACCGGCTCCATGATCGTGCTGCAGGGCATGACCGTCGATACATTCACCGCCCAGATGTGGGTCCAGATCATCGCTGCCTTCATCGGCACTGCGGCCTTCGCCGTGCTCTTCGGCGTGCCGCGCAAATACTACACGCTGTGCGGCGTGAGCGGCACGCTGGGCTGGATTCTCTACATGATTCTGGTACGTTACGCCGCCTTTACGGCACCTGCCGCGACGGTCTTCGCCACGATGCTCGTGGTGCTGTCGGCCCGCTGGTTCTCGGTGCTCGACCGCTGCCCGGCCATCGTCTTCCTGCTTTGCGGGATTTTCCCCCTCGTGCCTGGTGCCGGCGTCTTCTGGACTTCGTATTATGTGGTGTCCGACCAGCTCCGCCTGGCCCTCGGAAGCGGCTTCATGGCCGTGAAGGTGACCATCGCCATCGTCCTGGGCATCATCCTGATCAGCGAACTACCCAATCGCTTCTTCGCAGGCCGCAAAGCGGCTAAAAGCCTCCGCCAATAAAGGCACGCAGCAGCGATGTGGCAGGAATCTGCTTGTCGTCCACGGGCGTGAAATAATGGATGAATTTCAGCAGTCGGTGCGCCTCGCCGTATTCCGGGCAGTTCTTCGGGATCGTGCGCAGGATCAGCTCCGCATGCGACCGCAGCACCGCGAATTCCACCAGGTACGCCGAGTTGAACATCACGTCCGCATTCTCCTGGTACGGATAGATCCACTGCTGCTCCGCGCGTCGCACGTTGGGCCATTGGTTGATGGTTTCGCGGGCGGAGAAAGCCCCTTTGTTGTAGTCGCGGATGATGCGGCGCAGCAAGCGGTTGTCGCTGGTAGGCACCCAGTTATGGTCGTCCAGCGCGATGCTGGTCAGCGTCGAGATAAAAATCTTGAAGGTATCTTTTGAAGGCACCTGCGGGATCAGCTCCGGATTCAGCGCGTGGATGCCTTCGATCAGCAGCACGCGCCCTTCGGTCAACTGCAGGTGCTTGCCGTTGTACTCGCGGCGGCCCGTCACGAAATTGAATTCCGGCACGTCCACCACTTCCCCGCGCAGCAGCCGCAGCACATCCTGCTCCAGCGCCCGGTGGTCCACCGTCTCGAAATTGTCGAAATCATAGCTGCCGTCCGGCAGTTTCGGGGTATCGATGCGGTTCACGAAATAGTCGTCGGTCGAGAAGGAGATCGGTCGCAGGCCGCAAGCCTTGAGCTGCACGCTCAGGCGCCGCGTCACCGTGGTCTTGCCGCTGCTCGAAGGCCCTGTAATCAGGACGATGCGCACGGGATTGACCGGGTCGTGGTACCGCCGGTCGATTTCCTCCGCGATCTGCACCAGCTTTTTCTCCTGCAGCGCCTCGGAGATCTGGATCAGGTCGGATGCGCCGCCCTCCAGGCACACGCGGTTCACGTCGCCTGCGTTTCGCAGGTTCATGATCGTGTTCCACTTGAAATCTTCCGTGAAGACCTCGAAGGTCTTGGGCTGGTCGATGAAGGGAGCCAGGACCGTCGGTTCCGTGCGGTCGGGCGCACGCAGCAGGATGCCGCCGTGATACAGCACGATATCCCATACCTTGATGTACCCTGCGGAAGGCAGGAGACGGCCATAGTAGTAATCCACCGTGTCGCCGAGCATGTAGTAATCCACATAGGGCTGGCCGCTGGTCTCGAGCAGCCGCACCTTGTCTTCAAAGCCACGCTCGTGGAAGATGGCGATGGCCTCTTCCAGCCGCACTTCGCGCCGGTGGAAGGGCATGTTCTCGTCGATGATCTGCTGCATCCGCGCCTTGATGGCCTGCACGTCCGCCTCGGTCACCTCGCTCCCGTCGGGCTTGCGGAGCTCGCAGAAATAGCCGTTGGAGATGGGGTGCTTGACCTCGATCTTGGCCTGCGGGCAGATGTCCTCGGTGGCCTTGCAGAGCAGGAACGAGAGCGACCGGCAGTACACGCGGCGGGCGCTGGCGTCGCGCAGGTCGAGGTACTCGATGTCCCGGTTGTTGTAGACGCGGAAGCGCAGTCCTTGCGACACGTTGTTGACCCGCGCGGACACGATGTCGTACGGACGGTCGAACTCAAACGAGGGCAGCATTTCCTCGAGGGTCGTGCCCTCGTTGAACCGCTTGGAGGTACGGGTATTCTTGCAGTAGACGGTAACCATATGGTAATCAGATATTATCGACGAATTGGAGGATGTCCTGCCAGACTTCTTCCCGGCGGGTCTCATTGAGGATCTCGTGGCGCATGCCGGGATATAACTTGGCCGAGACGTTTTGATAGCCGACTTGTTTCATCAGGTCGACGGCCTGCTGGAACTGCTTGTCAGTGCCGCGGCAGGGATCCTGTTCACCCGAAATGAACCAGACAGCCATTGCGGGGCGGGCAAGCTTCCAGCCCTTCTTCGAATAGCAGTCCTGCATCAGGCCGAGCAGATGATAGAAGCCGTTGGCGGTGAAGACATACTGGCAGAGCGGGTCCGCGTGATAGGCTTTCAGGGTTTCCGGGTTGGAGCAAACCCAGGCGGAGGCCCAGCCTTCGTCCTTGAAGGGCTTGTTATAGGCGCCGAACGACATGGTTTGCAGCAGCTGCGGACGGTAGTGCCAGCCTCTCGTCTTGCCGAAAGTCCAGGCGAGGGCCTTCCCTGCCCCTTTGGCCGGGTTGTCCACCGGGCAGCCGCACACGACGAGGGCGTCGATGCGGTCGTCGTAGCGCTTGGCAAAGGAGCGGACCACCATCGAGCCCATGCTGTGGCCGAAGAGGATGATCTTCTTCCCGGGATACTGGGCGCGGATCCAGTCGTTCACGACGCGGACGTCTTCCACCATCGCCTCCCAGCCCCCATCATAGAGGTAGCCGAGGTCTTCGGAAGACTTGACGGAGGCGCCGTGGCCCCGAAGGTCGTGGATGACGCAGGCATACCCATGCGATGCCAGAAAGGCCATTGTCTGTTCGTAACGTTCCTTGTGTTCGCACATGCCGTGCACGAACTGCACGACAGCCTTGGGCTCTCCTGCCTCCGGCGCTGCCACCAGCCCTGCCAGCTGCAGCCCGTCGGCCGAAGCCGCCACGGTAAAACTCCTGAATGCCATAAAAATCTTGATTATTCTGCGAATATACGAAAAAACCGGATGATATCCTATGATTTTTCTGCCTGCCCTTTGATCCGGTAGGAAACGGTGACGTGGCGGCCGTAGCGCTCGTTGAGTTCCTTCATCCGGGCGCGGAACAGCCGGCCGTGCGCCGAGGTGTCCCGGCGCTGGTTCACCAGGATCTCATAGTGGATCATCTCATGGAGCAGGGTATCCTCCAACTCGGCCTCCGACAGGTCGAAGCGGGCGCTGATGCGGATGCGGAAATCCATGTATTCCACCTTGCCGAACCACTTGCGCCGCTTCTTGTACGCGAGCGAGCCGACGCTGCGCCGCGCCCAGCCCAACTTGATGGGCACCGGCGGCAGCGCACCGTCGAAATAAGCGTCGTTAAACGTTTTGAAACGGTTTTCCAGGAACGGAAGCGTCGCGATCATGCTTCGGCGTCAGAAGTCTTTGTCCTTGGAATCGATGATGATCGTGACGGGGCCGTCGTTGACCAGGGCGACAGCCATTTCGGCACCGAACTCGCCCGTCCCGACCGGACGGCCGATGGCGGCCGAAAGCGCCGCACAGAAGGCTTCGTAGAGCGGAATGGCCGTTTCATGGCCTGCGGCCCGGATGTACGAGGGACGGTTGCCCTTCTTCGTCGAGGCCATCAGCGTAAACTGGCTCACCACCAGCACCTCGCCCCCGATATCCACCACGCTGCGGTTCATCACGCCCGCCTCGTCGTCGAAGATCCGCAGGGCAGCGACCTTCTTCACCAGATAGTCCAGGTCTTCCTGCCCGTCTTCATGGCCCACGCCCAGCAGCACCAGCAGGCCCTGGCCGATGGCCGATTTCACCGTGACTCCGATCGTCACCGACGCTGAGGTCACCCGCTGGATCACCGCTCTCATCTGACGATCGGTTTCAGGGTGAAGTGGAAACGGTACGGGCCATACGGCATCTGGTACGGAACCAGCGGAACCGCGCCCCAGCTGTCGATGCAGCCCAGGCCCATCTGGCGGTAGTCCAGCAGCAGGACCGTCACATCGTCCTCTTTCACGAATTCGCTGTGGCGGTTGTGCTTGAAATCGCCGTCATCGAGCGTATCCATGAGGTAGTGCAGCGCCGACGCCGAGAACGGCTCCTCGGCTGTGACTTCCACGCCGCGGCCCAGGGCATCCGTCAGGCGCAGCCAGCGGATATCGGTCTTAGTGCCGTTTTCTTGCGGACGGATATAGGGATAGTACTGCTCCGTCACGGTCTGGCGCCAGTGGCCCAGGAATGAGGCGTTGTTGCGGTCGTCGTAGTTCTCGAAAGGCCCGCGGCCATAGTATTCCAGCTGCTCGAACGCGCGCGGCATCTGCAGCTCCACACCGAAGCGGAACAGGTCGGGCAGGTCGGTATTCTCACCGGGAATCAGGGTTTCGGTGATCTCCATCGCTCCTTCGTCGTTGATCCGGTATTCCATCTTCACCCGCGCATCCGTGCCGTCGATCTTGTATTCGATCTCGATCACCTGCACCTTGTTTCGGTCGTACTGGGCCAGGCTGTAGTAAAAGAGCTTGGGATGGCGCCACATCTTCATCTTCTGCTGCAGGCCGGCGCCGTAGTCGTTGTCGGTGGGCGCCCGCCAGAAGTTCGGCCGGATGATCGTGCCGCTCTTGAGCAGGTCGATGCCGCCCACGCGGTACCGGCGGACCGTGCCGTCGTCCAACGAGAAGTCGATGGCGAAGTTGCTGCCCTGCACCGTAAACTGGTGGGCTGCGCTGTTGCTGATCTTCGGCCGCGTCACGCTCCGCAGCGACGGCATCGTCCAGGTGAAGTCATTGAGCCGCAGCTGCTGCCGCGCCGCCACGTGGTCCTTCTCCAGCAGGCCCTCCCCTGTTTTCAGCACATAGCGCACGTTGAGCAGCCATTCCGCCGCGTTGTCGATGTCCCCGTACGGAACGTCGACCACACGACGCGCCTGGGGACCCACGTTCACATCGTCCACCACTCCGCGGGCCTTGACGTCGCCGTTGCGCAGCAGCTCCCATTCCATCTTATAGGCCGACAGGTCGCGGAAGAAGAACTCGTTGTACACTTCCACCCGCTGAGGTCCCACCATGCGCGACCAGATGTCCTGATAGCACCAGGCCACCTCATACATATGCGGATGGGGTTCACGGTCCGGATTGAGCAGGCCGTTGTCACAAAAGTTCTGGTCGGAGGGGTCGGTATGGTTGAAGTCGCCGCCATAGGCATAGAACTGCTGTCCGGCAGCGTTCTTCCAATGGATCGACTGGTCCACGAAGTCCCAGATGAAACCGCCCTGCAGCTTCGGGGCGCGGCGGTAGATGTCCCAATATTCCTTGAATCCGCCCTCCGAATTGCCCATCGCGTGGCCGTACTCACACTGGATCAAAGGTTTGGTCTTCGTCGGGTCGGCGGCATAATGCTCCAGGTAGGCCGGGCTGGCGTACATCGGGCAGAAAATGTCGGTCTGGCCTTCGTAGAGCGCTCGCTCATACTGGACGGGCCGGCTGGGATCCATGGCCCGCACGAATTCGTAGGCCGCCTCGAAGTTCGGGCCGTAGCCCGCCTCGTTGCCCAGCGACCAGATGATGATGGCCGGATGGTTGAAGTTGCGCTGCACGTGACGCTGGTTGCGCTCGATGTGCGCCATGAGGAAAGCCGTGTCGCGCGCCAGGGTGCGCTCGCCGTAGCCCATGCCGTGCGACTCGATGTCCGCCTCGGCCACCATGTAGATGCCATATTTGTCGCAGAGGTCGTACCAGTACGGGTCGTCGGGATAGTGGCAGGTACGCACTGCATTGATATTGTTCTGCTTCATCAGCCGGATGTCCTGCTCCATGCGTTCACGGGACACCACATAGCCGCCGTCCGGGTCGAGTTCGTGGCGGTTGGCGCCCTTGATGAGCACGCGCTTGCCGTTGACCAGCAAGTCGGAACCCACGACCTCCACCTTGCGGAAACCCACGTTGAAATGCAGGGTCTGGAGCCGTTTCTTCCCATCGTTCAACTGCACTTCCAGGCGATAGAGATACGGATCTTCCGCGCTCCACGTATGCACATCCGCCACCTGGAAACGGCCGTTGACGATATTGCCCGAAGCCTGGACGGGCGTTCCCACTTCCTGGCCCGCCGCATCGAACAAATGCAGCTCCACGGCCGCGCGGCGGGAATCCGACACCGACACCCTGACATCCAGCGAACCGTTGCGGTAGGATGCGTCGAGATCAGGCGTGAAGTTCACGTCCTCGATGTGCTTTTCCGGACGCGTGTAGAGGTAGCAGTCGCGGGCGACGCCCGAGAAGCGGAAGAAATCCTGGTCCTCCAGGTAGGTACCGTCACACCAGCGGAAGACCTGGAACGCGATGAGGTTGCGCTTGCCCGGATTGACGAATTCCGTGATGTCGAACTCGCACTCCAGCTTGCTGTCTTCGCTGTATCCCACGAACTTGCCGTTGACCCACAGGTAGATGTTGGAGGTCACGGACCCGAAGTGGATGATGATGTCCTCGCCTTTCCAGTCGGCGGGGATCATGAAAGACTTGCGGTAACTGCCCACATGGTTGTTCTCGGTAGGCGGCACGGGCGGCGTGCTCTTGTAGCGGCCCAGCCAGGCATAGCCCATGTTCAGGTAGACAGGGTCGCCGAATCCGTTCAGCTCCCAGACACCCGGCAGGTTCATCTTGTTCCAGCCCTTTTCCTCGTAGTTGGTGCGCCAGAATTCAGCGGGACGCTGGCTGGCGTTCCGTACCCAGCGGAAACTCCACTCCCCGGCCAACGGGATGATATCGGCTTCTTCGGCCAGGAAGGTGCTGTGCATGGGAAGGCGGTTGATGGAATTGACGTGGGGATCCCGCCATTCATTGAAGGTCTGTGCGCCCAGCGAGAGGCTGCAGAACAGCAGGACGAAACTGAAGAAGAACGTTTTTTTCATATGAGCCGTAATGTACATACAAATTTAACAAATAATCCGTAACTTTACCAGATATAAGTAAGAATCTCGAGAGAAATAATGTCAGAAGAATTGAACCTCGTCAAGGACCTGGCCATCATCCTGATTTCAGCAGGACTCTTCACCATCATATCGAAAGCGCTCAAGCAGCCGCTCATCCTGGGCTACATCGTCGCGGGCTTCATCGTGGGACCGCACCTGGGGCTCTTCGGCATCTCCAGCACGGAATCCGTGGAGCAATGGTCCGAGATCGGCATCATCTTCCTGCTCTTCGCCCTCGGCTTGGAGTTCAGCTTCAAGAAGCTGCTCAAGGTGGGCAGCAGCGCGCTCATCACGGCAGGCTTCGTGTGCGTCGGCATGTTCGTCACAGGCAACGTGGTGGGGCACGCCATGGGCTGGAGCTCCATGGAATCCATCTTCCTGGGCGGCCTGATGTCGATGTCCTCCACGACCATCATCATCAAGGCTTACAACGACTTGGGGCTCAAGAACAAGGCCTACTCCACGCTGGTTTTCGGCACGCTGGTGGTGGAAGACCTCATCGCGGTGGTGCTGATGGTGCTGCTCACGACCATCGCCACGGCCAACCAGTTCGCGGGCGGCGAGATGTTCATGGGCCTGGCCAAGCTGCTGTTCTTCCTGATCCTGTGGTTCCTGGTGGGCATCTATGTCATCCCCTCCTTCCTGAAATGGGCGCGCCGCTACCTGAACGACGAGATCCTGCTGCTGGTGGCGATCGGCCTGTGCTTCGGCATGGTGTCGCTGGCCAGCTACGCGGGCTTCTCCTCTGCGCTGGGCGCTTTCGTCATGGGTTCCATTCTCTCGGAAACCATTGAAGGAGAGCACATCAGCAAGCTGGTATCCAGCATCAAAGACCTCTTCGGCGCCATCTTCTTCGTGTCGGTGGGCATGCTGGTCGATCCCGCTGTCATCGCGGAGCACTGGCTCCCTATCCTCATCCTGACCATCGCCACGGTGCTGGGCATGACGCTCTTCGGCTCGATGGGCGCGCTGGTGGCGGGCCGCGGCGTGAACACGGCGATCCACACGGGTTTCAGCCTGGCGCAGCTGGGCGAGTTTTCCTTCATCATAGCGGGCCTGGGCGTGAGCCTGGGGGTGATGAGGGGCTTCATCTATCCGGTCATCATCGCGGTGTCAGTCATCACGACCTTCACCACGCCCTATATGATCAAAGCTGCCACGCCGGTGTGCAACTTCCTCTATAAGAAGCTGCCTGTCAAGGTCCTGGCCAAGCTCGATCCCTCGCCCGACACGGGCCGTTCGTCCGCGGAGGAGAAGAGCGAATGGAAGCAGCTGCTGCGGGCCTATTTCCTGCGCGTGGCGCTCTACAGCGTGATCCTCATCGCCATCTTCCTGGGATCCAAGCTCTACCTCGACAAGTTGCTCACCCGGACGATGCCCGACCTGAACCAGGCCCTGCGCAACGGCATAGGCCTCGGCATCACGCTGGTGGTCATGGCTCCGTTCCTCTACGGCCTGGCCGTCAACGGCCACGACATCAAGCATTCGGCAGTCCGGCTGATGCGGCAGAAAGACAGCTACAAATGGCCGGTACTGGCCCTGGTGTTCCTGCGCATCTTCATCGCCATCGCCTTCGTCATCGCGGCCATCCTGGTCCATTATTCTCTCTCCTACTGGACGTTGCTGCTCATCATCCTGGGCGGCGTGGCGTTCTTCATCCTGGCGCGCCGTTCCGTCCACCAGTTCACGGCCCTGGAGGAGCGCTTCATCACCAACCTGAACCAGAAGGAAGAATACGAGCGCATGCGTACCCCCATCGCGTCGGGCGTCCGCTCGAAGATGAAGGGGCACGACGTGGCCGCCGAAAGCGTCACCATCCCGCCGGAATCGCCGTACGCGGGCAAGCAGTTGAAAAACATCCCCATCCGGCAGAAATACGGCGTCAACATCGCCAAGGTGGTCCGCGGCAGCCGGCGCATCCTCGTGCCCTCGCCCGAGGAATTCCTCTACCCGTACGACGAGGTGCTGGCCATCGGCACGCGCGACGAGGTGATGCATTTCGTGGAAGACATGCTGGCCGAAGAGACCCGCAAGCCCGATTACGAGACGGATGATTTCGTGCTGGATGCTTTCGAGCTGCAGAAGGGCTGCTATCTCGACGGTAAAGTGCTGCGCGACACCAACATGCGGCAGCATGGCTGCATGGTGGTGGGCATCGAGCGCGACGGGCTCTCACTCATGAGTCCCAAGCCGGACTTCCAGTTCCGGGCGGGCGATTTCGTGTGGCTGGCCGGAGAGCGTGTGGAATGTGAGAAAATGGTGCTGGTCAATGGAAATCCGGACGCTTAACCACCGGGCCGGCTGGCTGGTGACCGACTATCTGAACGACACGCCGTGCGCCATTTCGGCGGATCTCATGGCGGAGATGCTGCCGGCCGGGGCGGATGCAGCCGCCGAGGAGGTTGTCTACGCGGCGTTGCTGGGCGGTTTCATGGGGCTTGACCCGGACGCTTCCGAAGAAGACAGAATCCTGATGGACAAATACTTGCGGCCTGGTTTGCGGCGGCTCGACCCGACCGTTTACCGGGAGAATCCCTACTATCGATGCATCCGGATTCCGGAAGCGGCCGCCGGCGGCTGGCAGCTGGCGTGGCAGCAGTATGCCCCCTACGAGCTGTTCCTGCGCGACGATCTGATCCTGACGGATGACCTGCGGCAGATTCCGGCGATCGGCTATTTCACGGAGCCGTTCTCGTATCCTTCGGTCCTGCAGGACGGGCGGGAATGGATGTCGATCAAGCCGAGTGAGATCGAGAGTTCGCAGGCGGCGGTCGACGGGGCTTTCGGCCGCGTGGTCACGTTCGGACTGGGGCTGGGCTATTTCGCGTTCATGGCTTCGGTGAAGCCGGAGGTGTCGTCGGTGACGGTCGTGGAGCGGGATCCGGCGGTGGTCTCGCTTTTCGAAAAACACTTGCTTCCGCAGTTTCCGAATCGAAATAAAATATCTGTTATCCAGTCTGATGCGTTCGATTATCTCGAGCATGACATGAAGTCGGTTCAACCCGACTTTGTCTTCATGGATATCTGGCACGACATCGCCGACGGCGCCCCGCTCTACGTCCGCGCCCGCCAGTACGAACCCCGTTTCCCCCGCACCCGCTTCACCTACTGGATCGACCGTTCCCTCCGCTGCGCCTTAGTCGATTATCTAGAAAATAACGTCGTGTAGCTTGTGCTTGGGCGCTCTGGGAGTTGCCTCTCGGACCTTCGCTTCGCTCATCCCTCCCACCGCTTCGCGGCGGGCCCCTCCCGCTATCAAGCGCGGGTGCTTAGGGTCCTCGAAGCAATCTCCCACCCGCGCCTGGCGCACAAGCTATAGTTTACTGGCAGAAAAGATGTTCTACGAGAATCTTGACGCCGATGGCGATCAAGATGACGCCGCCGAGGATCTCGGCGCCGCTGTGGAAACGGCTGCCGACCTTCTTGCCGATGAGCAGGCCCACGAATGAAAAGGCGAAGGTTGTCAGGCCGATGATCAGGATGGCACTCCAAAGGTTGATCCGGAGAAAAGCGAACGAAACGCCCACTGCCAGGGCGTCAATGCTCGTCGCAATGGCGAGAACGAACATGGATTTGAAGGCGAAAGAGGCGTCAGCCGGCTTGTCCTCCCCCGTTTGCAGCGCTTCGCGGATCATGTTTCCGCCAATCACCAACAGCAGGCCGAAAGCAATCCAATGGTCAATTTTCGTGACTAGGTCCGCGAAACTGATGCCCAGATAGTATCCGATGACCGGCATCAGGGCCTGGAAACCGCCGAACCAGAGGCCGACAATCAAAGCCTCACGCCACGAAGCCCGCTTGGCACTCAGCCCTTTTCCGATGGAAACAGCGAATGCATCCATCGAAACGCCGACGGCCAACAGCAGTATCTCCCAGAAAGACATACTATCTCATCAAGAACAAATATGCGAAATACAGCACCTGGATGAGCACCAGTACCACGCCTTCCAGCCTGTCGATCCGGTTGCGTTGTCCCGTCCATGAGAAGAGTACGAGGCTCATCGCACACATGAACACGGCCGTATAGTCGATATAACCGATATGATCCATGCTCAGCGGGTTGATGACGGCGGAGCCGCCCAGGATCAGCAGGATATTGAAGGTGTTAGAGCCCAGCACGTTGCCCAGCGCCAGCTGTCCCTTGCCCTTTGCCGCCGCGATGCAACTGGTGGCCAGTTCCGGCAGCGAGGTGCCGGCCGCCAGTACGGTGATGGCGATGAATTTGTCGCTCAATCCCGCCATCCGTGCGACAACCTGCGCGTGGTCGACGAACAAACGGCCGCCGTACACGAGGCCGGCGATACCGGCGACCAGATACAGGATCATCAAGGCCAGCGGCTTGGGTTTCGCCGCGGCTTCCTCATCCGCCCCTTCCTCCTGCTGGTTGTCTTTGTCATGCAGGAACGATGTGACCATGTACCAGACGAAAAGGGCCAGGAAAACGATGCCTTCCACGCGGCTGAGGCCGTCCTCGCCGATGCCGAAAAGGGTTTTCTTAAGGCCCAGGACAATGAGCAGGGCCGTAATGCCGATATTGACGGGAATATCGCGCCGCAGGTTGCCGCGCGTGATGGCCACGGGCGCGATGATGGCCGAAAGGCCGAGAATCAGCGCCGTGTTGAAGATATTGGAGCCGATGATGTTGCCGACGGCCAGGTCCGAGTTCTTCTCGATGGCCGAAATGAAGCTGACGACCATTTCCGGCGCCGACGTTCCAATCGCCACGACCGTCAGGCCAATCACGAATTCACTGATTCCCCACCGTCTCGCCAGCGCCGACGCTCCATCCACAATCGCCTCCGCCCCCACCAGCACCAGCACCAGCCCGGCAATCAACATAAGAATTTCAACCGTCATATATCTTATCTTTTTTTGAAAACCGACGGCAAAATTACGAAATCGTTCCGAATTCCATGCTATACTTTTTTTATCCCATTTGCGGCTAGTTGAAACACTCGAATCTTAAATACTCGATTTTGTCTTTTTGCCAGGTCTGCTTCGGATAATATTCCTATCTTGCGATAAAAAATGTTTTGTAAACAATAGAAAATATTCTATTTTTGTATCATTGTTGGACTCGGGGAGGTAGATATGAAGTATCGGGAGCTCCATCGAATCATCCGCAAGAACGGATGGGTTGCATTACCGAAAAAGGGAAAAGGCAGCCATAAAAGGTATACAAAGAACGGCGTCATCTGTACGGTTCCATATCATGGAGAAAAAGAGATTGACAACGATTTTGCGAAAAGAGTGCTAAAAGAAATGGGAATTGAGCTATGAAGACAGTAGATGTTACGATTAATGTGGCAAAAGATGGTTTCTATTGTGCCTATTGCGACGACTACCCCACCCTTTTCGGTGGTGGAAAGACCCCCGATGATGCAGTGGAAGAATTGAAGGAAACGCTCCGTATGGTCAAGGAAGACGGCAAAGAAGCCGCCTTCGTCTATCCAGATTGGCTCGATGACGGGTTCGTTTTTCAGACCCACTGGGACGTTGAAACCATGCTCCGCTATTTCTCCGGAATCATCACGCCAACGGCCCTGGGCAATCTGTCCGGAATTCATCCCAAGCAGATCTGGTCCTATATGCACGGCAAGACCAAGCCCCGCAAGGCTCAAGTCGCCAGAATAGAGAATGCCGTCCACCAACTGGGCCGGCAGCTTCTGCAGATATCTTTCTAAAATCATCAGGCTCCAACTACTAAACCCAATGGGGCGGAGTGAGTGCCAGGCAACGGAGGCCCCGGCAGGATCGTCGCAAGGCACCGTACTGTTTCATCTTTTATTTACGTATCCACCTGATGAACAAGTATAGGATTGTGATGCCGGTAGCTCGCAATCTTCACACGGCAAGGAGATGCCTTGCCGAATGCCGAAATGAAGGCTAATGACAGATTTTTGTTGCGCCATATGCCGCGACTAAAAGGTAAAACCGAATGGCTATCTTGATACTGTCGCAAAGCGATGACTCGTCATCGTGACCATGATTCAAATTATGTGCGATGTAATTGCGTTTGAAGATGACCATTCCTGTTATTCGGCGAAGCTCCTCCTCGACGGTCCCAATACGATTAGGTATGTAACGATCCGGCAGCACACCCATTCTTTGCAATTCGGATATTGTATCAGCCAGCCCGCTTCCATCAATACTCGGACAATATGCTTTTAGATAATTCTCTACACCCAAATAAAGGCGCCACGTCAAGTGTTCAGTTTCGTAGTCGCTGGCCGTTCCCTTATAATAGCGGTCAAGGAGGTCCAGAATACGCCAGAAATCATTATTCCTATCGAAAACCCGAAACATCCGGATGGGCGCGATGAGGATGACGCGCGGTTGCAAGGGCAGCTCGCGGTACGACGCGACGAGGCGCTCGTAGTCGCGGCGGAAGGCCGCGGCATCCCAGTCCCACGGCGTGGCGTCATTGGAGCCCAGCATCAGCAGCACGATGTCCGGATTCCAGGCGCGGCTTTCGCCGTAGGCCAGCGTCGCCACATAGGGCAGGTCCGCTTCGCGGCGGACGGACGCGCCGTTGCAGCCGAAGTTGCGCACCGCATAGTCCTCCCCCAGCCTCTCCTGCAGCAGCGCAGGATAGCTCTGCCGCCGGGGATCCGGCAGCGAAAAGCCCCACGTGAGGCTGTCCCCGATACAGGCTACGCGTGTCATCATAATGCAAAGATAGTTTTATAAATTGCTGTTTTGCGGTTTGAATTCTGAAAATTGTTGCCATCTTTGTAGAAAAGATATGTGCCATGGAGATTCCGAGGGGTAATAGCCGGGATGACATCAAAGCCCGGAAACAAATCATCAGCGACTTTTATGCATCATGGATTGCGAAATATCCAGACAAGAAAATCTGGAATGAGTCTCTGCAAGCGTATATCCACATCAAGTTTCAGTCAATTAATGAAACGACGGGGCATGCTGCCCTGTCATTTGAGTCAACGACTGCAGTCTTTCATTTGACCGAAATACTATCAAAGGCCCGTATTGCTGAAAGGTGGAAGCCGAAACACGACGATAAGAACCAGAAACCGTATTCCATAATGCTTCTTTTGAGATGGAAAACGTATCGACTTATTGTCGGCTATCAGAAATCCAAAAGTGAGTATGTCCAGTATTATGTAGGAAGCATATAAAAGAAAAAAGCCGCCAGGCAGCGACTTTTGAATGGGGCTCGGATCAAGTAATCTTGAAAAGGTTGTCATCCCTTACACGAATTCCCCTTCGACGAATCCTACTGCAAAGATATGCTTAATAATTCTATTTCCAAAAGCAAACAAGAAAAAATACATCAATCCTTTTATTTTCGAGGATATCGCCTCCGCCATCAGCCTCACGTGAGGCTGTCACCAATGCAGGCTACGCGTGTCATTCTTGCGCAAAGATTGTCCATAAACCCACACTCCACAAGCACTATCGGACACTTCGTGCGGTTGAGGATGAAGAATCCGGCTACCTTGTCGGGATCACCATCGGAATAGTCCGTCCGGATCTTCCACCCAGGAAGATAACGCTCGGCAGCGTGATATAAGCAGGTGGCAAGTTCGTCGCCCATGGTTTGTCCCGGCGAAGTGTAGCAGCTCCAGCCGGTGGCGTTGTGCCACTGGCCATCGGAGCTTGCGGCATCGACATGGATGGAAATCAGCACGAACGGCGAGATGCCCGGTCAAGCCGGGCATGACGATATGGAAAAAGGCAGCGCAGTGAGGGAGAATTCTGTCTGCGCGATTTGGCGAAAAAGGAACTGTGTGAGGGCCTGATCTTAGTGGGTGGCATCAGCCGCTAGCGGAGACCAAGCGGGAGGGCTCTGTGGAATGGCTGGTCGGAGCGGCGGGGCTTGGGGCAGCGCCCCAGTAACTAATATGCCGAGGGTGGCATGGGTTCCTGGAGCACCCGAGCCACCGGCGAGAGCACGACCATCGGGAGTAAATATCACCCGCACCGCCGCACAAGCCTAAGCATCATCTGCTACTATCTCCGCGACGTGAAAGAATTGGCGCTTTCGTTCCTGTCGCGGAAGATATATGTCGTGTGTACACCCGGGGTCGATCGTTATGACAACGTGCGGATAACCTGTGCCCGGTACTCCGTTCCTCTCTTATCCACGCTGGAGGAAGCCGTCGGGGCCATCACCCAATCCGGTGCTAAAGGTTCCGGAGGGCGATGTAGCCGCTTTCGTCGATGATGTTTTTGGCCTTCGGCGTGGAGAGCCAGGTGTAGATTTGTCCCGGATGGGAATTCTTGTGCTGAGAAGCGCGGACGGCGGCATAGATGTGCGAGTAGAAGGGATAGCCGTTCTTCTGGCCACGCACTTCGTTGAGCAGGGTCTCGGCCGTGGGATAGACGCCGTCAATGGCCAGTACCCGCACTTTTCGCAGGTCGCGCACCATCCTTTCGCAGAAATAGAAAGGCGTGTAGGCGATACCATAGGGATCCATCTCTACAGAAACGTAGGGCGACAACATGGTGTTTCCAATCATTTCGGGCCATTCCTTCATCTTCTGGCCGCCCATAACCAGCGTTTCCATCTTTTCCTGGCTGCCGGAGTCGGGATCCCGGGTGTAGGGATGGATCTCGTGGTTTTCGCCGCCCAGCTCCTTCCAATTTCTGATTGCACCCGTATAAATTTGGCGGATCTGCTTTGTCGTCAGGGTCTTGACAGGATTGTCGGGATGCACGATGAACACCAGCGCATCCCACGCGATCGGCTTCGTTACGACCGTGACGTTTCTCTCCGCCGCATATTCTTTCTCGTTGCGGGAGATGTCGCGCGAGTCGATGATTACATCGCAAACGCCGTCGATCAGGTTCACATAGGCGCCGTGGGAACCGCTGTAGCCGTCCAGCTCGTGAATCCGATCGGTGAAAGCTTTGTGCTCGTCACTGCCGATCTCCATCCCTTCCGGAAGATTGAACCAGACGGCATACTGGGAGCCCGACGCGACGTCGAGGCCCCATTTCCAGGAGATACCGAGCAGGCTGTACATCACCATGTCCCTGAGCGGCGACGTACTGGTGGAGCAGTCGATGAACGGGAAATTGTCGAGCGTCAGCCCTTTGATCTCAAAGTCTTCGACCTCTTCCGCCTCCGGAACCTCGAACGTCTCACAGGCTCCCGCCTCCGGAACCTCGAACGTCTCACAGGCTCCCGCCAGGATGAGGATAAGCAATAAAGAAAAAATACGCTTCATAAGGCAAAGTTACGGTTTGTTTTCAATTATTGGTGTGATGTGATGCGCTTTCGATATAAGATGTTGAAATGTGAGAAGTATTGCGTACTGCTATGGTTAATTTGTATTTGCTACGTTCGGGGCAGAGCCCCAGTAAAAAAAGCCTGGTCGGGATGACCAGGCTTTAATCGGTAGAGACGACTCAATTAGCTGAGTTTCAGGACGCCGTTCTCGAAGGTGGCGGTGATGGTGGCGTCTTTGGAGAGGGAGCCGTCGAGCAGCTTCTTCGCGAGCTCGTCGATGAGTTCCTTCTGCAGGACCCGCTTCACCGGACGCGCACCGTAGGCCGGGTCGTAACCCTTGACACTCAGGTAGTCGATGAAGTCCTCGGTGAAGTCGATGGTGATGCCCATCGAAGCCATCTTCTCCTTCAGCTGGCCGATTTGCAGCAGGACGATCTGCCGGATGTCGGACGGCGTCAGCTCGTGGAAGGTGATGATCTCGTCGATCCGGTTGATGAACTCCGGCCGGAAACTCTCCTTCACCAGCTCAGGCTTCAGGTTCGAGGTCATGATCAGGATCGTGTTCTTGAAATCGACCGTCCGGCCCTTGTTGTCCGTCAGGCGGCCGTCGTCGAGCACTTGCAGCAGGATGTTGAACACATCCGGATGCGCCTTCTCGATCTCGTCGAGCAGGATCACCGAGTAAGGTTTCCGCCGGACAGCCTCCGTCAGCTGGCCACCCTCGTCATAACCCACGTATCCCGGAGGCGCACCCACCAGCCGGCTCACCGTATGCCGCTCCTGGTATTCGCTCATATCGATACGCGTGATCATGTTCTCATCGTCGAACAGGTACTCCGCCAGCGCCTTGGCCAGCTCCGTCTTGCCCACGCCCGTAGAGCCCAGGAAGAGGAAGCTGCCGATCGGCCGCTTCTCGTTCTGCAGGCCCGCACGGCTGCGCCGGACCGCATTGGAGACCGCCTCGATGGCTTCGTCCTGGCCGATGACGCGCTGGTGAAGCACGTCTTCGATGTGCAGCAGCTTCTCGCGCTCGCTCTGCAGCATCTTGTTGACCGGGATGCCCGTCCACTTCGCCACGACCTCCGCGATGTCCTCGTCGGTCACCGCCTCGTTCATGATCGGATCGGGATTCTCCGCCTTCTTCTTCTCCAGTTCCTCGATCTGTTTCTGGGCCTCGGCCATCTTGCCGTAACGCAGCTCAGCCACACGGCCGTAATCGCCGCTGCGCTCCGCCGCATCCGCCTCGATGCGATAATCCTCGATGGCCTGCCGGTTCTCCTGGATGGCCTTGAGCAGCGCTTTCTCGCTGTCCCACTGGTCCCCCAGCTTCCGGCGCTCGATGCGCGCCTTCGCGAGTTCATCTTCGATGGTCTTGAGCTTCGGGGACTCCCCTTCCCGCTTGACGGCCTCGCGCTCGATCTGCAGCTGCTTGATGCGGCGGTCGAGCTCGTCGATGCACTCCGGCACGGAATTCATCTCCAAGCGCAGTTTGGACGCCGCCTCGTCCACCAGGTCGATGGCCTTGTCGGGCAGGAACCGGTTCGTGATGTAGCGGTGCGAGAGTTCCACCGCCGCGATGATCGCGTCGTCCTCGATGCGCACCTTGTGGTGGTTCTCGTACTTCTCTTTCAAGCCTCGCAGGATGGAGATGGACTCTGCCACCGTGGGCTCGTCGACCATCACCATCTGGAACCGGCGCTCCAGTGCCTTGTCGGTCTCGAAATACTTCTGGTACTCGTCGAGCGTCGTGGAGCCGATGGCCCGCAGTTCGCCGCGCGCCAGGGCCGGTTTCAGGATGTTCGCCGCGTCCATCGCGCCGCTGGAGCGGCCTGCGCCGACCAGCGTGTGGATCTCGTCGATGAAGAGGATGATCTGGCCGTCACTCTCCGTGACTGCCTTCACCACGCCTTTCAGTCGCTCTTCGAATTCACCTTGATACTTTGCGCCTGCGATCAGCGCGCCCATGTCCAGGGAATAGATCTCCTTGCTCTTCAGGTTCTCGGGCACGTCGCCGCCCACGATCCGCTGGGCGATGCCCTCGGAGATCGCGGTCTTGCCGACGCCCGGCTCGCCAACCAGGATCGGGTTGTTCTTGGTCCGGCGGCTCAGGATCTGCAGCACCCGGCGGACTTCGTCGTCCCGGCCGATGACCGGGTCGAGCTTGCCGTTCCGGGCCCGCTCATTCAAGTTGATGGCATATTTGCCAAGCAATTCCAAATTCTCTTTATTCATATTTAATCCTCCTTTTTCAAGCGTTGTTGCATTCTATTGATGCAGAGGGCGTCGCAGCGGGTGGTATTTGGGGATGCGAGCATTTTCCCTGCGAGCAGACACAAATACCAGAGCAGCAAAGCCCGGTATACGTTATTCAAAAAAGCGACCAACACCTATTTATATGCCATTTTGTCAGTCTTGCTTTTCTCAAACCCTTTCCTTATATTTGTGAGTTGAACCAAGAATCATCAAACAAACCCTTCCATAATGAAGAAAATCCTCCTTTTCGCCGTCGCGCTGATCAGCATCACCGCAACCGCACAGCCCCCCATGGGCCCCATGCCTCCGAAACCCGAAGAGAAAGAGGGCTTCAAATTCACCGTCGTGAAAGAGAACCCCATCACTTCCGTGAAGAACCAGGCCAGCTCCGGCACCTGCTGGTGCTTCTCCTCCCTCTCGTTCATCGAGTCTGAGGCCATCCGCATCAACAAGCTGAAAGAAGCCGACTATCCGGATCTCTCCGAAATGTTCGTGGTGTCCCACGCTTACGCTGACAAGGCCGTCAAGTACATCCGCGTGGACGGTGCCCTGAATTTCGCACAGGGCAGCTCGTTCGGCGACCTGATCTACGTGCTCCGCGACTACGGCATCGTGCCCAACGAAGTCATGCCGGGCCTGAACTACGGCACCGACCGCCACATGCACGGCGAACTGGAAGCCGGCATGAAAGGCTACCTGGGCGGCATCATGAAGAACCCCAACCGCAAGCTCTCCACCGCATGGCGCAAGGGCCTGCAGGGCATTCTCGACGCCTACCTCGGCCCCATTCCCGAGAAGTTCACCTACAAGGGCAAGGAATACACCCCGAAGAGCTACTTCGAAAGCCTGAACGTCGACCTCGACGATTATCTGGATTTCACCTCCTGGACGCACCTCTCCTACTATGAGAAGCATCCCGTGGAAGTGGAAGACAACTGGCGCTGGGAGCAGGCCTACAACGTGCCGATGGATGAAATGATGGCCATCATCGACTACGCCGTCGAGAACGGCTACACCGTGGCCTGGGCCTCCGACGTGAGCGAATCGGGATTCACCCGTGACGGCATCGGCATCGTCCCCGACATGGAAGCCATCCAGAAACAGGCCCAGCAGGCCGGTTCCGACCAGGCACGCTGGGTGGGCGCCGCTCCGCAGGGCCAGCGTCCGACCTTCAACAGACCGGTTCCCGAACTGGAAATCACCCCGGAACTCCGCCAGGAAGGTTACGACAACAAGACCACGACCGACGACCACGGCATGCAGATCTACGGTATCGCCAAAGACCAGAACGGCACCAAATACTACATGGTGAAGAACTCCTGGGGCGAGACCGGCAAGTACAAAGGTCTCTGGTACGTGTCCGAATCCTATGTGAAGTACAAGACCATGGACTTCATGGTCCACAAGGACGCCATTCCGAAAGATATCAAGAAGAAACTCGGCATTAAATAATGAAACGACTGTTTTCCATCACATTAGCAGCGGTCCTATGCACCGCTGCTTTTGCTCAGAACCAGACCATCTACCAGTTCACGGCCGTCCGTGACATTCCCGTCACGTCCGTCAAGGACCAGGCCCGGACCGGTACCTGCTGGTGCTTCGCTACGGTCTCCTTCCTGGAGGCGGAACTGCTCCGCCAGGGCAAGGGAGAATACGACCTGTCCGAGATGTTCATCGTGCGCCACAACTACGACGCGCGCATCTTCGACAACTACCTGCGCCGCGGCAACGGCAACATCAACCCCGGCTCCATCGCCCACATGGCCACGCAGGTCGTGTCGCAGTATGGCATCGTGCCGGAAAGCGTCTACCACGGCATCAACTACGACTCCCCCGGCCATGACCACTCGGAGCTCTCGAGCTACCTGAAGGGCATCGCCGAGGCATCGGTCAACCTCAAGCGGCTCAGCCCCGAATACAACAAGCTCGTCAAGAGCCTGTTCGACATCTATCTGGGCGAGCTTCCCGAGACCTTCAAGTACAACGGCAAATCCTATACACCGGACAGCTTCGCCCGGAGCATCGGCCTCGACCACATGGAGGACTATATCGAGCTGACCAGCTTCAGCCACCACCCGTTCTACCAGCAGGTGCCGCTCGAAATCCCCGACAACTGGGACCACGCGCTGCTGTGGAACGTGCCCCTCGACGACATGATGGCCATCATCGACAACGCCCTGACCAACGGCTACACCGTAGCCTGGGACGGCGACCTGACCGCCGGTGAATTCCAGCACCAGCGCGGCATTGCCATCTGCCCGGAGCAGAAAGACCTGAAGGAAGCCATGAAGCTGGAGAAGATCTTCCCCGAGCGCACGGTGACACAGGAGACCCGTCAGCAGGACTTCGAGACCTTCCGCACGGTGGACGACCACCTGATGCACCTGACCGGCCTGTACAAGGACCAGAACGGCACTCCCTTCTACAAGACCAAGAACTCCTGGGGCGAAGGCAATGACCTGAAGGGCTACCTCTTCATGTCGAAGGCTTACGTCCAGATGCGTACCGTCAGCATCATGGTCCACCGGGACGCCATTCCGAAAGACATCCGTAAAAAGCTGGGCCTCTGATGAAAAAGCACATCCCGAACATCCTCACCCTATGCAACCTGCTTTCGGGTTGCATAGGGGTGGTATTCGCGGTCAAGGGGTATTTCTCCGCCGTCCTGGTGTGCCTGATGCTCTCCGAGCTGTTTGATTTCTCCGACGGATTCGCAGCCCGCGCGCTCCACGCCTATTCCGATATCGGCAAGGAGCTCGACTCGCTGGCCGACCTGGTCAGCTTCGGCCTGTGCCCGTCCGTCTGCCTCTTTTCCTGGTACGGGATCGCCCACCCCGAGATGCCGCTGCTGCGCTGGATTCCATTCCTGCTGACGGCCGCCTCGGCGCTGCGCCTGGCCAAATTCAACATCGACACACGGCAGTCCACCAGTTTCCTGGGACTCGCCACTTCCGGCTGCGCGCTGCTGCTGACACCGCTGGCCGTCTATTCCTTCTATACCGAAGGCTTCCTGCACATCCTGATGGGAACGGTATGGTTCATCCCGGTGCTCACCGTGGTGCTCTCCTTC
>Ga0265298_10000644_pt1 | contig 51109 bp, 53 predicted proteins | sample AusTroGonzalo_MG_3_FD_193486 | JGI IMG/M metagenome (GOLD analysis project Ga0265298, IMG submission 193486) | Bovine rumen microbial communities from tropical cattle in Woodstock, Queensland, Australia - Gonzalo_01 | ecosystem: Host-associated > Mammals > Digestive system > Stomach > Rumen ...
TGGCGGGCAGTTCCCGTTTCTTCATGAACGGAAGACCGATGACCGACTTCGTCACCTGTTTATTCTTTTCAAAATCCAGCAAGGAAACGCTGTCCATAGTCATGTAGCCGTTATGGTCGATCGTCAGTGCCAGGGCAAAGCGGTCGGTGCAGACTGCGTAGTAATCCCATTCCTTGATCCGCGTCCGCTTTGCCGCTATCCTGCTGCGGTCGTAAGTCCTGATCAGTTCCGTCGCGTATCCGGTTTCAATCAGTTTCCCATTCTCGTCGTGCAGCGGCCCCGGTGTAGTGATCCTCTTCTGCATTCTGCTCTTCCTCCTCGTTATCCCGACAATCTCCGTGTCACCCCACCCGCTCCCCAATGTCATCTCGGGCGCAGTCGATGAATCCACATTCTATCCACCAGTCACTATTCACTGGCCACTGATAACTTCTGTACCACAAAACATTCAGGCGCCCCGATACCCGCATTCAGGAATTGCTGACGCAGCACATTGTACTCCCGATTGCTCAGCCTGCTCAGCAGTCCGGACAGTTCCTTCCGTTCCCGGTCACCTTCAGCATGGCCCGGATAAACACAGATGACCAGCACCCCGCCGGTCTTCAGCAATTCCAGTGCCGCCTGAACGGCACAGGAAGTTGTCTCCCAGTGTGTTGTGACGGAATGATCCCCTCCCGGCAGCCAGCCGAGATTAAATACAACTGCCTGAACCGGTTCCTTTGCATATTCCTGCATATGTTCATGCCCGCTGCGAATGAGTCTGGCCCGGTCCGCCATTCCGTGAGCCAGAAGCAGTTTCCAGGTCTCCTTTACAGCTGCCTCCTGGATATCGAAGGCATAAACTTTTCCTTCGGGCCCGACCGCTTCGCACAGCATCAGCGTATCATGTCCGTTTCCCATCGTGGCATCAATCACCGTATCTCCCGGCTGCACAGCCTGTTCCAGTACTTCCCGCGCCAGATAACGCGCCGATTTCAGCTCATAACCCATATCCTTCAGCCTCTTTTCTGATTCATGTAGTATTTCGTGATCACATCTGAAAAAACCTCCAGCCCTGCCTTTTCAAAAGACGCTTACGCTCCTGTTTCAGTCTTTTTTCTCCACAGCATCTTCGGTATCTGTTCACACAGATTTCATCCTGGGCGCGGTGTCTTCACTTGTGTTAAACATATTTACTGTGATAAAATATGTTACATTTGATTTGTAAGGAATGATTAATTGATGCTGACTTTAAAAGGAATTACAAAGCACTATGCTGCCGGCGATTCCAAGGTGGAAGCGCTTCGCGGGGTCGATCTCAAATTCGGGGAAAGCGAATTCGCGGCCATTCTCGGCCCTTCCGGCTGTGGAAAAACAACCCTGCTGAACATCATCGGCGGCCTGGATCACTATACCGAGGGCGATCTGATCATCCGGGGGAAATCCACAAAAGATTTCACGGAGAGCGACTGGGACACCTTCCGCAATCACTCCGTCGGCTTTGTATTCCAGAGCTATAACCTGATACCGCATCAGAGTGTCCTGGCCAACGTCGAGCTGGCGCTCACGCTCAGCGGGGTCAGCCGCGAGGAGCGTCGCCGCCGGGCCGTCGAAGTCCTGACCCGCGTGGGCCTGCAGGACCAGCTGAAAAAACGGCCGAACCAGCTTTCCGGCGGCCAGATGCAGCGCGTAGCCATCGCCCGGGCCCTGGTCAATAACCCGGATATCGTGCTGGCGGACGAACCCACCGGCGCGTTGGACAGTGAAACCAGTATCCAGATTATGGAAATCCTCCGGGAGATCAGCCGGGACAAACTCGTCATTATGGTGACCCATAATCCGGAACTGGCCAATACCTATGCCACCCGGATCATCAACCTCTTTGACGGAAAGATCGTCAGCGATTCACAACCCGCCCGCGGAGAAAGCGAGACCGCTGCACAGGTGCCGGAAGGCCATGCCAGGAAGTCCTTCATGAGCCTGCAGACCGCCATGGGTCTTTCCCTGAACAATCTGCTGACCAAAAAGGGCCGGACCATCCTCACCGCCTTTGCAGGCTCCATCGGTATTATCGGCATCGCCCTGATCCTGAGCCTGTCCAACGGGGTCAACCGCTATATCGAGCGGGTCCAGCGCGACACGCTTTCCTCCTACCCCCTGGAGATCGATGAACGGACCATGGATATGTCGGGCACGCTCTCCGGCCTTATGGGTATCGATACAGAGAACCGGGAACACAAGGACGGAAAAGTCTATTCCGGCACCCGAATGACCCAGATGCTGTCCTCCTGGATGACCAGTATCACGGAAAATAATCTGACGCCTTTCAAAAAATGGCTCGAGGACCCGGCCTCCGGGATTGAGGCTCTGGTTTCCGGCATTCAGTATGAATACAATTCTTCCCTGTATCTCTATCGGACGGACGGAGATACTCCCGTTCAGGTCAATCCTTCCACGACCATGGAAGCCACCGGCATGATGGATATGCTGAATACCGGCGCCTCCATGGCCGGCATCCAGCAAACCATGATGGATACCACCATGCGACGGATGAACGTTTTTGAGCCCATGCTGGACAATCCGGATCTTCTCGCCAGCCAGTATGACGTGCTGGCCGGCCGCATGCCGGAAAAAATGGACGAGATGGTCATCATTCTCAACAGCCGGAATGAGCTGAGTGATTACACCCTCTATACCCTGGGGCTCAAGGATCAGAGCGAACTGAGGGACGCCGTTGTCCGCCTCATGAAGGGCGAAGCAATCGAGAGTACTGAAATGGAGTTCACCTATGACGAACTGATGAATCTGTCCTTCCGTATGCTTCTCCCCACTGATCGCTATGTCAAGTCCGGAACATTCTGGAAAGACTGCGGCAATGACCCGGAATATATGAAGGATGTTCTTGCAAATGCCATGGAAATCAAGATAGTCGGTATTCTTCGGCCTGCTCAGGGTGCTGTCGCAACCTCGATGGGCGGCGGCGTCGGGTACCGCCGAGAGCTTACGGATTATCTCCTGAAACAGATTGCCGACAGTGAGATCGTCAAAGAGCAGACCTCGAATCCCGATATTGACGTCTTCACCGGCCAGCCTTTCAGTTCTGTAGCAATCGACGCCATGAGCCTGCTGGACAACATGGATGTGCCGGAGTTCCTGACGCTCATGGAAGAAAAAGGGATCATTCCCGCCGGCATGATCCCGGATGCCTACAAACCGCTCCTGACCAAGGACCTTCTGACCCAGTTCGTCCAGAAGGGCACCATGATGATCAGCGGGAACTCGTACGAGCAGAACCTCTCCACCCTCGGTGTCAGCGATCCGGACAAACCGGCTGTCATTTATATCTATCCGAAGAATTTTGAGGCAAAACAGAAAATTCAGGAGTTGATCGACGAGTATAATCAAAACGCGGAGCCCGGCGAAGAAATCACTTACACGGATTATGTGGGGCTGCTCATGTCCTCCGTCGTTACCATCACAGACATCATCAGCTACGTACTGATTGCCTTTGTCAGTATTTCCCTCGTTGTTTCGTCAATCATGATCGGGATTATTACCTATATCAGCGTGCTGGAGCGCACCAAGGAAATCGGGATCCTGCGGGCCATCGGCGCTTCCCGCCGGGATGTCTCCCGGGTTTTCAATGCCGAAACACTCATTGTGGGGTTTGCCGCCGGTGTTATCGGCATCCTGGTAACCTTGCTTCTGACTGTCATCGCAAACCTGATTCTCGGAAACCTGACCGGCATTCCGGATATTGCCTCTCTGCCCCCGCTTGCCGGGCTCATCCTGGTGGCAATCTCCATGTTCCTGACCCTGATTGCCGGTCTGATCCCCAGCGGTATCGCTGCCCGCAAGGATCCGGTGGTAGCCCTCCGTACAGAATAATCGGAAAAGCCCATGATCTCAGCTGCGATCAGATGCCCGCCTGTTTTTTCTCTTTCCCTTATCCGCATAAAGTGCCCTGTCCGCCTCGGCCAGCATATCGTCCAGCGACAGCTGACCATCAGCAACGGCTGAACAGGCCCCTAAGCTTGCCGATATTGTATACTCCCGCTGCCCGCACTTTTCGCGGGCAGTTTTCTCTATGCGCGAACGGATTTCCTCAAGCTCAGGCTGCAGCGACTTTTCTTCCAGCAGTGCAAACGCGAACTCATCCCCGCCGTATCGGGCGCAGATTCCTTTTCCGCCGAATTCCTTCTCCAGTCCGTATGCCAGGCACTGAATCGCGTGATCTCCTTCCTGATGTCCGTAAATATCATTAATGCCCTTCAGTCGGTCCATATCCATTGAAAACAGTGTCAGGATCTTCCCCTGCGCTTCCGGCAGTTTCAGTCTGTGCTCCAGTTCCCGCAGGAATCCTCTTCGGTTATATAGTCCTGTCAGATAATCATGCTCCGCCATCTTGCGGATCGCATCATTTGCTTCCGCCAGCCTCCGGTTGCCGATCACCGCGTTCAAAGCAGCCGAAAGGAACAGCGCCTCTTCCTCAAACCTTTCCTGTTCCCGCAGGCTCAGATTTTTCATGCCGGAAATTAAATACCCCATCGTTTCCTGCTCGTTCTGCAGCAACTGGGCCATCACAATCCGGACGGAGCGGTCCGCTCTGAGTACTTCCTCATCCGGCACCGGATCTTCTTTCCAGTGGAAAGCGGTATCCGAAAGGAACAGTCCATGTCTGCTGTGCAGTATCGGCTGAGCGGTTTGGCGGTCGTGTTCATTCAGAACAGCGGCAAAATAATACGGATTCGAGCGCTGTGCAAACTCCTGCGTTAGATGCTCTTTCAGTTTCCCCAGATCATCCATGCTCAGGGTCGTACGGATAAAATTGCCCATTGCGCGGATATGGCGTGTATATTCCAGATTAATAATCTTCAGTTCCCCGGCTTTCTGGGTGTTCAGAAAAGCATTTCGACGTTTACAACCGCAGGATTCCCTGGGAACAAATTCGAAGGGAATCGCCCAGGTTTCTGTTTTTCCCGCGTCTTCCGTCTTCCAGTTTCCCGCCCGTTCCAGCATTTTCGCAAACATGAAATGGAAATCAGGCCTGGCTGTCGTCAATGACGGTTCGTGGTTCTCACCCGGGAGAATCCCGTCAAATCCGGCCACCAGCACCTCCTGCGGCACCCGTACGTTCCTCTCACTCAGATAGATGCATACGGTGATTGCCATTGCGTCATTTGCGCACAGGAAAGCCTGCGGCATCCTGCCCCCTCCGGAAAAATAACCATCCAGTGCCCGCATCGTCGGTTCATCCCAGTAATCCCCGTAAATCACCTTCTCCGGCGGCAAAGAGCCGCCGTGCTCCTCCAGAATCCGGCGGCACAGGTCAATCCGGTCCTCCGAATAGGAATTTCCCTTGATCCCCGCCACCATCACGATATCCCTGCATCCATGATCTTCGATCATATGTCTTGCAACCTTCTCAAAGCCCTCATGATATTGCAGATCCATATTGATGCAGCCTTCATACTGTCTCTCCAGCATAAAGACGGGAATCTTCTTTTCCCCGGCAATCCGGATAATATGCTTATTGATGGGATCCGAGCGGATCATTTCCCCAAAAAGCATGATGCCGGCAAGGTCCGGGACTCTGAACATGTTCATGAACTCCCGAATACTTTCCTCTCCGCGGGATTCGACACCGTTCCGGTCAAACGCAATACAAAGCGGAAGGAAACCGTGCTCCTCTGCCGCTTCGATCAGCCGGTTCAGTACAAGATTCAGATTTTCTACATCCTCCCAGGAAGTACAGACGGCAATGATTCTGCGTTCTTCAGCATTCATGCCCAAACAACCCCTTTCCCGAAGAAAAACGGATCCGGAACGGAGAAACGGTTCGTGTTATCTCTCTTCGAAATCAAAGCAGCTTCTGGTTTTTGTGTACGGTCTGACTTTTCCGTTTGCCACCGCCTGGTGCAGCGGGTTTACCGAATAACCTTTCAGTGCATCGGCATCCTCAAACAGGGAATCAAGCATCAGGTCCGTATTGGCGCTCGGAAGTCCTTCTGTCAGCACCCGAATGCTCACCATTCCGGGTATTTTCCCCTGAAGTCCCTCCAGACCGTCTTTAATTCCTTTTTTGATATCCGCTTTCTCTGCATCGCTGTATTCATCCTTCAGAGTCCAGATAATCATATGCCGTACCATCGTATCCCTCCTGTTTGCCTTTTTTCTGCCGCCATCGAAATAATAATGAAGTTAATTACTGCTCATCCTGGTCCGATGCTACGGGTGCAAAGACAAGATCGATCGTTCCTTCCTGACCGTACCGTTCAATCGTAACCGTGATATTGTTCCCGTCAAGCATCTTTTCTTTTCCTTTTTCAAGAATACAGGCATCATCTGCATACTGAACTCCGTCAACGGCAATGATCAGGTCATTTGCCTGTAATCCCGCTTTGTCCGCTGCAGAAGAATCTTCCACTCCCTTGATATGGATTCCCGCACTGTGATATCCGAAATGGGAAGCCAGCCAGCCTTCTACGGCATGTTCACTTACGAAACCGGGATTGAGCAGCTCAGCGCGATCCATTGTTTCCTGTCCCGGATAACAGTTAATATTCATCATTTCCGGAGCATTGATATATGACTGGGTTTTGGAAGAAAACCAATGAAATCCGTTTTCCGGAATACAGACTGTCGTCCCATTCTCTTTTCCGTATCTGTAAACAGCTATTTCTATCCATGAACTTCTATTGAAATGCGTTGTTTTGATGTCCCAGTTCAGCGTACTTTCCTTTCTAATGTCTATATTCTTATTTCCGTAATAGCAAAACTCACCGCCTACGCTTTCACACCCTCCGTCCGTCATATACATCAGATTGCCGGACTGATCATAGTACTTTGCAACCATTTTGACTTCATGAATATTTTCGCCGGTATTATTCCGGATCGTTACGCTTCCCTGATCGTTCCTCCATATGACCTTATCAATATATACTTCTTTACTGAGCGGTATTGCTTCCTGGCTGACATTGATATTGACGAAAACTTTGGCCGCGGGATCCTTCCTGTTCCTGATTTCAATCCTACCGGCGCCGGCTGTTTCGCCGTCCACATGAATCGTGACTTTACTTCCCGTTTTTTCTGTCTGATATGAAAACAGTTTCTTGTCAGTTACGACCGTTATATCATTTTCCCAGTCCGTACCAAAGTAATCGACATCAAAAGAAGCGCCTTCCGGATTCGTCAGCTCCAGATGATCTGTTTCACATAAAAGAGAGGGAATGTATAACGTCACTCTGGCTATTTCCCTGCTGCCATCGTTTGAGGAAGCCGTAATAATCACTTTTCCGGCTGAAACAGCGGTCACAATGCCATCGTTATCAACTGTAGCTATGTTCGTATCACTGCTTTCCCATGTCAGGGATTTAACCGTGGCATTTGCTGGTAAAACCGTATAATCGATGGCCAACTTTTCGCCGACTCTGACGTATGTATTTGCCTTTGTCCCGATTCTGATTGTTCTTACTGGGATAACGACGCTTGCGTTCAGTGCACAGCTGATTTGCTTCCCGTCTGCCAGTTCTGCGCTGCATGTAATGACGGTTTCTCCCGGGGAAATCCCCTTGATCGTCCCGTTATACACCGTGGCAATCTGTTCATCAGCGGATGTCCAGTTAAATTTCAGCGCCTTGGGGTTTTCTATATTTTCCGGCATAGGCATCACTTTGACCGTTTTTTGGACCGGGACATTAATCTTTTCAGTTTCAAAGCGCAATGCCGGCTCTGATTCGGCAGCAGCCTGCATCCATGCGCAAAAAAGTGTTAACACAAGAAGAACGAAAGCCATTGTCCTGGCTGAGTTCCTGTCTGACATCCGATTCCCTCCTCAGGTTTGCCTGCTGTCCGGTTTCAATTATGTTTCCCCTCCGGCAGGAGATTCTCACTTATTCTCTGATAATTATCCCAGATAATGACCATTATAGCAAGACCCGGAATCCATCTCCCGAAAGCAGGGAGCCCTTACCAGGAGTCATTGCCTCAAAGGCTGCTCACTCTCCGAATGTGAATGCCGCTGGCAATACCGGTATACCGCTTCGATCTGATCCTCTGTTTCCACAGCATTATATCGGTAATTTCCGCGCAGAAACGCAATAGGAGTTTTATTTCCCAATCGGCAGAGCACACATGCCGCCACATAACCGGTCCGCCCAAGCCCTCCCGAACAGAAAACTGCAACGCGTTTCTTTGCCGATAGCCGTGACACAATTTTTTTAACCAGGTCATCAAGCACATCATCCGGCAGGATACCCCTGTCTTTTATAGGGCAATACAGGATTTCTCCACGAAAACCGTAATTCCAAACGCTTCCGGGCAGCCTGTCAAGAGGTACCAGCACGTTCGATCTCATTCCAATCAAATCAGACACGTCATCCAATCCGCCCAGAATCAGGCCGGGAACAACTTCAACCGCGCCTTCTGTCATGCTTTCAGCCTCCTTCATCCGTCTTTCTGCTGTGCAAAACCTTCCCTTAACTCAAAATATAGCATTCTGTCTTGGTTTACGCAACAATAATATGATTCTTTATTCTGCCTCGTTTTTTTGAGGCTGCCTTTATTTCCATAAACTGCGACTCGGTTCTGAGCTCTGCTTGACTTGAAAGATGTTCTATAGATATAATTCTGTAAAGCAAAGAAAACCACGCAGGGGGAATTCAGATGGATCGGTTGGAACATTTTCTGACTTTTACAGAGCAGGCACCGACATCATTCCACGCGGCAGCATGTTTCCGCGAGATGCTGACGCGGAGCGGTTTCTGCGAACTGAAAGAAACGGATCCATGGTTTGTGGATGCCGGCGGGAAATATTTTGTGATCCGCAATGATTCCGCTCTGATCGCTTTTGCGGTACCGGAAACAGGTTTTTCATCTTTCAGGATCATCGCCGCGCATGCGGATTCCCCGACATTTAAACTGAAGGCGTCCTTTGAAGACCGCGGCACAGCTTACACACGGCTGAATGTGGAAAAATACGGCGGCATGATCATGTCTACTTGGCTGGACAGACCGCTGTCCGTAGCCGGCCGCCTGGCCTTGCGAGAAAGAGACGGGATCGGAGTCCGTCTGGTGAACCTCAACCGGGACGCTGTTCTGATTCCAAACCTGCCGATTCACTTTAACAGGGATGTCAATAACGGCTTCAAATATGACCCGCAGACAGATCTTCTGCCTTTGTACGGAGATGCGGAAAACCCCGGCAGCCTGATGGATGAAATTGCCGAAACCGCCGGCGTGAAGCGAGAGGACATCCTCGGCCATGATCTTTTCCTGTACAATCGGGAACGGGCAAGCGTCTGGGGGCAGGATGACGCCTTTTTCTCCTGCGGACGTATCGATGACCTCGAGTGCGCCTGGGCCGGTATGACCGCCCTGACTGAAAGCGAAGCAAAGGACATGATCAATGTCTGCGCAGTCTTTGACAATGAGGAAGTCGGTTCATCCACCCGTCAGGGGGCGGATTCTTCCTTCCTGCATGACGTGCTGACAAGGACCGGCTCCGCCCTAGGCGCCTCCGACAACGAGATTCGGGCTGCCATTGCAGGAAGCTTCATGGTCTCTGCTGACAATGCCCATGCACTGCATCCCAATCACCCGGATAAGTATGACGCCCAGAACCGCGTATACATGAACAAAGGCATCGTGATCAAACACAATGCCGCTCAGAAATACACCACGGACGCAGTCTCCTCCGCCCGCTTTGCCGTGATCTGCGAACAGGCAGGCGTACCGGTACAGCACTTTGCAAATCGTTCAGACCAGCCTGGCGGCTCCACGCTGGGAAACATTTCCAATACACATATCTCTGTCGAGACCGTGGATATCGGTCTTGCCCAGCTGGCTATGCACTCAGCCTACGAAACAGCCGGCGCAAAAGACCTCAATTATTTGATCCGGGCGCTGTCCGCTGTATTACAATAGTACAGGTTACTACAGAAAAAGCCGTTCCGGGGATGAAAACACCGCCGGTTTTCGTAAGTATTTTGAAAGCCTCGCTTCAGGAACATTTTCCAAATAAAAAAAAGGGTGATTCGAATGGATAAAAAACGGATAAAGAAATTCCTCTCATTCATGCTGGCTCTCACATTGCTGTCTGCCGTCCTGCCTGTCATAGCGGATGTATCAACTGCACCGGAAGCTTCTCCGGCTCCGGAAACAAAACAGCTGATGGCCGTGGTTAAATATACTCCGTACGGGCGGATCAACATGCGGGCTGAACCAAAGGAAGATTCAGCTCGGGTAGGCGTTCTTAGCGGCGGTACCCTCGTAAAGGTATATGATCAGGGTGCCGGCCGGTGGGTCCTCGTCGAAGGAGAAGGAAAAACCGGTTATATGAGTACCAATTTTCTTGAACTGTTCTATGAGGGAGAGACGCCCCCGATTCCCGTCAAGACGGAAGCTCCGGCCACTCCAACCCCCGGACCTGCTTCTTCAGGTTCATCATATGCCTCGTATGAACCGGTGAATGTACTGAGCTGGCCGGTCACAGAGAGTACCGTGATGTACGTTGATACAGCAAACAGAAAAAGCCTGAACCTTCGGGCGGGCCCTTCCACATGGTATACCGCAATCGGTTCCTACCGGGTCGGCACGAGAGTACTCGTCCTGGCCCGTCGGGGCGATTGGGCTTATGTGTCGGTCGGTGACCGGCTGGGCTTTATGATGCTGACTTTCCTGTCCTATGATATGCCTGGTCCGTTCCCTCCCGGTCCGGAACCGACACCCGTCGGCACGAAAACAGTCTCCCATCCTTGGGGGAGCTTCGTCAACCTGCGCTCCAGTACAACAACAGACACCAACAAGAATATTCTGGCCCGGATTCCCCACGGAACTGAAGTCGAACTGCTGGAATGGGGGGTCTGGTACAGCCTGATCCGTTACAACGGTATCACTGGTTATATCGTCACCAGGTATCTGAAATAAGGCAGTAGATCATTTATATTCATATCTTTTGATGTTGAGAAGTTTCATCTGAGCAAAGACTTCATCATCAGCCGTAAGACGGCCCGTAATCCCATGCTTCTCCCGTATTGTCGTCGACAACGATTTTGAATTCTTCGTTTCTCCTTGAATCAAATGTCACAAGCCATTCCCGGGTAGTCTCATCAAATTCCACAAAAACATAATAATCCTTCAGGGTTTCGGATGTCACTTTCTTTCCATCCACCCAGGGAGCTGTAGAAAGAAGATAATTCTCGGCCCTCCTGCGGACATCCGCCGTTCCCATTCTCGCTGTGCCTGTGACGTCACCATTAGGGCGGACAACCCAGCCTGCAGCGCCTCGCAGGCTGATCAGAAGCCAGTCTCCCTCCATCCGTATAATCGGATAAGTTTCCTCCCGGCCAAGAAGCCCAACTTTTTTCGCATTCCGGGCCTGCCAGGCATATACGGGAGTTGACTCTTCCGTTGTCAGGTAGGCCGGATCAATCAGAATATAGTCCTCCAGTACATAACCGCTGAGGCCCTCTGTTTCTGATAGGTAGCATTCACACCATCCATTCCCGAGAGACATAACGGCCAGGTGATCTCCGTAATTCAGTTTTTTTACCGCTTTTGCGTTTGCGTTCTGGGTCGGACGGACTGAGACTGTCTTGCTGATCACCACTGCATCGAAGCCAAGCTGTCCGGCACCGATTGGATGGATAATCTCTCCGAAAGCAACCGTGGCGATCAAAGACAACACAAGAAACAAACAGATACCGGCTTTTTTCATTTTTTCCCTCCTGCTGCAATTATATTGCCCTGTTTTTCTTTTTGAATACTCTATTCTTTCATGAAAACAATCATCAGAGTTGAAAGCCTATCGAAAAAAGAGACTGCTGCTGTGCGGATTTATTATCCCAGATAAACGATCTTCTGGCAAGTATTTATATAAGATATCCGGATCTGAACATACCGGTTGGTCGGAATACTTAATAAAAACTGTCCTTTCGGATGTCCTTTCTGTCCGGAAAGGTCCCGAATCTGCCCTCTTGTTTCTAACCTGGAAAAGTGCTATAACCCCTCATGCGGCTGATTTGCCGCAGAAAGAGGTTTCCAGTATGTCCCGGACTATGACGCGCGACCTGACAGAGGGCCGCCCGCTGAAATTGATTGTCTCCTTCGCACTTCCGCTGTTGTTCGGCGTTCTGTTCCAGCAATTTTACAGTTTTGTGGATACCGCAATCGTCGGCCGGTTTCTCGGCGCGGAGCGCCTTGCTGCTGTCGGCGCTACCGGTGCTGTGAATTTCCTCGTGATCGGTATGTGCCTCGGCCTTTGCTCCGGTTTCTCAATCCCGATTGCCCAGGCGTTCGGCGCGAAAAACGAAATAGAGATGCGCCGCTGTGTTTGGCACGCGATTATGCTCAGCGCTATCCTGAGCCTGCTGTTTGCGGTGGTTTCAACCCTTCTTTGCAAGCCGCTCCTGCGCCTGATGAACACGCCGGAAGAGATCATTGACGATTCCGCCAGCTATATCGGGATCATTTTTGCTGCTATTCCCTGCTGCATCCTGTACAACATGGCCGGAGGTATTCTCCGCGCCCTGGGAGACAGCCGCACCCCCGTTTTCTTTCTGATCCTCGCCTCACTGATCAATGTTGTCCTTGATCTTTTCCTGATCATCGTCTGCGGTATGGATGTAGCCGGAGCGGCTGTTGCAACCGCCGTCAGCCAGTTATTGGCCGGGATCGGTTGCGTAATCGTGATGATCCGCCGATTCCCGGTTCTCCGCCTGAATCGGGATGACCGGCATTTTGATCCCGTCCTTGCAAAAAAAATGCTCGGAACAGGCCTGCCCATGGGATTGCAGTTCTCCATCACGGCAATCGGTTCGGTCCTCGTTCAGTGGTCTGTAAACGGGCTGGGGGTAAACGCTGTCGCCGCAGTCAGCGGAGCAGTAAAACTCAGTGCTTTTTTTGCCTGTTTTTTTGATGCACTGGCCACTACCATAGCAACTTATGCCGGGCAGAACATGGGAGCCCGAAAACTGGACCGGATCCATCAGGGGCTGCGTTGTACAGCCGGCGTGGGCTTTGTCTACTGCCTTGTGACCTTCGGCATTGTCATGCTGTTCTCCGGATCGCTGCTTGGCATGTTCATTGATGCAAATGCCGCGCCGGAAGTCACAACCATGGGAATCCAGTATCTGACAATCAATGTCGCTTTCTATATTCCCCTGCTCTTTGTCAACATTCTGCGTCTGAGCATTCAGGGAATGGGCTTTACGCGAGTTGCCATGCTGGCGGGGTTATCTGAAATGATCGCCCGTTCCGCCATTGCGCTGTTTGTGGTTCCTGCCGTGGGATTTACCGGAGCATGCTTCGCAAGTCCCGCAGCCTGGATCCTTGCCGATCTTTTCCTCTTCCCCTGCTATTTCCAGATTATGCGTACCCTCCGCCAGCGTCTGCTGCCGGATACCGACGAATTCAGACACAATGCCAATATCATCCGTTTACATAAAGCTGCATAAGACATATTACCGGTCTATCTCCGAAACTGAACAGCATACCTGTTGCTGTTATGCTTGACAAAGCACCCGCTCTGAAACATAATATATCAGTCAGGATAATTCTTCCTGTTTTGTTTTTCAGTTTTTACAATCGGAGGCGGCACAAATGACAACCCGGCAGAACCAGTATCGAATCACGACAGCAGCCAGTCAAAGGGACTGCCGTCGTCAGGTTGTCAATGAGAGAAACGAAAAGCTGAAAATTTTCTCCAAAGAAGGAATTCGCGGAGATATGGTTGTTGCTTTTTTTATTGTCGTTTTCATTCTGCTTTTCGGTTTGCTGTCCATGGATATTTCCATGCTCAGCACCACCGGCAGCAGCATTCGAAATGCATCTTCCAGAATAGAAGCCCTGAAAAGTCAAAATGAACAATACCGGATGGACATCGCTCTGGCGGAAGAGCATCCTGTCTTATCCGCTGATCCCGATGATCAATCCTTTCGAATCTGGATGACCGTGCCTGATTCGAATGTTGGGTTGAAATAAAAACAGGAAAGAGCAAAACGCTCCTCCCCGCACAAGATCCGAAAGGCTTTATACGCCTTTTTTCTTTGCAAAAACATCCAGACACTGAACGATAACCGATTCGGTCTCGCCGATGGGGATTCCGAACTGGCTGAGCGTCATCGGCATCACTTTCCGCGCAATCTCCCCCACTGTGTTTTCATTTTCCCAGGCCGTATCGTCATATTTCCCGAATTCCTCATCCAGCATTGTCAGAAACAGGGGCATCCGGAACAGTTGTACATGCTGAACAATCACTTGATTTTCTGATACCACATTCAGGAACATTCTTCTTCCGTTCACAGTGACACCTTCCTTTCGAATTCGTCAAATGTTCTTACGTCATGGTTCGTTTTGTATCTTCGATCCAGTTCTCAACCTTATTCGCCGCAATACGTTTAATGACTTCTTTGGGATAAGGCGAATTGAAGCCGCCGTAACAATAGACAAAATATTTACCGCCCGCATTCTTATACAGCCGCTCCTCATAGCCCCACGGATCGCCGAAATTGCCATACGTCTTGTTCATGATCAGCTCGGAAGCATCTGTATCATATTCAATATTGCAGATAACTTTTTTCATGATACCATCCTTTCCCAATGAACTTCCATTTTGCCTGAACAATCATATACAAAAATACATGAAAAAGCAACTATTCCCAAATATATTCCGCTCCGGTCTCATCCCCGCGTACCCACCAGATCAGATTCTGGTCAACCCGGACATAGCAAGCCTCCGTTCCGACCGGAACCAGGTCAGCTACCTCTTCCGGCGTGATGTTGCCACCGTATGGGGACTGGATATAGATCTCGGGTTTTTTTGTTTTCTTCACAGCCAGTTTCGTCGTCACTGTCTTCTTTGCAGCAGTTTTCTTCTCTGCCATGTTGCCTTCCTCCATATTCCTGTTTCTCTTCTGCTACCAAGGTACCATTTTTTTTATTTCCGCGCAAGTATAAAAAATCCCCCGGGAAGATTATTTTGACATGAAGATATGGCATAAGATAAAATAATACTGTCTTTTCTGCATTGAACAGACCCCGGTTTACCTTGAAAATCCCTGTTTCTGATGAGGAGGTACCAGAATGAAATCCGGCCTGATCGCCTTGATTCTTGTATTATGCGTAACTCTTACAATATTGTTCCCCGCCGTCGCCGAGGACGCATCACACGCTGCAGCCCAATCTCAGATCGAACGGGCAGTGGTTTCCTATGCAGCCACGGGAACAAGAGATGAACAGGCTCTGTCCGCTCTTGCTTCCCTTGACGCGTCTCTCGGTGAAAAATGGGTGCGCATCCTGGATCTCTGGGAAGCGCCATTTACCGTTCATGAAAAACTTCCGGATGATCTGCCTCAGGATGATTCATTGTGTCTGGTTGGGCTCGGTTTCCAGCTGAACCCGGATGGTACAATGCGGGATGAACTGCTTGAGCGGCTTAAAGTATTGCTCGCGGCATCGGAACAATATCCGAATGCGTTCATCGTCTGTACAGGCGGGGGCACTGCTGCTGATGAACCAACGGCAACGGAAGCAGGACGCATGGCGGAGTGGCTAGAATTGCAGGGCGTAGATCCTGCCAGGATCATTGTTGAGGATCACTCCTTGACTACCGCACAAAATGCTATCTTCACCTATGATATTCTGGCGGAAAGGTATCCACAGGTAAAGCAGATCGCCATTATTTCCAGCGACTATCATATTCCCACAGGTATATTATTATTCGGCGCGGAAGCAATTCTCAGGGACAGTGACAGTACGGTTGTCAGCAATGCCGCATGGCATGCGCCAGACGGCACACTGTCCGCCATGTTCCAGGCAGGAGCACTGATTGAGCTTTCCGGCGATATGGAAACAGCATTTCAGATTTATTACGAAACATACGATATTCATGAACTTCCGCCGCTTCAAATCAATCCGTGATCATTTTTCCGAATTTTGTCGCTGACATTCCGTAATCCGACCTGGTGTATTTTCATTTCGCATCGCCGCAGGCGCAGGCATCGCATTAATACGATATGAAAACATCGTTTTATAAAATTTTTCCGGCATCATCACACGATATATACCCGAATAAATCCTGCCGATCTCTTCATCCGGCAGCATATGCCCCACCGGCAGCGCGAGGATTCTGTAATGCACATGCCACACTTCAGACCTGATCCCTGTCGGGACAAGCCTGTTATGGAGATAGAATCTGATTCTGCGCTCACGAACATTGCGATCCTCTTCGTCTGTAGCATAATCGGGATCTTCCGATTCAAGCAGCACACAGTCATATTTCTGCTGCAAATCATCTGTCATCATCCGGATCAGCAAGCTGCCTGTGCCTCTTCCCCGTAAATTCTCGCATACGGCAAGATAATCCACCATTGCGTTTCGGCCGTCAATCACAAAGAATGCGTAGGCGGCAATCCTGTCTTCCTCCACGGCCCCGTAACAGGCATAATGCCCGGCGGATAAACCATTCAGAATCCGCGACAGCGGTTTAACCTCATCAGGTGCAAAATCCTTTTTTATTCTTTCCGTATAGATCTCCCGAATCTGCCTGACACTAAGCAATTCATACTTCATCACGCTTCACAGCAGCCGTCTTCTCTGCCATGGACTCCCCTCCTGAATAAACCGTTATCTTTAGCTGAGAAATTTAACTTTTTTAATTCTCCGCACAAGTAAATTTGTTTGTGCGGGATGAATCCGGATTTATCTTTTCCGCAAATCAGAGACTACTGTTTTGGTTTAACCAGCCCTGACAAAAAACCTGATATCATCTGACTGCTGCCCAGGCCCAGCTTCCCGATCAGCTTAAACCATTCCTGCTGTTTCTCCTTCGGAAGCCGCCAGAGCGTGTTCATGATGGATTCCGCAGTTTTCCGCTTGTCTGCATTCATGCTGCTGAATCTGTCCTGACCTGTTGATTCTATCACATAAAAAACTAAATCCGTAAACATTTGCATGTCCTCATCTTCTATCTTATCAAGCAAAGACCCGATCGTCTTTTGTGCCATCCTGCTCTTCTCAGAAAGAGGCGCATTTACGAAGCTGTTCCGATTGACCAGCCATGTAAATCCGTCATGCTGCATGATTCCGAAAGCTTTGCTTTTGACAACCACATAGTCTTCACCGCCGGAAAAAAGCAGACCGATAATCGAACTGTCAGGGATGATTTTCTTCACCCTGGGGAGAATCCGCTGAAATTCTTCCCGTTGAATAACCTCTTCCTGAAACCCGGGCCCGTCATTGCTGTAAACCTCCAGAATCCGGTCCTGGTCATTGCAGAACGCGGACGCGTATTCAGCAAGATTCCCGCCTTTGGAATGTCCGCCAACCCGGACTTTTCCTTTGATCCTGTTCAGATACTGAACCGCAAGGCGCTGGCCTTCTGTTTCATCCATAAAGGTAAAGTTAAAATCTTCCTTCCAACCGGCAACTGTTCCGTCCGTCCCCCGGAATGCCACATACTCCGTTCTGTCAGCAAGGTCGAAAGTAACAGCCGAAAACTGAAAGCCATCTCCGCTTTTTTCAACATAGTATCTCAGTGTCATACTTCCGAATCGCTGTCCTTCTGTCATTTTCTCCATCAGCAGAGGCGCCTTGGCCGTAAAGGATGTATTGGCCCGGATCTCCTCATGCGTATGCTGTGAGAAGAACAACCGGCAGGCATCGGAAAGCTGCACCTTTGTACCGTCTGAAGGGACTATACCGCTGAAATCGGTATATGCCAGCTTAGCAAGAATAAGATTATCAACTTCATTGAAAGGGGCCGCAGAAAAAGAAACATCTGCACGCCAGTCCAGATAGTCAAAAATATTTGCCAAGTGATTCCCCTCCTTTCTTGGTGATCAGAAGCCGGATTCATCTGCGCCGTCATTTTTATAATGGTCAAACCGCCCGTCTTCGAGGATCATCAGTTCCAGATCCGCGCGCATTGTTTTTTTCAGGCACAGCCTGACATTCGGCATATCGCTGAAATCCACAAACCGAATCGCGGCTTCCCTCTCTACGCCGGTTTTGATTCTTCTGTCGATCAGGCGGGTCCTGAGCAGTGTTTCCTCAGCCCGAACAGAAATCGTGAAATCCGCAAAGGAGGAAAGATTCCGCCATCCGTCCGCATCCAGCAGCAAATAATTTCCCTCCAGCAAAATAATACTGTTATTGATCTCTACAGCATTTTCCACCGGATTATGGAGCATACGGTCGTACGCCGGCCAGCCGAAAATCTCTCCCGAAGCAACCCGTCTGACACTCTCCGTCAGCTTTTCCAGGTCAAAAGTATCCGGTGCACCTTTTACCGAAACCATGGGGATTTCTTTCCCGTCCCGTTCCACGGTATGGCTCAGCAGAAACTCCTGTCTTCTGTGAAAACCATCCATGCCGATCACCTGGATCTGCCCGACATCCTCATGTTCACCGGAAAGCCTTTGCAAAAAACTCAGGAGCGTCGTTTTGCCCGCGCCGGGAGGCGCGGCAAGCATTGCCAGAATGCGGCGCCCTTTTTCCGCCTGCAATCCAGTCAGTTTTCGCAGCAACGGCAGGAAAACCTCATTGACTTCCCTTTCGCTGTATACCGCTTCTACATTGATTCCGTTTATTTCAACGCTGTGTCGGATCATTTTCATTTCTTAACCGCCCCGGTCTTCACAGCGAAGCAGCCTGGGTCCGTTCCGGCTGCGCGCGCAATTGTTTTGATGGTCATGTTGCCATCCGCTGAAGACAAAATACCATCTTTTCCGATTCCATGCAAGAAAAAGCCGCTGTTTCAACCTGAATAACACCTATGTACGGGTTTTTTTATATTTGCGTTGACAGAATGCAGCCTTCCTCTCATAATAAACAGGTTCGAACTTTGTTTTTTCAAACCATTACATTTTGAGGAGTCTCATGATGCCGAAAAAAATACTTTATATCAATGCCTGCGTCAGAAAAAACTCCAGAACAAAAAGGCTCGCAGATTATCTGATTTCCTGTCTGAACGGTGAAACAGAGGAAATCAGGCTGGAAGATATTCATTTCGGAATTTCGGATGAACGCTTCATTTCAAAAAGAGATCGTCTGCTTTCCACAGGTGCATACAACCATCCGATGTTCACCATGGCCCGCTCCTTTGCCGCTGCTGATCTGATTGTCATCGCCGCCCCGTTCTGGGATCTCTCATTCCCGGCCGCTTTAAAGCAGTATATTGAACAGATCAATGCCGTCGGCATCACTTTTCGCTATACTGAAAGCGGTGAACCTCAAGGCCTGTGCAGAGCAAAAAAGCTGTATTATGTAACAACAGCGGGTGGCCCGATATATTCTGATGCGTTTGGGTATGGATATATAAAATCCCTGGCACACACATTTTACGGAATTCCGGAAACAGAAATAATCTGCGCAGAGAATCTTGATCTGATCGGTGCAGATACGGAAATCCTTCTCCAGGACGCCATCCGAATTATTCAGGAAAGCACCGGTTGGTAAGCAGATATTGAAAAAGGTTTTATATCGCAGATCATTTCTTTGAATTGTATTTACAAAGGGGGTATAAAGAAACATGCGGGAAGCCTTGTTGGTAATCGACGTACAGAACGATTATTTCCCCGGTGGAACCAATGAACTGGTTCATCCTTATGAAACGGAAAAAAGAATACAGGAACTGATCGCCGACAGCCGGACAAACGGCAGGCCGATCATTTACATCCAGCATTTCAATCCGCCGAACGATTCTTTTTTCCTGGAAGGTACAAAAGGAGCGGAAATCTCAGACAGAATCAGGCCGGAAAAAGGTGATAAAGTCATCGTCAAACGATATCCGAACAGCTTTCTGGAAACAGAACTGGACGAATATCTGAAAAAGCTTCAGGCAGACACACTGATTGTTTGCGGTATGATGACCCATATGTGTGTGGACACGACCGTGCGGGCAGCAATGGATTACGGCTATCAGGTGAAACTGGCAGCAGACGCGTGTGCCACGATGGATCTGAAACTGAACGGAGAAACCATTCCGGCAGATACTGTACATAAGGTATTCATCGCCGCTCTGGACGGAGTGTTCGCTGAAATCATCTGATGATTCTCTTTTGAATTGAGTCCAATCAACAATATTGTCTTGTTGCCTTTTCCCGCATCCATTGCACGATACTGTTTTTTCCATGCCGCAGAATGTATTGGACTACGTCCTGCTTACACATGATATGCTCAATAAAGGATTGATCCAGTGAATCCAGCAGATCCGTCGTGGAACGTTGAGATCTTCTGCGGATTTCTTTAAGCATCCGGTTATCCTTCATTTTTCTGGCTGCTTCATCCTTCGGATATCCCTGTCCGAAAGGCTCGGAGAAAAGTTTTGCAATGGTATTCTCAAAATTTTCATAACCGCCCCAGGTATAATCTTCTCCCAACGGAAGCGAAACCGCGTTTCCGTTATTGATCTGGACAAATAGATAGGCATCCATCGGAGAAGGCGCATATCCGCATAAAACACCCGGGAAACTGTTGCAGGCCAGCATCATTCCCTGACCCGAAGAACATCCTGTCACAATGAAATCAACCGCCTCGCTCGCAAGCAGCAGACCCGCAAGCACAGAGATTTCCACATAGCTGAACCGTTCCGGTTCATTTGCTTTACATCCGAAATTGATGATCTCGTCATTGGCTGCATACTTTTTGACCGCATCAAACAGCAACTGATTCTTTTCCGCCTGTGAAGTGGCTTGAATAATACCGATATTCATAAAAATTCATCTCCGATTATAATCATCAGTCATACAGCATTAAGCGCAATGATCTCCGATTATTCCTCAATAGCTGACCGACCACTCTTTGAGAACTTCATACAGTTCATCAAAGGAAGAAGCACAGTAGTTGATATCGTAAGCTTTCATCGCCTCTTCAATATCTCCGGACGGCATAAACCATACTGAATCCAGGGATGCGTTTTTCGCGCCCAGCATATCTGAAGAAAGCGAATCACCGATCATAATGCATGATGATCCGGGTTCCCCGATCTGATCCAGGCAAATATCGAAAAATGCCGCATCGGGCTTTGTTACTCCCATGTCTTCACTGACGAATAAGCCGTCTATATACCGATCAAGTCCTGTGGACGCAATCCTTCCTTTCGCATTTATGGTTGCGCCATTGGAGGCAATATAAATTCTTGCGTCCGCTATGGTTTCCTTCACTTTTTTTACAAATTCCAATGCGCCGCCCATCAGCACACCGTTCACGGACATGGTCCGGATGAAATCATCATTAATCTTCAGCGGGTTGAGTCCGGCTGTATCACCTTTGCAGCGGACGAAGACATCCTGAAATCGCTTCGTGAAAAGTTCAGTCCTGGAGATGGTTCCTTTTTCAAGTTCCAGCCAGAGGGATTTATTGTATGCTTTAAAAGCCCGATAAATCTCATCCGAGAATGAAAGACCATTTGCTCTCAGGACGATGCCGAGCGCTTTATATTCGGAAGCATGAAAATCCAGCAATGTCTGATCAAGATCAAAAAGAAAGTTGTGATGCATTCCGCGCCTCCTGTTTGAATGCTGCTCCAAAAACGGTAACTGCCACAGATGAATATTCGTCAAAGACAAAATGAAGCCCTGCTTTCGTAAAAACAAACGGAATTCCTGATTTTCATTGACATTCATGCATCTCCTGTACATAATAGGTAGGCTGAAAGCTAAAACCATCAAGGAGGCAGCATGGAAATCCTTCTGATCCTGGAAATCATCGGGACCGTAGCTTTTGCGATATCCGGGGCAATTGTCGGCATTCAGAAGAAAATGGACATATTCGGTGTTTCGATTCTCGGGCTGACAGCTGCCGTCGGCGGCGGGATCCTCCGGGATCTGATCCTTAACATCACGCCTCCGGCAGCATTCGTAAACCCGATCTTTGCCATTACTGCCGTCATCGTCAGCATCATCGTCTTTATCCGTCCCATCTATTCCTCCCTTGAGAAAAAAGGTTCGGTCTATGATATACTGCTGCTGATCATGGATTCCATCGGTCTGGGCCTGTTCACCGTAGTCGGCGTTCAGGTCGCAAAGACCTCCGTCGCCGGGAACAATCTCTTTCTGGTCACCTTTGTCGGTGTACTCACAGGCGTCGGCGGCGGAATTCTGCGGGATGTGTTCGCCGGCAACAGGCCCTATATCTTCGTGAAACACTTTTACGCATGTGCTTCAATCATCGGCGCCTGGGCGTGTGCCCTGCTCTGGTCTGTGATCGGGGATCTCCCCGCTATGGCGGTCGGCGCAATCCTGATTGTCATTCTCCGTCTCCTCGCCGCTTATTATCGCTGGAGTCTGCCAAAGCCCCGGTAATCGCCGGTCCCTTCGCGGAATACTGCCGCCTGCCCATTCCACATAACCGTTCAGACATCAAAATCACCGTTCAGGCAAAAAATATTGACTGCCTTTGAGTTATGAATATTATATTGACAAACCATTTCAAAGGAGGATCTTTACATGGATATCAAGAAGCTTATTCCGATCATCTGTATGCTTTCCGTCGGCGTCATGGTTGTTTGGGGACTGCTGGCAAATGATTGGTCCAAGAGCTGGATCGCCGTGGTTATCGGCGGCATCATCGTTGCCTGCCTGTCTGTCTGGAACGGGATGAGCAAGAATAAGTAAGCCCGCCGTGTTCCTGCGCCGCTGATTGCTACATTTTTTCCATCAATCTGACAGGCATCACCCGATATGAGATCTGAGGCATCTGTCAATAATCTTTTTTAGGTTCATTTAAGGTTTCGATTATATTCTGTATTTATACTAAATCAATCGAACCAGGAGGTATTCATTATGAAGCGGTTTATGGGAATAATCCTGGCTCTGATGCTCATGCTTGCTTCCGCTGCTTATGCGGATTCAGCAATTGATGTGATTTTGAGCACCGGGACCACACAGGCATTTACGGATGAAGCGGTTCCTGCCGAAGATCTGGAAACGATCCTGCGGGCCGGCCTTTCCACTGAGAGTGCAATCAACCAGCAGCCCTGGTTCTTCGTGGCCGTGACCAATCAGGATGTCATGAAGGAAATTGCCGGCTCCGGTATGGGTTTTACTCCTCCCACGGGTGAAAAACCCGAAGGTTTCCCGGAAGGTAAACCGGAAGGAGTCCCTGAGGGAATGCCCGAAGGAATGCCCGCAGGTGCACCGAATGGCGATATGCCCGCTCCTCCGATGGGCGGAAGCGGTGCCAAAGCTTCACTGGGTGATTCCCCGGCAGCTATCATCATCTACAAAAGCGGAGAGTCCAAATCTCCGGATGCCAGTTTTGACTGCGGCCTTGCTACTCAGAATATGGTCATCGCTGCCTCCTCTCTGGGATACGGTGTAAAAATCGTTTCTTCTCCGACCAGAACACTGAACGGCGAGAATCATGACACACTGTGCGAAAAGCTTGGTGTAGATCCTTCCATGCAAGCTGTGGCCGTACTGCTGATCGGCAAAGCCGACTCCGGCGTTGACGCAGCCAGCAGCGCCACAACCCGAGAATCTCTCGAATCAAAGAGCAGTATGATTCAGTAAGCTTTTTCACGGTCTCTTTGTGATCTCCAGTCGCAAGTCAGTTGCACTTGCTTTGTCGGCTGCATCATGAGGGATATTACAGCTCGATCCTTCCCATATTCATCTGACAGAGGCCGCTTCTGCGGCCTCTGTCTCATTTGAGCGGACATTCTGGCCGGCTCCGAATAAAAATTTATCATGCTGTATTGACAGGAGCCGTTTTTTCTGCATATATATCAGTGAATGAACTTTGAAGGGAGATACGGGAGATGGAAAAGAAACTCTTCCGCCTGTTTGACTATCAGAAGTTTGAGCCGAACAAAGACCTGCAGCAGATGATCGATACCGTACACGCCCGCTGCCAGGCCAAAGAGCTGACCCTGGATGATATGGAGTGGGTCAGCGCCGCCGGTGAGCCGACGCCGCCTGTTATGGCTGAAGAAAAAGACCGTTAAATCGGCCTTTTTCTTTTACAGCATTTTCCCCCGCTCAGTATGCCGCTTCGGCTGCCATTATCCGTCATTCCGGGGTTCCTGATCATAACCGGAAGTTTTTTTATAAATCGGGAGGCTGAGATGAAAACAAATATTCAATCGATCATATTCCTGGCCCTACTCCTTTTGCTGACAGCAACTGCTGTTCCGTCCTGTGCAGAATTGCCGAAGATAGAATATGCACCCGTACAATCTGTAATGATGTTGGAAGATTACCTGGCACAGGGGCATGAAGCGTGGTTCCTCACCGGTAAAAAGGCATACACCGTACAGGCTATGATGGTTTCCGAAGAAACTTCTTTTCATAACGATCTGGAAGTCGTTGATTATACCGTGACTGATGACGGTATCACAGTAATCCTTAAAGGATCCTTTGGCGAGATGTGGGCATCAAAACTGCCCAAGGTCATTTCAACCTACACAAAACCGGATGGCAGTGAGATCAGCGAAATCGATTTCGCAGACAGGGATTCCTATATTGATGTGATCTCCCGTGCGGAACCGGATGCATACTTTGCCATGCATGTACCACTGAATGTTTCTGTTACGGTGAAAACGGCCTGGGGAGATGTACTGCATACGAATCTTCCCAACGCGCCCCATGGTGATGGAGATTATCTGGTATGCCGCGTAAATGAAAACGACGAGCCTGATCTTTCTGATGTCTGGATCCTCAACGGCATTGTGTTTCCTGAATACTATGATACAAACCATATGTCATCCAAAGCAGATGACTGATTTTATCACCGTTATGTCTCTCACGGCATAACCCAAAATGAAAAGGCCCGGTTTTGCCGGGTCTTTTCATTCAGAATCAGTATAATCTGATCAAGATGTAAAATTATTTCTCAGCCGGTTTCTCTGCGGGCTTTTCGGCCGGTTTCTCCGCGGGCTTCTCTGAGGGCTTCTGAGCCGGTTTCTCTGCGGGTTTCTGGGCCGGCTTCGAGGCGGGTTTCTGTGCCTGCTTCTGAGCGGGCTTCTGAGCCGGCTTCTGCGCAGGCTTCTCAGCGGATTTCTGGGCCGGCTTCGGAGCCGCTTTCTGGGCTGTCTTCTGGGCCGTTTTCTCTGCGGGTTTTGTATTTGATTTTCCGCCGGATTTACTCTTCGATTTGCTGCTCGACTTTGCAGCCTGTTTCTGAGCGGGCTTCTTTTCCGGTTTCTTTTCCGTTTTCACTTCCGGCTTCTCTTCAGCTTTTTCTTCCTTTACAGGTACAGGTTGAACCGCTTCAATATTGGCTTTCACATTGTTAACGGCATCCGTAACGATCTCTTTCACCTGCTGGCGCCGTTTCGTCCGGATTTTACGCATATTTTCGGCCTGTTCCACAACATGCGCGTTAGCCTTTACCTGGAATTCCTTTGCTTTTTCTACAAGCTCCTTCGGGGACACGGGGGCAGCAGGCATTCCGGGTGCAGCGGGTTTCTCATCCGGCAGCGCGTCTGCAACGGTTTGCTCCATATCCATGAGTTTGGAGAAGAATGTATCCCACTGCTCTTTCCAGGCTTTCTCTGCGGCCTTCTGCATTTCCTGCTGCTGTTTCCAGAGCTTCTCCATACCGGATTTGAATTCTTCCCACTGGTCCTTGCCGTTGTCATCGGCCCAACCCCAGAAAGGCATGGAAGAGAAGAAATCCTTCGCATTGTTCTTTTTGTTCGCCATTTTTGTTTCTCCTTTCAAATTCAAAAAATAGATCTATTGTTTGAATGGTCGGCGCCGAGATCGTCGCTGCCAATCAGACTCCTTTTTCCGTTCCTTTCATACAGATCATTCATTCTTTTCATTTCCTGCAAGTTTATTATATCTGGAATTCTCTTTCGTTTCAAGGCCTTCGTTCTTTTTTCTGATAAAAAACTTATATCTTTTTTTGTCTCTGACTATTACCGTTTTCCATATTCCGAAGATGCCTGATCTTTCCACCCGGATCGCCCGGCATATTATGTTCCTGAGGATTGCATAGCGTTTTTCATCTGGTGTATAATCTATATAGAAAACATTTGAGCCGATTCCGGTTTCAGAGAAAAACGCGTGAGGCAGCAGAATGAAAAAATTGTTTGATGAGATTCCCTGTCTTGAAGGAGAACGGATTATCCTCAAAAAAATCACGGAAAACAATCGGGAAGCCCTTCAGGAAATGGCCTGCAGAAAAAACATTTACCGTTACGAGCCGAGCTATCTTCTTGAGCAGCAATATACCGACATGGATCAGTTGCTCCATGATCTTTACGGTGAGTATTTTGAGAAAAAGCAAAACCTGTTTCTCGGTATATATCTCTTGGAAAAACCATCAGATCTTTGCGGGTTGGCAGAATTCTACGATTACAGGGATCACCTGCATATGGTCAGCATCGGAGTTCGCCTGCGGGAGCAATACTGGAAAAGCGGAATCGGTACTGAAGCGGCAAAACTGATGACTGATTATCTTTTTGAAGAAACCGATATCGAATTATTACAGCCAGCACGATGTCTGACAACAAAGCAGCTGCCCGTTCGCTGGAAAAGAACGGTTTCATAACGTCATACACCGTTCATAAAGAAGATTGGGGCCATGACGAACCTACGGAAGCTTATCGGTGGTTCCTGTAAAAAAACTTCTTCGCTCATTCCTCTTTTTTCTGCTTTTCCGGCATCCGGCCGAAGGGCATAAACGGGCTGACCCAGGGGAACCACTGGTCGATCATGCCGAACATATTGTTCATCATCTGCTGGTGCATGTAGAACATGGAATTGATATATTCATAAAGCTTGTAGTCTTCCGGATTTGCAGGTGTTCTATTTTTGAAATCGTCGGTTATGCTGACCATGATCTGTTCGACAATATCCCCCGAATCATCCTGACAGGGCGTAAGGATGAAATCCGACATCCGGTCCTGTTCACGGACCGGATCCACTGTATATATATCGCCGGAGACCTCTCCCCTGTTGAGCTGATACATGTCGATCTTGCCGTTGGCATTCCGGGGAAGCATCTCCGCCAGCATAACACGGCTGGGAATGTCGTCCTCCGTCAGCGTCTTCTCTTCGATGAACACACGGCAAAAGGCCTTGCGGGCAACGTCCCTGGGGTCACCGGCCCCCTTCCGGCTCTCGATGCACAGCATAGGGATCGTGTCATGGCGCAGCTTGCGGTATACCGGCAAGACAGCACAGCCCCCGATATCCTCCAGACGGGAAAACTCCGCTTCCACCCTGCCGGACTCATATTTTCTGCCTTCCTCCCGCATGAAGAAGCGGTTGGCCCGTCCAAGATAGGTGATCCGCCCGTCCGGGTCCACGCGTACAAGATCGTTTGTACAGATATAGGGCTTCCGTTCAATAATCTCGACCTTGATGATATCCTTTCCGTCCAGCTTTGGCGCAGCCATGGAGTCTGCGGTCATGTAAAGCACTCCCTCGCCGCCCTTTTTCCCGGGCGAGAAGAAACGGCCGGTTTTTTCATCGCGGAGCCGAATAGTAATCCCGGGCATCGGATAACCGATGGTTTCATCATCCAGTTCCGGAGAAGAGAGACAGCATGCTCCACCCAACTCAGACAGGCCGTAGCCGTTCAGAATCGTAACGTCTTTGCCGCCGTGGGCTTCAAGGAATTCATGGTAGCGCTTCTTCTCCGCCGCGGATACCGCCGTGCCTCCCAGAGCCACGAACTTCAGGCTGGAAAAGTCGAAGGGAGTATCGTCCGGCAGTTTTAACCAGCGTTCAAACATCGAGCTGACGCTGAAAAAGAACGAGACACGATAAGTCGAGATGGCTTTATAGTACAAGGGATTCAGGAATCCAAAGGGAATCGTCACCACCGTCGCGCCCATCGCAAAAGGCAGATGAACCTGATCGATAATGCCGTAAGAGTTGCTGAGATCCACCATGATTGTGGAAACCAAATGATCGTATGGCAATGACAGATCCTTCAGCATCATGAACCTCTCCACCGCCGCGTTCAGCGCGGCATCCGACAGGGGCACAGGCTTTCCGACCCCGCTGGTAGTGCCGGTGGTATGAATGATGAAGGCAGTTTCGTCGATCTCCCGCCTGGAGTATCGTACAGACCGGTAACCGAAGGACGCCAGCAGCGTCTCCATACAGATCGGCCGGTAAAGCGTCTTCATAAATGCATACTTGGTTTCCTGGGCCGCCGTCATCATCGGACTGGAAGTAGCGCCGGCCATGTGAACATGCAGGATGATCACATGGTTAAGCCCAAGCTCTTCCCGTTTGAGCAGAAGCTCCCCGACCAAATCCGGCTGTGCCAGGTCGTCCGTGAGAATGAAGTCCGTCAGCTTCTCCTGGAGAATAGTCTGCTTGATCCGTTCAGCATTAAAGGCTGACCAGGACGCCACCAGGGAAACCTGCGCGCCAACCATATTGAGGCCGTAGAATGCAATAATAACCTCCGCACAGGTGGACCCCAGAATACCTACACGGGCATTCTGTTCTTCCGTCATATCCAGCGCGGTAAAAACCGAGGCATAACGTTCCCATTCACGGAAGATGCCGCTGTAGGTATATTTCCTGTTTCCGTCAATAACAGCCAGTTTGTTCAAATCCGCATCATTCAGGCTGCACAGATCCTGAATGTATTTCCATGCTTTTTGTTCCTTCTTTACCTTTCGCTTGCCAGCTGTCACATCAAAGATACTTGCCGTTTTCATAAAGTCTCCTTTGCCTCAAAAAAAGCAGAGTAAAATTACTCCCAATAACGTGATATCACAATGACAGTATGATATCACAATCATGCGCACTTCTCAATGCGATCATAAGGACTTTTCCATTCTGATACAGCGAAAGGTTTCTCCGTCCTTCATCTCTCCCGTTACTTCATACCCCAGCCCTTCATAGAACTCAATCTTATTGTCCCGGCTTTCGACAACGGTCTTCAAATAATGAAGATCCTCCGCCCATTCCTCACAGGCATCCACCACCATTGTACCGATCCCCCTGTGCCGGTATTCAGGAAGCACCACAACTCTCCCGATCATCATGGACTGCTCATTGATCGGATACATCCGCGCCGTGGCGATCGGAAAGTCATGATCAGTGACTATGATATACTTCGTTTCCGGGCCGTCATGTTCGTCAAACTCAGCCCGCAGGGGTATATGATGCTTCTTCGCCATAGCCTGAATACGGACGTAATAAGCTCCGGCTTGCTGCCAGATTTCTGTGGCACGAATAATCTCCAGTTCCGGAAGAAGTCTGATCTCCCGGATGTCCGAACTGTAAATGATATAATTACAGACTTTTATTGCTTCTTCGTCCCTGCCATATTCATGAAAACAATAATCCGCAGGCTCTGTCTCCGCAATTCCGGTGAAGATACGGCCGGTGAAATCTGTAACCTGAGTCATTTTTTCATTACAGTTTGGTAAATTGATCATCTCATCACCTCCCCTATGATCCTGCCTATCTCTGAATATGAATCGTCCCGTTACAGTTTTTTCATTTGATGCTCAATGGCGGCACAGAATTCAGGCATGGCCTTTTTCATGCGGACAAACTTGCCTTCACGGTTCAGGAAAACATGCTCAGATGTGCCAGTAAACACCGGAATGCCTTTGACTTTCATCTCATAAATTAAAGTAATGATTACACCATTGAAATCCTTCACTCCAATGGTAATATCCACATCATCCCCGAATGTGCATGGTTTCAGGAAATTCACCTGCAAGCTTTTCACAACGCAAAGGACTCCTTCTGCTTCCATACGGCTGTAAGGGTACCCGATCTGATCCATCAGGTCAACACGAGCCTCCTCCATCCAGCGAATATAGTTTGAATGGTGCGTAATAGCCATCATATCTGTTTCATAGTACTGAACCTTATGCTTCATCCGTTTTTCCCCCATTTCCCTTGATATCGAAAATAAATAACCATTCAGAAAGCCGACTATCGCCTCATCTGAATATTCGCCGGAAACGAAAAAAGCCCTGCTTCTGAAAGTAAGGCATCCATCATTCATCCTCTTTGTCTTATCCTCATCTTTCATAAGTCGGCATTGGGCACCTCCGGACATGATTTACACCTGACCGTAACGAAAATATCGAAAATAATATGAAGCAGAAATCAGATACAAAAAAGCCACCACCAAAAAACAAATCGTTGATCGCTATGAATTTTTCTTTTGCATTCTCTGTTTGACAGAAAACACTCTCCGATTCATAATAGTTATTATCAATAATTACTTTGGAGAAACCTGATGATGCTGAACAAAAGATTCTATCTGCTTATCCTGACATTGCTGCTTGTTTTCCCACTGTCCGCCCCGGCGGAATCGGATTACTGGATCTGCCCGGAATGCGGTCAGGGCGCCAACAATGGCAATTACTGCACAAATTGCGCTGCCCCGAGTCCTGCTCCGTCGGATGTGAATGATAATCTCACGCAGATTCCCGGGGAAACAGACCATGTGATGGTAGATATTCTCCGGATTGACGGATCCTCCTTTGTAAAGGCAAAAAAGAACAAGTATCTCTATGCTCCGGAGAAGGCCTGCGATGAGGACGAATCCACCTGCTGGCAGTTCACCGCAAAGAAAAACGCTGAGGAAAAAGGCTGGCTCAGCTTGATTATCGAAGGCGAAGATGTCGATGAAATCTGGATACGGAACGGAAACAGAATTCCCGGCAGCAAAGGAAAAGACCAATATCTCCAGTATGCCAGACCAAAGGAAATCCAGGTGCTTTTCGATTATCCGGACAGGGAGCAGATGGATATCATGGAGTTTACGCTGTCAGAGGAGAAAACCGACAGCTGGGAAAAACTGGATGTGGGCCGCCATGAAAATGTATATTCTGTCTGGATTGTGATCCGGTCTGTTTATAAGGGGACCAAAAAAGCCAATATAGTATGTCTGTCTGATGTCATGCTGGTCCAGAGAGCCCCCGCTGAAAAGGCCAACCCGCCTTGGAGATAACCAATTTCAGTATCCACACACCACAAATCATACCCATATCGCGGGAAGAATGATCCGCGCGTTATTCCGAAAAGAATGGATAGAAAATGAACGATCGGTTTTTATCCGGTACTTTATCGGCACAGGTACTCCGGCAAAAAAGGCATCGGAGAAATCCATGCGGGACTGACCGAGAGCTTACGGATCCAACCCGAATTCTCTTGCCAGCGCTTCTGTCATCACCCCGACAGGAGCGTCTTGCCCGGTCCATAATTTGAAATTTAAAGCTGCCTGATTCACAAGCATACCAAGCCCGGTAATGGTCTTCAGACTCCGCCGGGCCGCCTCCTGCAGGAAAGGCGTATCCGGCCTGTTGAAAACCACATCAGCAGCGACCATTTCCGGCCGAAGCGTATCATAATTCACATCCGGTTTCCCTGTCACATCCGGAAACAGCCCGATATTTGTGCACTGGACCAGAATGTTCGTTTCCTCCGGGATACTCACCTGCGGAATCCAGCGGAAATAGGAAGCTGCCGCATTCGTTCTTTCCGATATAGCGGAAGCTAGTTCCATACCCCGCTCCTCGCTGCGGTTAATGATGTTGATGTGCCGTGCACCGGCCAGTGCCAGCTCCACACTGACCGCCCGGGCAGCTCCGCCGGCCCCCAGAAGCGTTATCGTCTTTCCTGCCGGATCGATCCCATTGTCACGCAGGGAGGTCAGGAATCCTTTACCGTCCGTGTTCTCCCCGATCAGTTTGCCGTTCTCGCTAATAACCGTATTCACTGCCCCGATCAACCGGGCAGCCTCCGTCAGTTCATCCAGCAGCGGAATCACTGCCACTTTATGAGGAATCGTCAGATTAAATCCGCGAAACCCCATCGCGCGTGCACCGTTCACAGCATCCGGCAAACGATCCTTTTCCACTCGGACTGTCAGATAGCGGTAATTCAACCCTAGCGTTTTATAACCGGCCTCCTCGATCACCCCTGTCGGATTTTCATCCACAGGATCCCCGAAGCACGCCGTCAGTTCTGCTCTGTAAATCTTCTCCTGCTGCAAAGCATAAGCCTCCTTCAATTCATCTCATTCTTACATCACTTTTTTTATGATCATCCCCACAATTGAAAACGCAACCAATGCGATCGCCCCGACAAGCAGAAGATAATATCCGGTGCCGTTCTGGGTCACCAGATTGATCAGCGCATCAATTTCCTTTATGCCCAGGATATCCCTGATTGAGCCTTTTTCGATAAAAAACATGACAAAGGCTGCCACACCCGACAGGGCAGACAGAAAGAACCAGCCAAACAATGAAGCGACCAGCCCGACCCCGGCAATAATGAGAACAATCGTTCCATGGCCGCCTTCCATCAGATTCTTTGATACCGTCACATTAACGGGCGAAGCGGAGATGAACGGAACAACAACACTGAGCCCGATCAATCCGCAGGCAAGAATGCAAAGCAGTTTCACAATCAGTTTCATTTATTCCACAACCTCTCTGTCTGATGTGTTGCGATATACTGCGGTCTGCCTTCCTGCGATCTATTCATTCCGGGCCGCATTCATACTATCCCATATCTGAATATTCGATAAAAAAAGAAAAAGCCCTGCTTTCAAAAAAGCAAGGCCGTTTTGCCGGCAGCGCCGAAAAAAATTAAAAAAATATACTTACGGTCATTCAGTAACATGAATTTTGAATACGGCTTCTTTTCCGCCGGGAAATGTCACCTTCAGGCGCGTGTCTCCGGGAGTTCTTGCAGACAGCATGCCCCGCTCATTCACCGAAATAACGGATTCATCAAGGAAAAACCGAAATAAGGGCGTCTATCCGAAGGCAGCAGTTTTTCGTTCTCCGGCAAATTCTCCGGCCTATATTCACTTGTCCGTAAACACCTCTTCTTCTCATTGCCCCGTATTTGTTTTTCTGCTATATTGATTTCAATCCAACAGACGATTTATCCGCGAGGTGAAGCGCATGACATCAAAAAAGCTGAGAGACCACGCCGACCAGATTATAAATGAAGCAATCGCGTCAGTCCTGCCGGACACCGCTGTCCGGCGGGCGCTGGAGAACATGGCATTTTCCGGCAGAGTACTGCTGGTGGCAGCAGGAAAGGCTGCATGGCAGATGGCCAAAGCAGCCTCGGAATGTCTGGGCAGCCGGATTGAAAACGGCGTGGTCGTGACAAAATACAACCATGTAAAGGGATCCATTGCCAACTTCACTTGCTATGAAGCCGGACATCCTGTGCCGGATGAAAACTCTTTTATGGGAACGCAGGCAGCGCTGGATCTTACGACAAATCTGACGAAAAAGGATACCGTGTTATTTCTGCTCTCCGGAGGTGGCAGCGCCCTTTTTGAAAAGCCGCTGATTCCCGGAACGGAACTGCAGCAGATTACAGAGCAGCTGCTGTCCTGCGGAGCGGATATCACAGAGATCAATATCATCCGTAAGCGTTTCAGCGCCGTAAAGGGCGGACGCTTCGCGCTGCACTGCAGACCGGCACAGATCGAAGCCGTCGTGCTTTCGGATATTCTGGGAGATCCGCTGGATATGATCGCTTCCGGACCGGCATGCCCGGATTCTTCCACAGCAGAAGATGCACGGCGGATTCAGAAGAAATATGGTCTTAAAATGTCGGATCATGCATTGGACCTGCTGGATGCGGAAACACCAAAGGCGCTGGACAATGTCCATACACAGATTAACGGAAGCGTACGGGAACTCTGTTCCGCCGCGGCCGGAGCCTGTCGCCGGCTGGGATATGAACCGGTGATTCTGACAAACTGTCTTTGCTGTCAGGCAAAAGATGCCGGCAGTTTCCTTGCCTCCATTGCAAAAACACACGCAGAGGACGGGAAAGCCCTTGCGTTTATCGCCGGCGGGGAAACGGTTGTCGTACTTACGGGAAACGGACATGGCGGACGAAATCAGGAGCTTGCCCTGGCAGCCGCACCCGGAATCCGCGGAATAGCCGGAACAGCTGTTTTCTCCGTCGGCAGTGACGGAACAGACGGGCCGACAGACGCTGCCGGAGGCTATGTGGACGGCGATACATGCAGGATTCTGGAAGAACAGGGGGCAGATATTGATATTGTATTACGGAGCAACGACGCATATCATGCCCTGGAAAAGACAGGCGGACTGATCTTTACCGGCCCAACGGGCACAAATGTCAACGACGTGGCCGTCGCGTTGATCGCAAAACCATCTCCTGCCATACATTGACCTCGTCTTCCCGCTCGCACCCCTGTATTTCATAGTAATCTGCCCGGCTCATTTTTCCTTCTATCAGCCATACAAGCTGTTCCTGTCCTTCCCGATCCTCCGGGATGATCCGTTTCGGCGAAGCCGTCATTGATCCGCATAAATCTCCGCCAAATCATCCAGCCGAAGCAGCATCGGGCGTCCTCCGCCCGCGGCTCCCGTATCGATATCGATCCATGTCGGCGTTACAAACGCCCGCCCCTTTTCCCCGTAATACTCCGTCGGCGTATGTCCGAGAATCACCAGCCTGTCGTCCCAATATCTCTCGCTGATATAGGGTCTGGTCCACACCAGGTCCTTCTGATCATATTCTTCTATTGGTTTTTCAGGACGGAAACCGTTAAGGCCCCCGTGAACCAGCACAAACTGTTTCATCGGCACAGCCACTTCCGCGCATACAGGCGCCGATTGGACATAGTCAAGCAAAATAGTCAGTTCTTCCGGGTCTGATTCGTTTAGTTTGACCAGATTGGCAATGGTGGTCATTCCGCCGTTCCTGTGCCAGAGAAACAGATTGTACTCCTGCTTCGGATCCAGTTCATTCAGGCTGAGCGTGACTGCGTCCATTGTGAACAGGAAAAGGCAGTCCAGCATCATCGCCTCGTGATTTCCCCGCAGCAGGGTCACATTAGGCTGCCGCATCATCCAGCGCAGCATGGCTACGCCGCCGTCCCCGTTCCGGTCGATCACGTCCCCGATCACATATAGATGATCTGAAGATCCAAAGCCTGCCTTTCTCAACAGATCCTGAAACAAATCCAGAGGATAACCGTGGATATCCGAAGTTGCATAGATCATCGCTTGTTTTTCTTCCCTTTATAAGCTGATCAGCGTCACAAGCACTTCCACCATCTTTTCCATGGCAGGTACCGGAATCAGTTCCTTGCGTCCATGGAAATTATACCCTCCTGTCGAAAGATTGGGACACGGGAGGCCTTTGAAGGACAGCAGCGCACCGTCCGTTCCGCCGCGGATTGGCTGAACGATCGGCTCAACACCATTTGCGCTGAAAGCCGTCTTCGCCCTTTCCAGTATCTCCGGATACTGCTCCACAATTTCCTTCATGTTCCGATAGGTGTCCTTCAGTTCCAGGACCACTGTCCCGGCGCCATAACGCTTGTTCAGCACTTCGCATGCGGTGTTCATCATGGCTTTTTTTGCTTCCAGTTTGCTTCTGTCGTGATCCCTGAGGATGTAACGCAATTCAGCTTTCTCTTCATTTCCCGTCATCTCTGTCAAATGATAAAAGCCTTCATATCCTTCCGTATGCTCCGGCCGTTCCCACGGCGGAAGCATCCCGGCAAACTCCATTGCCACCAGCGATGCGTTGATCATCTGATTTTTCGCATTCCCGGGATGAATGCTGATCCCGGTGATCTTCACAACACAGGAAGCAGCATTGAAGCATTCATATTCCAGTTCACCCAGGGCGTCTCCATCCACCGTATAGGCAAAATCCGCTCCGAAGCCTTTGATATCAAAGCGGTCAGCTCCGCGCCCGATCTCCTCGTCCGGCGTGAAGGCAACGCAGATCCTGCCGTGCTCCGGTGCGTCCGGTGCCAGCATTCGTTCGCACAAGGTCATAATTTCAGCCACACCGGCCTTGTCATCTGCCCCGAGAACCGAATCCCCGGACGTCACGATCAGCTCCTGTCCTTTCAGCCCTGGCAGAAAATCAAAACCACTGATCTCTACGCCGTTCTGCAGGCGGATCACCCCGCCGTCATAGAAGGGGATCACCTGCGGACTGGTCGGCCCGGGAACAGCGTCCGATGTATCCATATGCGCAATCAGTCCGATCGCCGGCGCATCCGGCATACCTTTGGCTGGTATCGAGCCGTAAACATACCCGTTTTCATCCATACGAGCATCCTGAACGCCCATTTCCCGCATTTCCTTCACCAGCATATCTCCCAGAATCTTTTGCCCCGGTGTGGAAGGACAGCATTCATTCGCCTCACATGATGTGGTTTCCACCCTGACATACCTCAGAAAACGATCCCTGACACTGCTCATTGCCTAGTCTCCATTCTTTTTTGTCGGAGCAATTTAGGTATTACTCCATCTTCGTATTATTCGCATCCATCAGGTCCTGCATAACAGCCCGTCACGGCTCAATCACTCCCGGTTCTTTACCGCCCCGGTCTTTCTGTTCATACAGGGTCACCAGATGTTTCCCTCTCTTCCATTATCCCAGATAAACATCACTCTGGCAAGAAATTTATCAGAAACCCCGACCGCTAAAAAGCAAAGCAACATACAATCAAAAAACAGGAGAAGAGCTCATTTTCTCTCCCCCTGTCAGAACATTTCCTGATATCTTATACAGCCATGTCTCAAGCTGAACGGAACAGACCGTTCCTGTCCAATCGAAACTCAGATGAAATCATTTCCCGGCCGGTTTCTGTGCCGGTTTCTTCTGAGCCGGCTTTTTCTGGGCGGGCTTTTTCTGGGCAGGTTTTTTCTGCGCCGGTTTCTGGGCCGGTTTCTCTTCCGCTTTTACTTCCGCTTTTTCTTCCGCTTCTTCCGCAACGGGTTGAATCGCATCCAGGTTGGCTTCGACATTTTCAACGACATCCGAAACCGTATCTTTCACCTGCTGCTGCGTCTGAATCTGGATTTCAAATACAACATCAGCCTGCTCCACGGCGTGTGCATTGGCTTTCTCCTGGAATTCCTTCGCCTTTTCTATGAATTCCTTCGGTGACACGGGAGCGGGAGGCATCCCGGGTACAGCGGCCTTTTCATCCGGAAAGGCATCTGCTACGGTCTGCTGCATGTCCATAAGTTGTGCAAAGAAAGTCTCCCACTGCGCTTTCCAGGCTTTCCTGGCGACCTTCTGCATATCCTGGTACTGATCCCAGAGCTTGCCCATGCCAAATTTGAATTTTTTCCACTGCTTCTTCTGGACGCCTTTGTTCCAGTCCCAGCCTGGCACAGGAGGGAAAAAATTCTTTGCCGCGATCTTTTTGTCAGCCATTTTTTTGTTCTCCTTTCAAAACTGAACAGCATTATTGAAAGAATACACGTCATCCGTTATCTTTCAATATGGTTTAACGGTTGTATGTTATCATACAAACACATTTCATGCAAGCACAAGTATGATCGGCAGAACTTTCGGTTTTCGGTCATTCCTCCGGCAGCACAAACGCGCAGATGAAGTACAGCAGGATACCAGTTCCCCATCCGAAAGCCAACAAGGCCCAGGCAATACGGATGATGGTAGGATCGACACCCAGCCATTCCGCTATACCGCCGCAGACGCCGCAGATCTTCTTATCACGCGAACTCTTATGGATGCGGCCGTTCAAAGATCCCTTTCCGTTGCTTACAAAATACTGATAAATGAAGTACCCGATAGCCACTCCGACAGCGATTGTCATAACCGTTTTCATGATACAATCCCTCCTGCAGAATCATTCGGGTGATCAGGGTTTCGTGGATTCCGTCCCTTCACACTCATAGGTTAGACGGTTGAAAGAGAATTTCGTTACAAAGAAATTTTCAGAATTCTCCTCCGCCGAAGGAAGAAACAATTCAAAGCATTCTTCAGCCGCCCCGGTCATTCTTTGACCGTGAACAAATCATAACTCCGGAAGATGCGGAAATAAAGGACAAAACCGGAAAAATATCACGGTTTATTTTTCCTTTAGGGGTTGAAGCAAGGGCGAGGGTTCGTCCCGGTGCCAGATGCACAGGCGGTGCAGAGGGCGCGTCATCATCACATACAGAACGCGGCAGAGGAACTCGTCCTCCGGGAAGTTCTCCGCGGAGGCGTCGCAGATGCCGACACAGTCAAACTCCATGCCCTTGGCAATGCTGGCCGGAAGGATCATCACACCGCCCCGGTATTCGGCATCCGTCTCCGAAAGCAGATGGGCACCAAGCTCTGCCCCGATCTGCCTCTGCAGCTTCCGGGCCTGCTCCGCGGTCTTCTCAATCAGTGCGATACTGTGGTACCCTTCCTGCTGCCAGGCAAGCACCTGTTCCCGGATGAGGGACAGGCGCTCTTTTTCGTTCCGGGCCCGTATCATCCGCGGCTTTTCTCCGTGACGCAGGACCGATCTGGTTTCACAGATGCCATGAATGGGATACCGGCCGGCCACAGCCCGGGCTAGTTCCATGATCTCCACCGTGTTCCGGTAGCTGACGGTCAGCTGGGTCAGCGAGGCCTTATCCTCAAAGACCGGGCCTTTCCACTCCTCCCAGCTCCGGATTCCTTCATCCGCGCGGATTCCCTGATAAAGGTCCCCGACAAGGGTGAATGTTGCCGCGGGGTTGGTCTCCTTCAGCAGTTCGATCTGAAAGGGGGAAAAATCCTGACACTCGTCGATGACGATATGCCGCATGGGTTTTGTCTTCAGCCCGTAAAGCGTTTTGCAGATCAGCACCAGCATCGTCAGATCCTCCTGCCGGAATGTGATTTCCCCGTCCGGCAGGGGCGCCTCAGGCACGCATTCCTGCATAAATGCCCGGTATACCCCTTCCATGTCCGGCAGCGGGAACCTGTCCCTGAACCTGGCCAGGTAGTTTTCCGCCCGGGCGTCGATCTCGCGGTGCCGCTGGTCCCGGGTCTCATACAGTTCCCGGATCTTCTGCTGCCGCAGCGCGCCGTCGCGCATGGTGGCGAGGATCCGGCCGGCTATCTGCTCTGCATTGACATTATATTGATCTTTCAGCATCTCAGCGGCGGACTGCACCCGCCTGTGGATCATCTTTTTCATCTCGCCGATGCGCTGTTCCAGCGGAAAATAGCGCAGATCCGTCAGGAAAGTTTTCTCCACTTCCGCCCGGTCCATCAGCTGTACGCCGGCCATCTTAAACCCATTCGGCGGCAGGACGGTTTCCTGCAGGCGGTCCAGCCAGCTCTGCAGCTTTTCCATCAAGGCCAGGGAACCCTTCAGCCGGACCAGCTGTCCGGCCTGCCTGCGCTCCTCGGCAGAAAGGCTGAGATTCTTTTCCAGCCGGCTTTCCCGCAGAATCTTCGGCATCCGCCGGCCCATGCCTTCCCGGCACCATCCTTCAAAGGTGGTCTGCACCACGCGTTCCACGCCCAGGTCCGGCAGCACCTGGGAAATATAGGACAGGAACAGCGGATTGGGCGCCAGGATCATCATATTCTCCGGCTTCAGTGTTTTCTGGAAGGTGTAGAGCAGGTAGGCGATCCTGTGCAGCGCAATGGTGGTTTTTCCGCTTCCCGCCGCGCCCTGTACCAGCAGGTGAGCGTTCAGGGGATGACGAATCACGATATTCTGCTCCGCCTGGATGGTGGTGACGATCTCCCGCAACCGGTCCGTGGAAATGCTGCCCAGTACCTCCTGCAGGTAAGCCTCCTGGGAGACGATGCCGCTGTCGAAGAGACTGACCAGTTCCCTGCCCCGCACGGTCAGCATGCGCTTGAGAGTCAGTTCTCCCTCTACGCGGCCGTCCGGCGCTGCATAATCCATTTTGCCGATCTGTCCGGAATAATAGAGATTTGCGACCGGAGACCGCCAGTCAACCACCACCGGCGTCAGCGTGGCGGGATCCAGGACGCCCCAGCGCCCCAGGTACCAGGTCTCGGGACTGCTGCCTTTGGGGATGAAATCCAGCCGGGCAAAGTAAGCCTGGCCGCGGGCCATTGTCAGCTGCCTGAGCCGGTCCAGCTGAAACCGGAACAGCTGCATGGTCACTTCCTCATGCTGGTCCGGATCCTCCTCCATCTGCACGTCCATGCATTCCCCGGCCTTTGCCCCGGTGAGTGCCTCCACTTCCCGGATCTCCCGGTCGATGGAATCACAGGTGCCAAGCAGACGGAGATGCTCTTCCTGTGCCGCCGGATGATCCGGCAATCGAATGTTTTCCATTTCCCTTCCTTTCCGGCCAAACAATAAAAGGCCTCTGCTGTTTTTTCATATTCGCAGAGGCTTACATACTTTCATCCTGCAAGCGTGTGGAGGAGCATCATATCGGAAAACATACAAATTGTCAAGGGGCGGAACAAAAGAATTCTGCATATAATCACCAATCAGACACACCCCCCTTTTAAAACAAACATAATCGCTATATAATAGAATAAAGTAAAGGGTGGAGGATTGCTTTTCCCGGAACACAGCTAAGGAGGATTATTTCGTGTCATCTATCAAACAGGAAGCATTAAAGTGTCTGAAATGCAAAAAGGCTCAGTGCTCCGCGCATTGTCCCGTATCGACGGACGTGCCGAAAGTCATGGAGCTGTTTCTGAACGGAGAGATCAAACAGGCGGGAGAGCTGCTCTTTCTGAACAATCCCCTTTCCGCCGTAACATCCGTCATCTGCCCCCATGAAAGAAACTGCACCGGCCACTGTGTGCTGGGAAGAAAAGGAGAACCGGTGCAATTCTACCGCGTCGAGGAATATATTTCGAGATTCTATCTGGAGACAACGGAGATTCCGAAGATCGAAAAAAACGGGATCAAGATCGCTGTCGCCGGTTCCGGTCCCGCCGGTATTACCATGTCGCTTCTGCTGCTTCTGAAAGGATATGACGTGACCATGTTCGAGGCGCAGGATAATATCGGCGGCGTGCTGAGATACGGCATCCCTCCGTTCCGCCTTTCCCGGGAGCTTCTGGACCTGTACAAGGATATTATGCTGCGCATGGGCCTGCACCTGAGGCCGAACACGAGAATCGGCAGCAACATCCTGATTGAGGACCTCTTCCCGGACGGCTACAAGGCCGTATTTGTTTCAACCGGCACCGGAAGGCCGAGAAAGCTGGGACTGATCGGTGAAACGCTGGGACACGTTCACTTTGCCGTGGACTATCTGAAAACACCTGACGCCTTTAAGCTGGGAAACCGGGTCGCCATTGTCGGAGCGGGCAATGTAGCCATCGATGCGGCGAGAACAGCCATCCGGCGCAGTCATTCCCATGTCACCATACTGCATTACATGGGTGAAAACGACATGACCGCCAATTCCGACGAGATCGAAATGGCCCAGATCGACGGCGTTGAGTTCATTCACTATGCGCAGACAATTCGCATTCTTGAAAACTCCGTGCGGTGCGTGCAGGTCAACCGCATCGAAAACGAAGACGGAAGCGTCAGCTTCGAAGAGGATTACTCTCACGTATTCGATGTTCCCGCAGATTCCGTGATCATCGCCATCGGACAAGGACCGGGTGCGGACATGAAGGCCGCCGGGGTCAAGCTGACGCAGCGGGGGCTGCTGGAGGTAAACGAATGGGGTGAAACGGACACTCCCGGCGTATTCGCCGCCGGAGACATCGTTTCCGGCCCCCGGACGGTGGTCGACGCGGTCGCCTTTACGAAAAAAGTATTCAGGAGGATGGAAGAATACCTGGGTATGTCAACTGACGGAGACAGCCCTGCAGTGCCGCCACAGGGAGAATAATATCCCAAAATGTTTGGAACACAGCATGACTGATTGACGGCCCCTCTTTCCCGGATTATAATTTTCCGGGAAAAATCCTGAATTCTGAAAAGGAGATTCATGCAAAATGAACAAAATGAAAATCTTTGCCCTGCTGACCGCCGTGGCGCTGTTTCTTGGCTGCACTGCCTTCGCGGAAGGAGGAACCGAAACAGTACAGATCGGCACCTATACCATTTATAACAAAACCGGCGAAAATGTGACGGAAGTGAAGATCACCGATAATGTGACCGGAGCGGACAACGTATTCCCCTCTGACGGGATTGGCAGCCTCGAGAACGATGGTATGATATCCATGACTTTCGAAATTCCGAAAGACGAGGACGGCAACCATCGCCTGACCCTTTCTTTCAAGACAGAAAGCGGCCGGGAGGAAACCTTCGGCACCCTGAGCATTGAGGAAGTCAATATTGACCTGCTGGCCGCCGACGCGATGACCGGCGCCACCCCAATCGCCTTCAGCGAGGCAGCGAAGGCGCAGACCGGCACCTATACCTTCTATAACAAAACCGGTGAGGTGGTTCTCTTCATTAATCTGATTGAAAACGGAGAAAACGGATCCGCGCTCCGGACAGCCTTCAAGGATGGCTTTGCCCCCAATGAAGAAAAAACAATCTCTTTCGGCGTCCCGGCCGATAAGGAAAACCCGACGCTGACGCTGCAGTTTGTCACCGAGAGCGGTATGATCGGCATCTTCAATACCCTGAAGATCGAGGAAGCTCCGATCACCCTGCTGGACGTTGACTCTGTCAGCGGCGCCACACCAATTTCCTTCTCAGTTCCGGAATAACTGCAGACCCGGAAAAATTCATTCCCCGGCCCGGCCTTTGTCCGGCCGGGGTTTATCGTGATGAAGCACATTGTACTGGAGGAACAAACGGATGAAAAAGATCGTTATCATTTCCCTGTTGCTGGCGCTGGTTCTGTGCATCGGAACCGCGGCGGCGGAAGAAACGAACAGTATTCTGGGAAAGCCGTTCCCGGATTTCACAGTCACGGATACTGACGGAAATTCCTTTTCCCTGTCTGAGACGCTGAAGGACCGCGAGGCCGTCCTGATCAATTTCTGGGCAACCTGGTGTTCCCCGTGCAAGAACGAGTTTCCGCTGATGAACAAGGTTTATCAGGAATATAAAGACAAGGTGGCCTTCATCGCGCTGTCCAAAGAAAAGAAGGACACGCTGGAGAAGATCGGGGCCTTCCGGCAGGAGCAAGGCCTGGAATTCCCCATGGGCCGGGATGAGGATCAGAAGCTGGTCAACTATGTCGACCCTTCTTCGTCAATTCCCAAGACCGTGATTGTGGACCGATACGGCAATGCTGTTTTCTTCCACGGCCAGGCTCTCAGTACCGAAGGGGAAATCAGGGCTGTGCTGAATGCCTTCCTGGGCGACAGCTACCAGGAATCCAAAGTGCTGTCCGAAATCCCCGCAGATACATCCACCCGCGCACTGCCCGTGTCCGCGAAATCGACAATCTATCCCTTAGACGCCAAATACCGGAAGCTCTACTTCTATATTGACGGTCTGGAGGACCCCCATTTGGGCTACATTGTTCCCGATGCGTCCGTAACCCTGCGGATTGAGGTGGGAGCGGAAAAAAACATCGCGAACATATTTTATCTTGATGAAGCTGAAATGGCCAGAATAGCCGTTGAAAACCTCTATGACCCGGAAAAGGGCTTTTTTGTCCATGAGCAGGGGATGAAGAATGCGGAACCCCAAAAAAACTACATTGAAGCGTACCTGGTCGACGAAACACCTGGCGCCGATCTCATGAAAAACGTGCATATTTTCCTGCTTCCGGACGAGGAGGTTGCCGATGAGATCGTTGAATCATGGAAAAAGGCCGGAACGAACGTCCGCTGGGAATATGCGGACGAAGCCGCTCAACAGGCGGAAGGGCCCCAGGCCTACATTCTCCATGTGGTGGACCAGGACAGCAAACCCATAGAAGGTGTCGTAGTGAATTTCTGCACTGACGCAGCCTGCACGCCTCAGGAAACCGATGAGACCGGGACGATCACCTATAAGGCCGATCCTTACAAATACCACCTGCAGATTGTCGAAGTGCCGGACGGCTACAGTTGGGACGAAAGCTTTGACATGTATACCACACCCGAATACGGCGAATGGGTCTTGCGCATGAAGAAAGATTGAGATCGCACCTTCAGGGTCACTGAAATACTTAATCAAACTTTGCTGCAAACGCTTACTGCCATTCTCCTCACATGCTTCGTATTTATCTATGTCAGTGCGATCGGCACCTGACTACAGAGCATAGAAAAGAGAGCATCATCATGGAAGAGAACAATCACAAGGATACGCAGGAAGATCCCGTCCCCCTCACTGACGAGGAATTCGCCCGGTTCCGGAAGAAGCAGAAACGCGAAGGCTGGATCTTCACAGAAATCATCGATTTCATCCTGCACTTTTTCGATTAATCATTCGCGTGAATGATCCGGAATACGGCATGCCTGCTGAAGAGACCGGGCCGCCTTTTCAGGATCCCAATAAACCAAAGGGACAGTCTTTGTTTCAAACAGACTGTCCCTTTGGTTCATTTTGGCTCAATTACTCTTTTTCAATCTCAATGGTCATGCTGCAGCTGTATTGTTTTCAGAGGTGATCATAGCAAAAAAGCCCTCGACGGTCAACGTGTAAAACACGGGGAGGAACCGGTACGGATTCCATACCCCATATCGTTCAATCCGTCTGCGAATCAATCGCGTCGATCATCTCCTGCAGTTCATGAACCCGTTCTTCCCATTCGTCATACGCGGCCTCTTCCCCGTCCGGATCCGGCTCCTCGGCCATCATCTCGTCCAGGGTTTCCTGGAGCCAGGAACGGGAATCGAACACATCGCCAAGGAAACGATACATCTCCGCCAGTCCGCCGTGGGAGGTCTCCCGGTATTTATCATTCATATCCTTCCCCGTCTGATACATGGTATCAACGACCACATCAAAAGATATTTTGCGGGTTTCATACAGGAACCGGGAAAGATTCACCGCGGAAATGGCGCGCATGGCAGCCACTGCGTTGCGCTCTATACAGGGAATCTGAACCAGGCCGCCCACCGGGTCACAGGTCAGGCCCAGATGATGCTCCATCGCGATCTCCGCGGCATACTCAATCTGTTCCAGGTTCAGCCGGTACAGCGCGGCCAGCCCTGCCGCAGCCATGGAGCAAGCGCTGCCGATTTCCGCCTGGCATCCGCACTCAGCGCCGGAGATGCTGGCATTCGTCCTGATGACATTCCCGATCATCGCCGCCACGGCCAGGGCGTCCAGGATCTCTTCCTCCGGAAACCCGCGGTCCTTCTGCATATAATAGAACACCGCCGGAATCACCCCGCAGCTGCCGCAGGTCGGGGCGGTTACAACAATATTCTCACTGGCATTTTCCTCGCTGACAGCATAGGCATACGCGGCAATCACCCGGTTCATGGTCACATCCGCACTTTCGTTATAGCAGCGCTTTTCATAAAGGATCTTTGACTTCCGGTCCACCTCCAGCCCGCCGGGAAGGATTCCCTCCGCCCGGATCCCGCGTTCAATCGCGGCCTGCATAGCCTGCCATACAGTGGATAAATACTCCCGGAGACCGTCTCCTTCCCGTTTCCGGATCCAGTCCTTGAGTGTCATGTTCTCCCGTCTGCAGGCCTCCATGATCTCCTCAAAATTTTTCTCGGGATAAATCTCCCGCTCTTCATCATCCGGCTCATTTTCAAACCGAATCGAACCGCCGCCCACGGAAAACACGCGGACGCTTTCAAGCACCTGCCCGTCTTTGTAGGCCGTAAACAGCATAGTATTCGGGTGCGGAAGATCCGTTTCCTCCGTGTCTACAATGATCTCCGCGCCCGGCAATCCGGACAGAATCGCCTTTCCGGTGCCGTGCCCCGCTCCCGTAAAAGCCAGAGAGCCATACAGCGTGACACAGAACCTGTCCGCATCCGGATGCCTCTTGCCAAAGCGCACAGCCGCGTTATACGGACCAACCGTATGGGAGCTGGACGGCCCGTGCCCGATCTTATAAACACTGCGAATACTTTTCATGTGAATCACATCCTTTTTACGTGTTAGTCCGTCCCTTCCGGTATTTAATCCGGCTTTCAGTAAAACACTTTCTCTGACTCAGAATATACCATTTTCTCTTCCCTTCTGCAACGAAAAAACATTTCCTTGCCTCCCCCCTCTGCATCATATACACTGAAAAAAAGATGTCGGGAACTCCGGAAGCGTTTTTTTCGTCATACATACCGGAACCCCAAAAATACTGAAAGGAAGATCAACATGATAAAAAGACTGATGGCCATATTCCTGGGAATTCTGATGATGTTTAGCTTTGCATTTGCGGAAAAGACTGCCGAAACCCTCACCTCCGCCGAAGGGGAAACCGCGGAAACGGAAAATTATATGATTCCCCGGATGTTCATGAGCATGTTTAATGAAATGCTCCCCTATAATGTCGCTCCGATCCGTGAGCAATCCGGTGACGAGGAGGCGGACCGCCTGGTTGAAACGTGTTCCCTGACGGAATATGACGCTGATACAGAATGCTTTTACTATGGGTCCAAAGACTGGGCGATTGAGGTCGTCTTCGGTTTTGAGAAGGCGGAAGATGTTTCACCAGACAATCCCTGTCTGTTCTGGTATATGTGTCTGGCGGATGAGGCGGAGGAAAACGCCTGGCGTTTAGCAATGTATGGACTGAATCAGATGATTGCCTACACCTATCGGGACACTATGAGTTCGGATGTAATCCTGCATTATTTTCAAACAGTGACCCTGGGGGACACGCTGGAGCTTCCGGATGGATATGTGCTGAAAACCCTTCGGCCAGACGGAGCTGATTATGTCGTCTTTACCATGGAGCCTGCAAACCTGCATTAATTATTCCTGACTGATGAAAAACCGTAAAGGTCCTGGTCCGCCTGCCGGCAATGCCGAAGCATATTTGCGTCAGTCATTCATTTATGATAGAATCTCAAAAGCCTTCTGAGCAGAGACCCGGATAACGATGAGAGCAGGGGAAGAAACCATGGACAGCAACGACAGGTTTGATTTTGAGATGGAACGCCGGCTGTACCATCTGGATCCGGAACTGCATACGCGCTTCAGGAGCGCGGTATTCGCTCTGCAGTATATTCTTTCGCACTATAAACTGATCTTCCCGGAGTACACGGATCACAGCAATCTGCATTCCCTGACCGTTATTGACTTCTGCAACCGGCTCATCGGCGACCGGCTGGACCGGCTGAACGCGGATGAGCTCTATGTGCTGCTGGCCGCGTGTTATCTTCATGACACGGGGATGGGCATCACCATGAAGGATTTTGAACTGTTCTCCCGGAAAATTGACTTCGGGGATTATTTCGAGACGCATTCCCGCGATCATTATTCCATCACGATCCGGGACTTTCATCATGAGTTTTCCGGGCTGTTCATCCGGAAATACGCGGATCTGTTTGATATTCCCTCCGAAGCACACCGTCAGGCGATCATCCAGGTGGCGCGAGGCCACAGGAAGACAGATCTGCTGGATGAAAAGGAATATCCGATCGAATTTCTCGTGCCGAACGGGAACGCCATCTGCCTTCCCTATCTCTCGGCATTGATCCGCCTGGCGGATGAAATTGACGTCGCCGCGTCCCGAAACCCTATTCTGCTGTACGATATTAAAAGCCTGACAGATGAAACCCAGATCATCGAGAATAAAAAGGTTCGCGCCGTCCGCTGGCTGGAAATCAGGGAAGATTCCTTTATTCTTTTTGTGGATCCTTCTGACAGGGTAATCCTCCGCCTTCTGTACGAAATGGCCGCCAAAATGCAGAAAACACTGGACACATGCCGGGCCGCGGTGCTGGACAGAACCCCGTATGTGATTACGCAGCAGCGGATTGAACTGTTTGAACTGTCACCTTCCTTTACGCTTCCGCACTCTCCGTAAGGACAGCGCAGTCATTCTTTTCTTCCGGATGCTTGTTCCCGGAAGGTAAGTCAGCCAATCATTACCGTATCAAAATATGACTTTATTCAAATATGAATAATATTATCTTTGCTGATAGTCTTCCCCCCAACACGGCTTCCAGGTGTGCCTGGTCTTCCTCAGTCGGCGTATATCCGGCATCGGGGGCCTTCCGGTACCATTCCGCCGCTTTGTCGAGATCCTTCTCCAGACCTTTTCCCTCATAGCAGCATTCCCCCAGGCCGAACATTGCATCCGGCACGCCCTGTTCCACCGCCTGGGTATAATATTCTACGGCTTTGGCATAATCCGGTACAATCCCATGCCCTTTGAGATAGCAATTCCCAATGTTGGCATAGGCATAAGCCTCACCCAGATCCAGGGCCTGCCGGTATAACTTCAGCGCCTGATCAAAATCCTTTTCCACACCCTCACCATGTTCATACAGATAGCCCAGATTGTTCATCGCCGACTCATTGCCCAGGTCCGCGGCCTTCCGAAAATATTCAGCGGCCTTGCCGCAGTCCTTTTCCACTCCTTCGCTGAAGTAATACATAACTCCGAGGTTAAACAACGCACCCGCATCGCCCAGATCCGCTGCCCGCTGATAGTATTCCATCGCCTGATCATAGGACAGTTCCACACCCAGGCCATAATAGTACAGATTTCCGACGGCTCTTAATCCTGCTTCGTTACCAAGGTCCGCCGCCAGCTGGAAATATTCCAGTGCCTTCCCGTAGTCTTCCGCCTCTAAAGCTTCTTTGCCTGCCTGGTAAAGCTCCTCCGCAGGTTTTTCCGCAGCCGGGGCTTCCGCTGCCGCGGTATCAGCAAAAGCGGATCCACCGAAAACGATAAAACACAGACAAAGCGCCAGGACAAACAGCATGATCTTCTTCATTGAGGTTTCTTCTCCTTCAAAAGAATCTGATTCGCAAACAGGGGGACGGTACTTCCATCATGGAAGTGCCGTCCCCCTGTAATATTGGTGTAAGCTACGGTGTGGAATGACGGAGATCAGTCTTCCTTCTGCTCAGCCTGCTGCTTGGCAGTTTCCACCTCTTTGGCGATGGTTTCGGCGTCAAAGCGGTAGACGTTCTTGTTGTTGTACTTCACCAGCATGTGGTCCAGGATGCTCTCATCGTTCTCGTTCACCGTCATGAGCAGACCCATGTCGCCATCTTCCATCCTCTCAGCCACCTGAGCGATCAGTTCCTGGCTTAAATGCTTATTATCAACGTCTTTGGCATCACCCAGCAGGGCGCCGGCAACACCGCCCAGCACCACGCCGATGCCGCCGCCCAGCAGACCGATCAGTCCGCCGAGCAGGCCACCCTTAACGGTATCGCTGTCGGTGAGATACTCGGATGTGAAGTTGTCACAAAGCTTGAGCTCACCATTCTGACGCTTCACCAGCGCAATCTGATAAATGGTGGTTCCGTTGATTTGGGGGGTCTCGGACAAGCCCTTCAAGGCCTGGCGGGCATCGCTCTCGTTAGCGAACTCTACGGCTGCAATATTGTACATGTGGAAATCCTCCTCTTTGAGTAAGTTTTTTGTTGATATTAATTATATTTCATGTTTGATTGTTTTTCAATGGGGTGTTCCAGAGTGTCACACTTTTGGAAGATTCACACGGTCATCTTCCAGGACCGTTTCGTGCGTAATGCCGGAACGCTTTTCTTTTTCAAGGCCCCTGATCAGTCCCAGATCAACCTTCCGGAAGCCTCCTGATAGGTGTCCGGGATCACACCGTTCAGGTTTTCCTCCAGGTACTTCATGACCACTTCGTTGTCCGGAAGCATGGTCATGGTGAGGATCGCCGCATCCCTGAACATCGAATAGCCATCGCCGCCGTTTAACACATAGCTGGTGCCGGTGAGCGTATATTCTTTTTCCGGATCAAGCGTCTCCTCCCCGATCTTTACATTGGTCACGCGCCGTTCCCCGTCCACCGAAAGAAACTGATTCTTTTCGTCTGCCGCAACGCTGCTCGGGATCTCTTTATTGACATGGAAAGTAATCCCCGAGACCTGCGGAAATCCTGCTGATATGTCCGGAAGCTTCGCAACTCCGAATTCAAGAGCATCCAGGATCATCTGTCCGGTCACCTCAGCCGTGACAACATCATTGGAATACGGCAGGATATTCAGAATACTGTTATAAGTAACATCACCCGCCTCCAGATTATTGCGTACGGAGCCGGCAGTCAGGAACGCAACCTGCGTGCCGCCGATTGCGCGGTAAGCATCCGTCACAAAGTCGCAGAGTCCGTTTTCCTCCACCCGGCTGATGTCATAGCCGTCTTCGTCCCGTACGATCATGTCATAGGACAGCGTCCCGATCTTCCGTTCCATCGTGTCCGCGTAAGAGGCAACGATTTCATCGATAAATGCCTTCATTTCAGGATCCACATACCGTTCCTTCTTACCCCGGGTCACCTTCTCAGCCTCCAGGTCCTTCGGGGCCGGGACTTCTTCCACGAGGCTTTCCTCCAGGCGGCCGTCCTTATAGATCACCAGCTGCCCGATTGATTCCAGCTTCTTTCCCGCCTGGGCAATCGGGATCTCCTTCCCCGTCCGGTCTTTCACGGTCCGGTTATAAAGCTCATGGGAATGTGCGTCGATCACCATATCCAGCCCCGACAGTTTTTCAACGATCGGATCACACCGGAAAGTTTCCGTGATCGTATCATTGTTTCCCAGATGGGAGACAAGGATCAGATAGTCCGCACCGTTTTTCCGCGCTTCATCGATCGATTGCTGAAGGGCCGCAGCCAGGCGCTCCCCTGTCTCATCCGCCAGGAAATCATACATCGGTTCGCCAACTTCATTCAGAATATCCCTGATGGAAGATTTGACAAACGTATCCGGCGCCACCACGCCGACAAAGCCAATCTTCACATCCCCGGCCGCAAGGATCCGCCACGGCTCAAACACCGGTTCCCCGCCTGTTACACAGAAATTGGCACAGGTATAGCCGCACTTCAGTTCCTCCGACCGGTCTTCCAGCGCCTCAAATCCGAAATCGAACTCATGGTTTCCGGGCACTGCCAGATCATAGCCAAGGCGGTTCATTATTTTGATCAGTTCCGCGCCTTTGGAAATGGCTCCGATCGGGGCGCCCTGGATGGCGTCTCCGGCATCAACCAGGAGCACATGATCATACAGCTCCTCAAGTTCCTTCTTATAAAGTGCAAGGCCGTCATATCCGATGTTATCCTCAAACCCAACATGAATATCATTGGTATGCAGGATCACCGCGGCTACGTCCACCGGATTGCCGGCAGGGTATGCCTGCGTTCCCTCGTCATCAGCGGGCCCCTCCGTATACGCAAACGCGCACGCCGCTAGGGAAAAGCACAAAACGACAAGCAAAACAAATCCCAAACGCTTTTTCATATTCCTTACGCTCCCTATTTCTTTATGATTACTGTATGGTCTGTCAACCCATCTGCAAATCACTCGCATCTATCAGATCCTGCAGCACATTGATCCGGTTCTGCCACTCGTAATACGCATCTTCTGGATCGAAAGGCATGGCCATACGCCTTACCCCCATATAAATGATTTCTTATGCTCACAAAATACCATCTTT
>Ga0265298_10000645_pt1 | contig 51079 bp, 37 predicted proteins | sample AusTroGonzalo_MG_3_FD_193486 | JGI IMG/M metagenome (GOLD analysis project Ga0265298, IMG submission 193486) | Bovine rumen microbial communities from tropical cattle in Woodstock, Queensland, Australia - Gonzalo_01 | ecosystem: Host-associated > Mammals > Digestive system > Stomach > Rumen ...
AACTGACCCGCGGCGACCGCATCGTCGCCTACGACGGCCAGGACGTCGAATTCGTCCAGGACTCCCGCGCCCTGCTCGCGCAGCTGCGCCGGCAGGAAGTCTCCGCCTCGGTGGTCCGCGGCGGCGACACCCTCGGCGTCCCCGTGCGCGTCGACAGCACCGGCCGCATCGGCATCCTGATGCAGATGCCCGGCATCACGACCCGGCACTACAACCTCCTGGAAGCCATCCCCGCCGGATGGCGGGAGGCAGGCTCCTCCATCGGCGGCTACCTCGACGACCTCTCGCTCCTCGCGCGGCCGTCCACCGGCGCCTACAAATCCGTGGGCAGCTTCATCGCCATCGGGCAGGTCTTCCCGGACACCTGGGACTGGTTCCGCTTCCTCAACATCCTCGCCCTGCTCTCCATCATGCTGGCCGTGATGAACCTCCTCCCCATCCCGGGCCTGGACGGCGGCCACATCCTCTTCACCCTCTACGAGATCGTCTCCGGCCGCAAGCCCGGAGAGAAATTCCTCGTGGTGGCCCAGCTGGTCGGAATGGTCATCATCTTCGGCCTGATGTTCCTGGCCTTTGGCAACGACATCGCAAGACTCATCCATTAGTAATATGAAGACAAGAAACTTCCTCCTCCTGTTGCTGTCCGCCGCCCTGATGCTGCCGGCTTGCAAGTCCTCCAAAATCCTGCTTCCCAACGTCAGCGGCAAGGCTGGCGAGATCGTCGTGGTCATGGAGAAATCCGAGTGGGAAAACACCCTCGGCAACGACGTCCGTGACGTCCTCGGCAGCGACTGCCCCTGGCTCGCCCAGCAGGAGCCCCTCTTCACCCTCGTCAACGTGGTGCCCTCCACGTTCGTCGACCTCTTCAAGGTCCACCGCAACATCGTCCTCTTCCACGTCGACCCGCAGATCGACTCCACCAGCCTGACGATGCGCCGTGACGTCTGGGCCGCCCCGCAGTGCGTCGTCCAGCTGAACGCCCCCACCACCGCGCAGGCCTCCGAGCTCCTCAAGGAGAAGTCCGAAATCATCATCAGCTCCTTCGAGCAGGCCGAGCGCGACCGCGTCATCCGCAACGCCCTGCGCTACGAAGAAAGCAGCCTCTACCTGCAGGTCTCCGAACTCTTCGGCGGCGCCCCGCACTTCCCCAGCGGCTACAAGCTCCGCAAGGCCACCGACAACTTCGTCTGGATCGCCGACGACAAGCAGGTCTACCAGGACGTCTTCCTGTACCGCTACCCGGTCGAAGACGACCCGTTCACCCTCGACAAGATCATCGAACACCGCAACCAGTTCCTCAAAGAGAACGTTCCGGGTATGTTCGAAGGCACTTATATGACAACCAGCGAATACTTCGCCCCGACCCTCGAATACCTCCGCTTCCGCGGCCGCGACATCGCGCAGGTGCGCGGTATGTGGGAGGTCCAGAACGACTTCATGGGCGGTCCCTTCGTCTCGCATTCTTTCTACAGCCCCGACGGCAAAGAGATCTTCGTCGCCGAGGCCTGGGTCTATGCCCCGCAGTTCGACAAACGGCAGTATCTCCGCCAGGTCGAATCCGTCCTTTACTCCTGGGAGTGGAAAAAGGCGACCCCGGAGGAAGAAAATGCGGCAAATTAGTTTGTCATATCCAAAAAGTTTTCTATCTTTGCAGTCCCAATTTGGCGGATAGCGCATTGGGATGAGTTTGGTGGGTTCGTATAACGGCTAGTACTCAAGATTTTCATTCTTGCAATAGGAGTTCGATTCTCCTACCCACTACCAAATATTAAAAATAACAACAATGGCAAATACAGCATCCGCAAAGAAGGCCGATCGCCAGAACGATAGGCACAGACTGCATAATCGTTATTATGCAAAGACCACCCGCAACGCTATCCGCGACATCCGCAACACCACCGACAAGGCTACGGCCGAGGCCAACGCCCCCAAGGTGTACGCGATGATCGACAAGCTCGCCAAGATTGGCCTGATCCACAAGAACAAGGCTTCCAACCTCAAGAGCGGCATTGCGGTTTACATCAACAAACTTGCGTAAAAGCAATTTTTGTTGTACTTTTGCAATCCCATTTCCGGCCCTGCCGGAATTTGACAAGATTGAATATTAGAAACGGGATGTAGCGCAGTTGGCTAGCGCACTACGTTCGGGACGTAGGGGTCGTCTGTTCGAGTCAGATCATCCCGACTGAGAGGAGGCAGCAATGCTTCCTCTTTTTCGTTTTATACTATGCAAAGATTCTTCATCCTCCTGGCCCTGGTCAGCGCGTGTACGGCGGCCGGGCCCAGAGAAAGCCTCAGAGAGGCGGAACGGCTGCTGGCGGAAGCCCCGGACAGCAGCCTGGCCGTGCTGGATCGGCTGGACGCGTCCGGCCTGCGCGGCAAAGGGACGCGCGCGGAATACACCCTGCTGCACACCCGCGCGCAGGAAGAATGTTTCGGATTCATCCCCGTCGAAGAGCTGGACGCGCTGGCGGAGGCCGCGGAATACTATGAGCGCCGCGGCGACGCGCAGGCGCGCACGGAGGCCTGGTACAAGCTGGGCCGCGTGCAGTCCGCGGACGGTGCGCTCGCGCGCGCGGTCGTCTCCTTCGAGCAGGCGCTCGCCGCCGCGAAACAGGCGCGCGACGATGCCGCCGCCGGCGAAATCCACCGCGAACTCGCCTACACCTACAACGCCGCGCTGCAGCACGTCGCCGCCGCGCGGGAGCTGTACGCGTCCTGGCAGGCCTTCGGCCGCGCCGGCAAGAAAGACGAAGGCCGCCGGAGCCTGCTGGAATACGGACAGGCCTGGTACAACTTCGAGCGCTACGACGAAGCGGAAGCGGTCTTCCGCGCGGTCCTGAAAGAAGCCGCGGACGCCGCCGACACGCTCACGCAGGTCCGCTGCCTGCAGAGCTACGCCGCCCTGGCGCTGGAGAAGACGCCGGAAGATCCCGGGCTCGCCCGGGAAATGCTTTCGCGCGTAGCGGACGACCTGCACTACCGGCTGGGCAGCGCCGACTGGGGCGTGCTCGCCTACGCCGCCGCGCTGCAGGGCCGCGACGCCGAAGCGCAGCGCTTCCTCGCGCAGGCGCGCGACCGCGTCGAGACGCCCGCCGACCTCAACGGCGTACGTTTCCGGCAGTACCAGATCGCCGCGCGCGCCGGACGGACCGGCGAAGCGCTGAAGGCGCTGGAGCAGGTCACCGCCTTCGGCAACGCCGAAGACGTGTCCGCGCTGCAGAGCGCCGTCACGCTGGCGCGCGAAGACTACCTGCAGAGCAGCCGCGCGCTCTCCGAAGAGCGGCTGCGCGCCAGCCGGATGGGCCTCTGGGCCCTCCTGATGCTGGCGGTCGCCGTGGCCAGCACCCTGCTGTGGTACCTGCGCGCGCGGCGCATCGCGGCCCAGAAGGCCCTCGCCGAAGAACGGGCCGAGACCGAGCGCTTCATCGGCATCGCCGAAGAGCTCCAGTCCCGCCTGGCCGACACCGCCCGCCAGCTCAAGCTCACCGCGAGCGGCAAGAACGAGATTCTCGAACGCCTCTGCGAACAATACTACATCTTCGAAGGCACCGACAAGCTGCAGGGCAACCTGCTCAAGGAAGCGCGGCAGGCCATCGAAGGCCTGCGCGACGACCCCAAGGTCCGCGCGCGGCTCGAGCAAGCCGTCGACGCCGCCCACGACGGCGCGGCCGCCAAGCTCCGCGCCCAGCTGCCCGGCTGCAAGGAAGACGACGTCCGCCTCTTCGTCCTGGCGGCCTCCGGCTTCAGCCGCACGGCGATGGCCACGCTCCTGGACAAAGAGAAAGGCGTGGTCAACAACCGCCTCTGGCGGCTCAAAGGCCGCATCGCGGACTCCGACGCCCCGGACAAGGAGCTCCTGGCAGCCTGTTTGGACTAGTTTTTAATACATTGATAATCAATACGTTACAAACCGCGAGATTTTTTCGCGGTTTGTTCGTTTATAATAGCTTGATTATCAGATAGATACAAGGGCGCCGCGAGATTTTTTACACGCGCGAAAATTTGGAAAACGGCCCTGGAGGCCCGTAACTTTGCATCGGAAACTAAAAACCGAAAAGTTATGGAAACCAAGAAAAATCCCAAGGCAACGCTCGAAAACAAGCGCGTCCTCTTCCTCGAAGTCGGACTGATCTTCGCCCTGACCGCCGTCATCGGCGTATTCTCCTATTCCATCCGCGAGCGCCAGGCGCCCGTGCTGCAAGCTTCCATCGGCGACGTCCCCGAGACGGAAATCGTCCCCATCACGATGGAACTGCCTCCGGAGCCGCCGGCACTCCCGTCCATCCCCGTCTTCTCCGAAGCCCTGCAGATCGTCGACGACGACATCCCGACCGAGACCCTCGTCAGCTTCGACGACAACAATTTCGAGATCCCCCTCATCATCTACGGCGACACCGTCGACGAGACGAACGTCGACGAAGAGGATATCCCCTTCGTCCTGGTGGAGGAGAAACCCAGGTTCCAGGGCGGTAACGCCAACGACTTCAGCCGCTGGATCTCCCAGCATCTCGAGTATCCCGAGATCGCCAAGGAGAACGCCATCAAGGGCCGCGTGATCCTCCAGTTCACCATCCGCAAGGACGGCACCCTCGGAGACATCAAGCTGCTCCGCGGCGTGGACCCGGTCCTCGACAAGGAAGCCATGCGCGTCGTCGGCACCTCCCCGCGCTGGGAGCCCGGCAGACAACGCGACCGCGCCGTGAACGTGACCTATCAGTTCCCGGTGATCTTCGAATTGCGTTAAGGTTTTATTTCCTGCCGCGACGCGTGAGCTCCGCCTGGAACGCTTGCGCGTTGCGGTTGTGTTCCGCGAGCGTCTTGGCGAAGACGTGCGTGCCGGAGAAGTCGGCGTTGGCGCAGAAATAGAGGTTGCCCGCCCCCCAGGTGCCGCCGAAATCCGGATTCAGCACGGCTTCCAGGGCCGCCCGCGTGGGCACGCAGATGGGCCCCGGCGGCAGGCCGGTGTGCTTGTAGGTATTGTAGGCCGAGTCGACCTCCAGGTGCTTGAGCAGGATGCGGTTGAGCTTGTAGTCGTAGCAGAACGCCACGGTCGGGTCGGCCTGCAGCGGCATCCCGATCTTGAGGCGGTTCAGGTACACGCCCGCGATCTTGGGCATCTCCGCCTCATTGTTGGACTCGGCCTTCACGATCGAGGCCAGCACGGAAACCTGCTGGCGCGTCAGCCGCAGGGCCTTCGCCTTGCTGTCCCGCTCCGCGGTCCAGTAGGCGTCCCAGGCGGCTTTCTGCTTGTCCAGCACGTCCTCCATCGACGCGGTCCAGTAGATATCGTAGGTGTCGGGGGTGAGCAGCGAGAAGACGTTGCGCGGCGTGAAGCCGTATTCGGCGAGCAGCCGCTCGTCGTCGAGCGCGCGGTGCACCGTCGCGGAGTCCAGCAGCAGCTGGCTCGCGATCTTGGCGGCGATGTTGCCCTTGATGCGGAGGTTGCCCGTCAAGGAGAGGCGCACGGGGCTCTGCCAGCCGTTGTTGAGCATCCGGGCCACGTACACGCTCGGATTGCCCGGCGAAATGGTATAGTGCCCGGGCGTGAGGTACTGCGAGACCTGCTTGTCCCGGAAGCAGCGCTCCAGGCTCGCGCGGTTGCGCACCTGCGCCTTTTCGGCGATCTCCTCCAGGACCTTGTTGGCCTCGGCACCCGGATAGACATAGATCTCCGCCTGCTTGCGGAAATTGGGCAGTTTGTTGTCCTGCAGCCAGTTGAAGCCGAGGAACGCCGCGACCGCAAGGGCCGCCAGCGTCAGGATGATGAATACCGCTTTCTTCATAGCGGGGCAAAGATACCGATTTTTGTCCAATAGTTTATCCCGTTGTGCAGGGCTTGTTTGGATTCCGCAGAAAAAGCTTACCTTTACTGCAAAACCATCTACCCATGAAACGATTACTCCCCTTCTGCGCGCTCATCCTGCTGGCCGCATGCGGCCGCGGATGGACGGAAACGGAAGCCGACGGTTACCGGATCGTCTCCCAGCGCAACGGCGCCACGCTCGGCGTCACCAGCGCGCCCCTGCTCGAGCAGGATGGCTTCGCTTTCAAGGACCTCAACCGCAATGGAAAGCTCGATCCCTACGAAGACTGGCGCCTGCCCGCCCTGACGCGCGCGCAGGATCTCGCCGCGCAGCTCAGCATCGAGGAGATTGCCGGCCTGATGCTCTACAGCGCGCACCAGGCGGTCCCGACCCCCGAGATCACGGAGCGGCAGAAGAAATTCCTCGAAGAGGACAACCTCCGCGCCGTGCTCGTGACCACGGTCGGGAGCCCGGAGATCGCCGCCCGCTGGAACAACAACGTGCAGGCCTTCGTCGAGGCGCTCGGCCACGGCATCCCGGCCAACAATTCCTCCGACCCGCGCAACGAATGCAACGCCACGGCCGAATTCAACCTGGGCTCGGGCGGGCAGATCTCGCTCTGGCCCACCCCGCTGGGGCTGGCCGCGACCTTCGACCCGGCCCTCGTGGAGCAGTTCGGGCGCATCGCTTCGGCGGAATACCGCGCCCTCGGCATCGCCACGGCCCTCAGCCCGCAGATCGACCTCGCCACGGAGCCGCGCTGGAGCCGCTTCAACGGCACCTTCGGCGAGGATCCCGAGCTCGACATCGCCCTCGCCCGCGCCTATGTGGACGGCTTCCAGACGACGGACGGCGCCCCGGACGGCTGGGGTGCGCAGAGCGTCAACGCGATGGTCAAGCACTGGCCGTCCGGCGGCCCGGAAGAAGGCGGCCGCGACGCCCACTTCAACTACGGCAAATACGCCGTCTATCCCGGCGGCAACTTCGCGACGCACCTGCGTCCCTTCACCGAAGGCGCCTTCCGCCTGAACGGCGGCACGAAGAGCGCCTCCGCGGTAATGCCCTACTACACGATCTCCTACGGCGCCGACCCGTCCGGCAAGAACGCCGGCAACAGCTACAGCGACTTCATCATCGGCGACCTGCTGCGCGGCAAACACGGCTACGCCGGCGTGATCTGCACCGACTGGGGCATCACCGCCGACAACGCCGCCATCGAATCCTTCGACGGCAAATGCTGGGGCATGGAGGAGATGACCATCGCGCAGCGCCACTACAAGGTCATCCGCTCCGGCGTGGACCAGTTCGGCGGCAACAACGACAAGGGCCCCGTCCTGGAAGCCTACCGGATGTGGGTGGCGGAATTCGGCGAGGACAGCGCCCGCGCGCGCTTCGAGCAGTCCGCCGTGCGCCTGCTGATGAATTCCTTCCGCACCGGCCTCTTCGAGAACCCCTACACCGATCCGGCGGCCGCCACGGCCATCGTGGGCAATCCGGAGTATATGGAGGCGGGCTTCAAGGCCCAGCGCCGGTCCATCGTGATGCTGAAGAACCACGGAGGCGTCCTGCCGAACGACAGCGCCAGGGTCTATGTCCCGCAGCGGCTGTATCCCCAGACGCCCGGGATGTTCGGCCTGTCGATGGGCCCGGCCGCACACTGGGACTACCCCATCGACCGGGAACTCGTCGGGAAATACTACGGCTGGGCCGAGACCCCGGAAGACGCCGACTTCGCGCTCGTGATGATCCAGGAGCCCTTCCCGGGCGCCGGCTATGACGTCAACGACCGCAAGCGCGGCGGCAACGGCTACGTGCCCATCAGCCTGCAGTACCGGCCCTACAAGGCCGAATACGCCCGCCCCGTGTCCCTCGCGGGCGGCGATCCGAAAGAGACGTTCACCAACCGCTCCTACCGGGGCAAGAAGGTCACGACCTACAACGAGAGCGACCTCGACCTGGTCATCGAGACGAAGCGCAGGATGGGCGACAAGCCCGTCGTCGTGGTCATCGGCGTGAGCCGGCCCCTCGTCCTGGCGGAACTGGAGCCGTATGCCGACGCGATCCTCCTCACCTTCGGCGTCCAGAACCAGGCGGTGCTGGACATCCTCTCCGGCGCGGCGGAGCCGTCCGGCCTGCTGCCGATGCAGCTGCCGGCCGATATGCGCACCGTCGAGGAGCAGGCCGAGGACGTGCCGCGCGATATGCGCGTCTATGTCGACGCCGACGGCCACGCCTACGATTTCGCCTACGGGCTCGGCTGGGACGGCGTCATCAACGACGCCCGCGTGTCCATCTACCGCAGATAGGAATTAGCGGAAAAGCTGCTGCGCGAAGACCGTCAGGTACACGCGCCAGTTGCGCCAGATGTGCCCGCCTTCGGATTCGTAATAGGTGACGGGATAACCGTGCGCGTCGCAATAATCCTTGAGCGCCAGCGAGGTGACCCGCACGCCGTCGTCCTTGCCGACGCCGATCCACCAGAGTTTCGGGCGGGCGGCGAAGACGGCCGCGATCGCGTCCTCATTCCCTTCCGGCAGCGCCGCGCCGGAGAACATTCCCACATAGCCGAAGCGCTTCGGATAGCGCAGCGACAGCTGCGCGGACTGGCGACCGCCCATCGACAGGCCGGCCACGGCCGTGTTGGCGGCGCCCTTCGCCACGCGGTAGTGCCCCTCGATGAACTGCATCACGTCGGGGAAGCTTTCTTCGATCTCGACCGTGGACTGGGAACGGCTGTTCTGCATCGTGGGCTGGAACATATTGACGGCGGCGCCGGGCGCGGCCCGGTTGAAATACACGCCGTTCGGCATCACCACGATCATCGGGCGGGCCTTGCCTTCGGCGATGAGGTTGTCGAGGATCTGGGCGGTGCGGCCGAGGTCGGACCAGGCGTCTTCGTCGCCGCCGGAGCCGTGCAGGAGATACAGCACGGGGTATTTCGTCCGGGGGCTGTCTTCATAGCCGGCCGGCGTATAGACCGTCAGGCGGCGCTGCGTGCCCAGCGTCGGGCTGTCGTACCAGACGTGCGCGAGCGAGCCGTGCGGCACGTCGTGGACTTCGTAGTACCAGCCCGCGTCGCCCGGTTCCGCGCTCAGCGTGAAGATGTTGGTCCAGGTGGCGATGTCGCGGTTCTGGTAGATGTTGGACGGGTCCATCCGTTTCTGGCCGTCCACGATGAAACTATAGGAATAGAGTTCCCCCGCAAGCGGCGCCGTGGTGTAGGTCCACACGCCGTCCCGGCCTTCGCGCATCTCGGCTGCGCCGGGCAGGAAATCACCGGCGAGCTGCACGGTCACGGCCTTGGGGGCGAAGAGGCGGAAGGTCACGCTGTGGTCTGGATGGATCTCGGGAGAGACGAGACCGGTGCCGGGGCCGAGGGCCTGCTGGGCGGTCAGGGGGAAGGCGCAGCACAGGGCGGCGACCAGGGGGAGGAAGATCTTGTTCATTCTGTCTGTGATTAGTCCTGGCAAAAATAAGCATCCGCGCCGAGAAAAACGCATCCCCGGGTACAATTGTTTTTCCCTTTGTTCATCGTGCGGCCCGGCGCTTGGGCGTCTGCGGTTTAATACGTACTTTCGCACGACCACACATCCAAATATGTTTAAAAGATCCATCTGTTACCTCGCCGTCCTCCTGACGGCCCTCGCCTGCGGCCGGCCGCAGGCGGAAGTTCAACGTACCGACCTCTACACCAGCGTCGGGGACCTCGGCCTGCAGGTCGATGCCGTCGAGATCACCGTCGCCGACGGCGCTTCCCTGCGCGGCCTGACCGCCGCGGACTTCGAGCCCGAGGGACTCACGCTCAGCCGCGCCGGCAAGCGCCTGCGGCTGGAGGTCGTGCCCCTCAGCCCCGAGAAGCGGCTCGAGAGCCTCTTCCGCCGCACCCCCTGGGAGCTGCGCTGCAGCGCGGACTCCGCCCTCAACGTGTCCGCGGCCGCGGTCACGGAGCGGCACATCGCCGTCCTGGACGACTGCATCACGGGCAGTTTCACATTTGCGGGGCTCACCCGCGAGTATATGCTGCACCTGCCGAAAGACGCCGACGGCAACGTCATCCCGAACGTCCCGCTGATGGTCTGGCAGATCGGCGGCGGCGAATACGACAAGGACCTGATGACCGTGGCGACGGCCAACCGCTGCCTCGTGTCGCTCGCGACGGAAGGCATCCCCTGCGCCGCGCTGGTCTTCGCCATCGCCAATCCGAACTACTCCTACAGCGCCTCGCTGTACCCGGAGAAGATCGAGCTGATCGACCGCAACAACGCCCTGCAGATGGCCTTCATCGACACGCTCATCGCCGAGGGCAAGGTGGACGGCTCGCGTCTCTTCTGCGCCGGCGCCTCCAGCGGCGGCGGCTGCACGATGCGCTTTATGATGCAGTTCCCGGAGCGCTTCAAGGCGGCGATCCCCTGCTGCCCGATGGATCCCATCGTGCCGATCCACCAGGTGGAGGAGAAATACCCCGGCCAGTTCGCGGCCGACCTCGTCAAGGCTTTCAAGGGCAAGGTGTACAAATGGAACGGGACTGATATGGTGCCCGCGCCGATGGACACCGAGGCGTTCGTGAAGCTGCCGATGTATTTCGTGCACGCCGTTTCCGACCGGACCTGCAAGATCGCCAGCTCCTACGCCTACATTGAGGCGCGCAGGCGTCTGGGCGCGAAGGACGACCGGCTGCGCGTCTATTCCGACGAGGAAATGGCCGCCTACGGCCTCCCGGTGATGCTCGCCCACTTCTCCTGGGTCCCCCTGCTGGACGACTACGGAGAAGACAGCGTGATGCGCTGGATGACCGGACAGTTCTAGCAGGAACCGCTGTTCCTGATCATCAAGGAATTACGAAACGACCCCCGGCATTTCCGCCGGGGGTCATTTTGTAAAGGGCTGATGGTCAGCAGCCGCTTAGATGTTGATTTCGGCCGTCTGGCGGATGTCGTCGGAGGCGGCGCCGAGGAGGAGCTGCAGCTTGCCGTGCTCGAGGTCCCAGGCGTTCTTCTCGACGTTCCAGTAACGGAGGTCGTCCATCGGGATCTCCAGGACGACGGTCTTCTTCTGGCCGCCCTTGAGGCTGACGCGGGCGAAGGCCTTGAGCTCCTTGGCGGGCCACTCGACGGTGGCGTCCACGCGGTGCACGTAGAGCTGCACGACCTCGTCGGCCGGCATCTCACCCGCGTTGGTCAGGTCGAAGCTGACCTTCACGGACTTCTCGGAGGCGGATGCCTTCATCACGCCGTAGTCGAAGCTGACGTAGGACAGGCCGTGGCCGAAGGCGTACATCGGCTTGATCTCCTTGGTGTCGAACCAGCGGTAGCCCACGAGCGGGCCCTCGGTGTACTTGGACACCGGCTTGGGCATCGCGTCGATGAGGGCCTGGCGCTCGGCCGCGCTCATCTTGAGGACGTCGGCGCGGAACATCAGGGTGAAGAGGTCGCCGCCCTGCGTCTTGTCGGGGAAGTTGCCCAGCGCGAAGGCCGGGGAATCCGTCAGCTTGGCCGGGAAGGTGAACGGCAGCTTGCCGGACGGGGCGATGTCGCCGAAGAGGACTTCGGCCAGGGCGGTGCCGCCCTCGGTGCCGTTCCACCAGCCCTGGACGATGGCCGGGCTGGCCGGCTCGAGCTCGCGCAGGTCGGTCGGGCCGCCGGAGATCAGGACGGTGACGAGGTTCTTGTTGGCCGCGTAGAGGGCCTTCACGACCTCGTTCTGGCCGGCAGGCAGGTCGATGTCGGTGCGGTCGCTGCCCTCGGTCTCGATGTTCTTGTTGGTGCCGCCGAAGAAGATGACGACGTCGGCCTGCTCGGCCAGCGCTACGGCTTCGGCCAGGAGGGCCTTGTCGGCCGGCTCGTGGAGCGAAGCGGCTTCGAGCGGATCGGCCTGGGCTGCTGGAGGACCCCAGCGGCGGCCCGGGTAGTTCTTGTAGCCCGGGGCGTAGAGGACTTCCACATCGGCGCCCGCGCGCTTGCGGATGCCCTCGAGCGGGGTCACCTCGTAGAGGGCCTTGACACCGGCGCCCATACCGCCGGACTGGGTCTTCAGGACGGCGTTCTGGCCGATGACGGCGATCTTCTTGATATCTTTCTTGAGCGGGAGCGTGCCTTCGTTCTTCAGGAGGACGATGGACTTCTCGGCCACCGCCTTCGCGATCTGCTGGCACTCCGGCTGGGAGGTCATCTTCGTGTTGGCCACGTCCTCCGGGACCGCCTCGATGGCGTAGCGGAGGCGCAGGATCTGGCGGACCTTCTCGTCCACCATCGCCTCGGTCAGGGCGCCCGTGGCGATGGAATCGATCACCGGCTGGCCGAGGTAGTTGTCGCCCGTCATCTGGACATTGAGGCCGTGGAGCATCGCGCCCATCGTGCTGTGGGTGCCGCCCCAGTCGGAGACGGTCATTCCCTTGAAGCCCCATTCGCCGCGCAGGATCTCGTTGAGCAGGTGCTCGTTCTCGGAGCAGTAGTCGCCGTTGACCTTGTTGTAGGCCGGCATCACGCTCATCGCGCCGCCCTCGACGATCGCGCGCTCGAAGGGCTTGAGGTAGATCTCGCGCAGGGTGCGCTCGTCCACCTGGGCGTCCACGCTGCCGCGGTTGGTCTCCTGGTTGTTGACGGCGAAGTGCTTGATGCACACGGCCGTGCCCTGGTCCTGCACACCCTGCGTATAGCGGAGCGCCAGGGCGGCGGACAGGATGGGATCCTCGCTGAGGTATTCATACGTACGGCCGCCGACCGGCAGGCGCTGGATGTTCACGGCCGGGCCGAGGATGACATCCTTGCCGCGCAGGCGGGCTTCGATGCCCATTCCCTTGCCGTACTCGTAGGCCAGCTCCTCGGACCAGGTCGCCGCGAGGGCGGAGCCGGTCGGGAAGAAGGTCGCGGAGTCGAGCGTCCAGCCCGCGGACTGGAAGCCGTTGGGCACGCCTTCCTCGCGGATGCCGAAGGGGCCGTCGGCATAGCGGATGTCGGCGATGCCGAGGCGCTCCACGCCGGCGGAGGACATATTGGTCTTGCTATGGAGCATCGCCACCTTCTCCTCCAGGGTCATCTGCGCGATGACCGCGTCGATTTTCTTGTCATTGACCGTCAGCCGGTCCTGGGGAGCCACCGGACGCGCACAGGCACAGACAAGCAGCGCGGCGGCGGACACATAAAGAATCTTTTTGTACATAGAGTGGTTCAATTGATTGTACGAAAATAAGGAATATTGGACAAAAGGGCAAGTGCGCGCCCGCGGCTTGAACATTTATGAAAACAATTGTACCTGCGGCGCCTATGAAATCCGGCAGGGTTCCCTATTTTTGTCAAGGACATTGAAATAACCATCTTACCGATATGAAAAGAATCCTTCTGCTCGCAGCCCTGTGCTGTTCGCTGCCCCTCTCCGCCCAATGGATGCGGCAGCCCACGCCCAACGACACCCTCCGTTCCGCCGTCGTCCTCCCGGACGGCAAGGTGGTCTTCCAGCTTTACGCGCCCAAGGCGCGGACGGTCGCCGTGGCCGGCGACCTGCCCTGGGACCGCCCGGTCCGCTTCCGCGAGATGCCGAACGGCGTCTGGAAAGGCGTGTGCGAGGGCCTCGGCGACGGCGTGTTCCGTTATCATTTCATCGTGGACGGCGTGTCCGTCCAGGATCCGAAGAGTCCGCAGGCGGACGACGCCTCCGCGCTGGTGACGGTGGGCGCGGGCTATGTGCGGGACGTCCCGCACGGCGCCCTGGCCCAGCGCTGGTATTTCTCCAAGACCCTCGGGACGATGCGCAGGATGCACGTCTGGACGCCCGCCGGCTATGAGAATTCCAAGGCGAAGCTGCCGGTGCTCTACCTCATCCACGGCGGCGGCGACAACGACGCCTCCTGGCCGACGGTGGGCGCCGCGGGCTGGATCCTCGACAACCTGCTGGCCGACGGAAAGATCGTTCCGATGGTCGTGGTGATGCCCAACGGCACCATCACGGACGTGCCCAACGAGGTGCCGCCCTTCGCGGACGATATGTTCGCAGACATCATCCCCTTCGTGGAAGCGAATTACCGCGTCCTCGCGAAGCCGGAGGCCCGGGCGGTCGCCGGCCTGTCGATGGGCGGGATGGAGACGATGGAGGTCGTCTTCCGCCAGCCGGAGATGTTCCGCTACGCCTGGGTGCTCTCGTCGAGCCTGCAGCCGGGCCAGGATCCCGCGGCCGAGGCGGCGCGCCTGGACGTCGCGACCAACGCGGCCCGCATCAACAAGACCTACAAGGCCTTCGTCTTCACGCAGGGCGGCCCCGCCGACATCGCCTACCAGAACTGCCTCAACACCCGCAAGGTCCTGCAGGAGCTCGGCCTCAAGTTCGACTATCAGGAGAACGCGCAGGCCGGCCACAGCTGGACCACCTGGCGCGCCGACCTCGAGAAACTCGCCCCGACCCTCTTCCGCTAGCGGACAGGACGGACAGGATAAAATGAGGGAGACGTCCCGCGAAATGGGACGTCTCCCTCATTTTCAGCCATTTTTGCGGGAGACGTCCCAGAATTTGGGACGTCTCCCGCACCTCTACCGCCCGGAGCAATTGGATTTCCCGGCGAAGGGTGCTACTGGTGGTCCAATCGCTGGACCACCAGTAGCGAAAATGGCCAGTTTTTGCTACTACTCTGCAATTTTTTGGACCACTAGTAGCACCCTTGGAGTTGTCAGCCGTCTCTCCGATCTTTATTTCAAGCGCAATTCCCTTCATGGATTAATAGAAATTATTCTATTATGGAAATTGTAAGTTTAATAGAAAATTAACTATATTTGCATCACAGAGATGAAGTATGACGAATTCCACAAATTGGTTCGAGCCAACGGGTGGACCGTTTTGAGGCAGATGGGGACAAGCCACGTAATCTACAAGAAGGGCAATAAGACCTACCCTGTTCCCTATCACCGCGGAAAAGAATTAGGCAAAGGCCTTGAAAAGAAGATCAGGAAAGAAATGAAACTGGTTTAGTTATGACAACGATTGAAGCAATCATCGAACGGGCGGAGGACGGAACATTTACCGTCTATTGCCAGGATGAGATCTTTTCGGGAGCCGGAGAGACCATGGAAGCGGCTAAGGCCGATATGAAAAGACAGATGGATTTCTACCGGGAAACTGCCCGGGAGGAAGGATTCAAGTATCCCGCTTTCCTGGACGGTCCCTACGAGATACACTATTCCTTTGATGCCACCAGTCTGATGAAATACTATGTGGGGGCCGGTATCTTTTCCCTCGCGGGACTGGAAATCGTGACGGGCATCAACCAGAAGCAGCTGTGGTCTTACCTGAATGGGACCAAGCCGCGCAAGACGCAACGCGACCGGATCGAGCGCGGGTTCCGCAAACTGAGCAAAGACCTGTCGACCATCTTTGCCTGAGCGCTGAATACATAAAAAAATCCCCGGTCCATTGGGCCGGGGATTTTTGAATGCTATTTGAACAGCTTCTGGGCGAAGGTGTTCAGGTAGAGGCGCCAGTTGGACCAGACGTGGCCGCCGTCGGAGACGTAGAAGATGTGGTCGAGGCCCTGCTCGGTGAGGGTCTTGTCCAGCGCCTTGGAGCCTTCGAAGAGGAAGTCGGTGTCGCCGCAGGCGAGGAAGTAGAGCTTCACGCCGGCCTTCTTGAGGCGGGCGATCTGCTCGGGCGTGGCCTGGCCGGCCGCGGAGAGCGGGCAGATGTAGTCGAAGAGCTCCGGATAGAGGATGGAGGCGGAGATGGTGTGGCCGCCGCCCATCGACAGACCGGCGATGGCGCGGGAAGAGGGCTTCGCGATGGCGCGGAAGTTCTTCTCGATGAAGGGCACGATCTCCTCGCAGAGGCTCTTGACGTAGATGTTCTGGAACTCAGGGGAACGCCAGTCGAGCTGCTTCTCGGGGATGCCGAGGGTGCGGGCGGCCTGCTGGCCGGGGTTGCCGTTCGGCATCACCACGATCATCGGCTCGGCGAGCCCCTTCTCGATCAGGTTGTCCAGGATCTGGGCGGTGCGGCCCATCGAGATCCAGGCCTCCTCGTCGCCGCCGGCGCCGTGCAGGAGGTAGAGGACGGGATACTTCTTCTTGGGATTGGCCTCGTAGCCGTACGGGGTGTAGACGGTCAGGCGGCGGCTGAAGCCGAGCACATTGCTGTCATACCAGGGATGGCTCACGGTGCCGTGCTGCGTGGCCTCGCCGTAGTTCTCGGTGCGCTCGCCAGGGACGGTGAACATCGGGAGGTAGCGGGTGCCGTCACGCTGCACGTAGACGTTCTGCGGGTCGTTCACGGCCACGCCGTCCACGACGAAGTTGTAGGTGTAGATCTCTGCCGGGGGAAGCGGGACCTTGACGGACCAGACATTGCCCGCGCCGCGGGTCATATCGATGGTGTCGCCCCAGGGATTGGGCATCCAGGAGCCGGAGAGCTTGACGATGGTGGCATAGTCGGCCTTCAGGCGGAAGGTCACGCTGTCGCCCTGGATCTCCGGGGAGATGACGGGCGCGGGGCCGCCGAAGCTGAAGTTGGTCAGTTCCTGCGCCTGCAGGGACCCGGCCAGCACGAGGGCGGCCGAAAGGATAGTAACGATTCTTTTCATTGGTTATTTGAATAATTGGGGAACAAATTCACTCAGGTAGATTCTCCAGTTGCGCCAGATGTGGCCGCCGTCGGTCTCCATATACTTGTAGGGATAGCCGGCCGCGTCGAGCTTGGCGCGGAACTCGTTGTTGGACTGGATCAGGAAGTCGGTGCGGCCGATGCCGATCCAGAGCAGCGCGGGCTTTTTGGAGAAGTACGCCGCGAGCTTGCCGTCGACGTTCTCATAGATCTCCTTGTGGGTCGCGGTCTGCTCGGAACCCGTGCCGATGGCGGCGGAGAACATACCGGAATAGTTGAACATATCCGGGTTGTTCAGCGTGATGTAGAGGGTATGGAAACCGCCCATCGACAGGCCGCAGATGGCGCGGGACTGCTTCTTCGCGAGGGTGCGGTAGTGGCTGTCGATGAACTTCACGACCTCCGGGAAGGAAGTCTCGAAGGTGCCTTCCATCGTCTGCGGCAAGTCCATCGTCGGACGGGTGTAGCCGGTGGAATTCTCCAGCGGGGCGGCCTCCTGGGAGATGTTGCCGTTGGTGAAGACCACGATCATCGGCTTGGCCTCGCCGCGGGCGATGAGGTTGTCGAGGATCTGCGTGGCGCGGCCCTGGGTGACCCAGGCGTCCTCGTCGCCGCCGATGCCGTGCAGCACGTACAGGACGGGATAGCGGGTCTTGGAGGACTCATAGCCGGCCGGGGTGTAGACCGTCAGGCGACGGTCGAAGCCCGCCGTGGCGCTCGGATACCAGACCTTGGTCACGGATCCGTGCGGGACGCGGTGCACCGCGTAGAGGTCGGAGCGCTCCCCCGCCTGCGGGACCAGCAGCACGCTGGTCAGCGAGGCGATGTCGCGGTTGACGAAGACGTTGTTGGGATCGATCACCTGGGTGCCGTCCACGGTGAAGGTATAGGTATACATTTCGGGGGCCACGACGAAGGGCGTGGTGTACTCCCACACGCCGCCGGGACCTTCGCGGAGCTCCGCGACGCCGGGTGCGTCATACTCCAGCTTCTGGCCGTTCATTTCGACCTGCAGGTGCTGCACGGGCAGGAAATCGCCGGAGAGCGTGACCCGTACGGCCTTGGGGGCCTGATACCGGAAAGTGACGGTCCCGTCGGGATTGATGACGGGAGATTCGACGCCCCGGCCGTTGAAGAGCGCCTGCTGGGCGAATGCGGTCACACCGATCAGGAGCGCCGCCAGAAGGGTTAAGGTTCTTTTCATCTTAAGTCTCGTTGTTGTACAAATATAAGTATTTCATTTCATTCCGTGCCAAATGCCGCACCGACCTTCCCGAGCGCCTTCTCCAGGCACACGGGCCAGAAGGCCCAGTCGTGCCCGCCGTCGCGCTCGATGAACTCGTGCTTCACGCCTTTCTCCGTCAGCAGCGCGGAGAACGCCCGGACCGATTCGATGGTCACGGTGATGTCCTGCGTGCCGGACTCGAGCACGATGGGCGGGAAGACGGCGGGGTCCGCCTGCGCGGACACCAGCCGGCCGAAGCCCTCCGGGTCCGTGGCCGGGCTCATCGCATAGCCGTAGAGGAACTTGCCGGGATGGTTCAGCACGTTGTAGAGCGTGCCGTAACCGCCCATCGACAGGCCCGCCACGGCCCGCTTCCCGTTGCATCCGAACGATTTCTCCACCGCGGGGATCAACTCCCCGTGGAAGTATTCCTCCCAGGAGCCGGAATAGAAACTCACCAATCCGTCCGGCATCACGACCACCATCGGCGTGCCGCCTTTCTTCACGTAATCCCGGGCGATCTGCTGTGCTCCGCCCTTGTCGAGCCAGGAGTTGTTGTCGTCGCCATAACCGTGAAGCAGGTACAGGAAGGGATACTTCTTCGAGGAATCGTAGCCGCCGGGCAGCCAGACCGTGTATTTCATCTTGCGGCCCATCGCCTGGCTGTTGAGCTGGATGTCGCGGTACACCTTGTCTTCGGCGTTGAGCAGGTCCAGCAGGTCCTTCGGATCGTCCGCGGGCGCCTTTTCAGGCAGTTTGCTACAGGCACCGAGGGCCAGAAGCGCCCCCAGTGCCAAGCAAACAAAGAAGTGAATTGAGTATTTGATCATCATTCAGCCGCCAGTTTCCCGACGTAGCGGGCGGTGATCAGCGAAGATGTCAGGGTAATCGTGTAGGTGCTGCCGGCCTTCTCGACCTCGAGCTCGCCGTCGGTGACATAGGCGCCCGTGGCCGCACCGGCCGTGACCGTGTACCAGGTGGTACCGGAAGCGCCGAACATCCCGTCATAGCCGATGCCGAACTCGCCGGCCCCGATGACGCCGCCTTCCGCGCAGGCCTTGTAGCTGCCCGGCGCGAGGGTGCCGTCGGCGGAGTAGAGTTCCAGCTTGAGGTACTGGCCGTCGCCGCCGTAGGTCATCCCCCAGTCGCCGGGGGCGGCCGTCACGCTGGGCGAGAGGAACTCGACGCCGATCATCTGCATCCCGTACATACCGTAGTCGGTCAGGTTGCCGAACTTGCTGAGCTGCACGCCGGCCTGGAACTCATAGCCGCTGGAGCCCTTGAAGACGTACACGCCGTCGGCCTTGGTCACGGTCAGGGTCTCCCCTGCCTGGATGTCCACGCGGTTGCCGTCGGCCAGGTAGTAGGAGCCGCCGGAGATGCCCCAGTCGGGGAAATTATAACCGTTGCACATCAGGCCCGCGGCGGAGGCGTACTCGGCGCAGGTGTAGCTGCCGGCGATCTCGTTGTTGCCGGTGGCGAGCAGGAGCTCGAAGACGGCCGCGACCTCATTGTCGGAAGCGTTGTGGAACGTCAGCGTGTGCTTGCTCACGGCCGGGTCCTCCAGCGGGGTGATGACATCCTCGAAGAAGTAGCCGAGGCCCACGGCCTCCGGCTCGAAATCGAGGTTGCCCGCCCAGGTGATGCGGTAGGGCGTGCCGTCCTCGAGGAAGAGCACGGCTTTCAGCGTGTAGCTGTTGTGCACCTCGTCGATGGGCGTCTGGTTGACGGTGATGGTACCGGACTTGACCTGCGTGCCGTTGACGGAAGTCTGTCCGAGGATGAAGTTGCCCTTCTTCGCCGTGGCGGCGAGCGCCTCCGTGTAGGCGTTGGAAGTCAGGCAGTAGCTGTCGCCCACCAGGGTGGCGACGAGCGTCGTGGCGCCGTCGCTGAGGTTGAGCGTGAAGAGCCGCTGGCCGTCCACTTTCTCATAGGTGCAGCTCGCGGAGGTGAAACCGTTCACCTCGGTCGGCGCCGGGAAGATGCCCTGCAGCGGGTCGAGCTGCGACTTGTAGCAGGAGCTCAGGCCCAGCACCATCAGGGCGATCAGGAATATGTTCTTTTTCATACTAACTCTTTTTTTGGTCGATTAATAACCCGGATTCTGCTTGATCTCGGAGTTCAGGCGGATCTCCGTGGCCGGATACGGCAGATGCTCGTGCTTGCCGGACTTGAAGCCATAGGCGGGGTTGTTGCAGGACACCCAGGTCACCTGGCCGTTCGCCTGCAGCTGCGGGTACTGCTTGCCGTTCTCGGACATCTTGGCGCCTTCGCCCCAACGGAGCAGGTCCTGGAAGCGGGTGCCTTCGCCGAAGAGCTCCAGGCGCTTCTCCACCTTGATATCCTCGAGGGTGACGGAAGCCTTGGGCGCGATGCGGGCGCGGGTACGGATCATATTGACGTACTCGGCGGCCTTGTCGGCGTTGCCGGCGGCGAGGTGGGCCTCGGCGCCGCAGAGCAGCACCTCGGCGTAGCGCATCCAGAGGGTATTGGCGGCATAGACGTAGTCATTGCCCATACCACGCTCCTCGGCGAGGATGCGGAGCTTCCACATAAAGTAGCCCTCGCTGATGATCGGGCTCTTGAGGCTCATCCCCAGTTCGCTCTGGAGCTGGTCCAGGGTCTTGAGGGACTCGTTGAGCCGGTAGCCGTTCTTGCCTTCCTCCTTGACGAAGTCGTCATAGAGGCTCTTGGTCGGGACGCGGAAGCCCCAGCCGGTGTTCATGATCGGCGTGTCGGCGGGCCAGTTGATCTTGTCCATACGCCAGTTGGTCATCAGCGCGTACATGCTGAAGTTCTGGAAAGAGTTGTTGTCGTCGTGGACGCGGTTGCTCTCGAAGAGGCTCTCGCAGTTGTGCTTGTTGGCCGAGCGGAAGAGGCCGCTGTAGTCCTCGAAGAGTTTGTACTTGCCGGAGGCCACCACCGCGTCGAACTGCGCGGCCGCCTCGGCGTTCTTGCCCTGCCAGAGGTAGACCTTGCCGAGCAGCGCCTGGGCGAACTGCTTGGTGACGCGCCAGGTGGCGTTGTCGTCGACGGAGGTCTTCTCGGCGAGCGCGCCGGAAGCGATGGCCTCGGTCAGGTCCTGCTCCATCAGGCCCCAGAGCTCCTCGTCGGTGCCGTTGGGGACGTTGTACTCGGAGGGGGCGAGCTCGTGGTCCACGAGCGGCGGGTTGCCCCACATCGTCTTGAGGTCGAAGTAGGCGAAGGCGCGGAAGACCTTGGCCTCGGCGCGCGCCTGCTTCGCCACGGCGCCCAGCTCCTCGTCCACGTGGCCGAGGATGACGTTGGCCTTGTAGATCAGGGTGTAGTACGTCGTGAACATCGACTGGATGTAGTCCTGCTCGGCGTCGAAGGTGAATTCATTGAGGTGCTCGAGGTCGGTGTTGTCGCCGCGCATCGAGCCGCCCGCCCAGAAGTCGTCCGTGAACATCGCCTTGCACAGCTTCACGTTGTACTCCCAGCCGCGGACCTCCAGATACATCGCGATGTCCGCGGAAGTGATCTGCTCGTCGGTGTTATAGTAAGTGTTATAGTCCAGCACACCCTTCTGCGGGATGTCCAGCATATCGGAGCAGGAGACGGCCGTCAGGGCGAGGGCCGCCGCTGCCATGGTCAGCATGAGTTTATTCAGTTTCATATGGCGGTCGGATTAGAAGGAGATATTGACGCCGAAGACGACTTTCTTGGAGGTCGGGTACACGCCCTTGTCCACGCCGAGGCTGCTGCCGGAGCCGGTGACCTCGGGGTCGAAGCCCGGGTAGTTGGAGAAGGTGAACCAGTCGTCCAGGGAACCGTAGATGCGCAGGTTGTCCACCTTGAACTTGCGGGTGAAGCTGCGCGGCAGGGTGTAGCCCAGCTGGATCTGCTTGATCTTCAGGTAGGAGCCGTCGAAGACGACGCCGCTGGAGGTCAGGAACTGCTGCCAGTTGGAGGCGCTGGCCGCCGGCATCGTACCGTCGGTGTGGTCCGGGGTCCAGCGGTCCTCGGTGAAGTAGCTCAGGCGGTTGGACGGATAGTCCACCACGGTGAGGCAGTTGTAGATCTTGCTGCCGGCGGCGCCGGTCAGGAAGACGATCGCGTCGAGGCCCTTCCAGGCGGCGTTCAGGGTGAGGCCGTAGGTGAGCTTCGGGATGCCGCTGCCGAGGTCGGTCTTGTCGGCCTGCGTCACGTCGCCGCTGCCGTCGAGGTCCTCGAACATCGCGTCGCCCGTCTTCGGGTCGATGCCCGTGAACTTGTAGCCGTAGAAATGCCAGGCGGGATAACCCTTCTCGAAGCGGGTGATGGTGCCGTAGTTGCGCACGCCCGTGCCGTCGATGCCGTCGGAGAGGGTCTCGTGGATGTAGGTCACCTCGTTGCGGAGGGTGGAGAGGTTGCCGCTGACGCCGTAGCTGAAGTCGCCGATCTGGTCGCGCCACTTGAGCTCGAACTCGAGGCCGCTGTTGACCACGTTGCCGGCATTGACCGGGGAGGCGGCCACGCCGACCACGGTGGACGGGGTGATGCCGGTGACGATCAGGTCCTTGGTCTGCTTGTTGAACCAGTCGGCGCTGAAGGTCAGGCGGTCGCGCAGGAAGCGCAGGTCGATACCGAAGTTGAGCTGCTCGGAGGTCTCCCACTTGAGCTCTTCGTTACCGGTGGAGGACGGCGCGTAGCCGAGGATGTATTCCAGGCCGTTGCCGGTCGGATAGTTGCCCGTGGAGGCGATCACGTTGGCGTACCGGTAGCCGCCCAGGCCGGCGAGGGAGCCGTTCTGGCCCCAGCTGGCGCGCAGCTTGGCGAAGCCCACGACGCCCTTGAGCGGGCGGAAGAAAGGCTCTTCGGAGATCGTCCAGCCGCCGGACACGGAGGGGAAATAACCCCAGCGCATCGGGCGCGGGAGCACGGAGAGGTCGGCCGCGTCGGCGCGGAAGGAGACCTGCAGGTTGTACTTGCCGAGGTAGCTCCAGTTGGCGCGTCCGAAGTAGGAAAGCTTGCGGGCGATGTTCGGGGTGGCGCCGCTCACGGACGGGACGGCGTTGGCCGAATGGGAACCGAAGTAGTAGAAGAGCGGATCGTCCTGGGTGACGCCGAGGTCGTCGTCGCTGCCGCGGTAGGAGCCGCTCATCGAGAAGCTGCGGGAGCTGCTGAAGGAGGTACCGGCCATCACGGTGACGGAGTGCTTGCCGAACTGGTGCATCCAGTTGGCGAAGTTCTCCCACTGGTAGTACATCGAGTTGTTGTCGGAGCCCGACAGGCCGATGTAGTTCTGGTAGGCGTTCTGGTTGATGTAGTAGCGGAGGCTGTAGCCGTAGCTGTCGCCCGCGCTGAGGCGGTAGCCGACGCGCGAGGTGAAGGTCAGGCCGCGCACCGGGGTCAGGTTGACGGCGGTGGAGCCGTTGATGTTGAAGCCGTGCGAATCGCTGTAGGAACGGTCGCGCATCACGCGCGGGTTGACGTTCTCCGAAGGGTTGAAATAGGAGGCGGCGTAGTAGTCGCCGTTCTCGTCCTGCAGGAGCTTGCGGCCGGCGGCCAGGTAGTCGCGCATGAATTCGGGCAGGTCGGCCTCGGCGTAGGTCGGCGGGGTCAGCGGGTCCAGCTGCAGGGCGGACAGGATGGCGGAGCCGTAGTCGCTGCCCTCGGACACGCTGCGGGCCGTGTAGTATTCGACCTGGTTGTTGGTCTGGATGTCCAGCCAGGGCTTGAATTTCCAGGCGCCGTTGACCATGAAGGTCAGGCGCTGGTAGACGTCGGCGTCGCCCACGAACATACCGTTGTTGTCGAGGTAGGTCGCGGACAGGTAGAGGTTGCCCTTGTCGTTGCCGGCGGAGAAGGAGAGGTTGTGGTGCTGCATCAGGGAGCTCTCATAGGAGTAGCCCAGCCAGTCGGTGTTGGTCTTGAAGTCCCAGTTGCCGTAGAAGTCCTGGAGGGTGTAGCGGCCGTTCTCCATGAAGTACTGCATATACTGCTCGGCGTTCATCACCTTCGGGATGCGGTTCAGGCTCTGGGAGGTCAGCTGGTAGCTGTAGGAGATCTTGCCGTCGCCCTGGCCCCGGCGGGTCGTGATCATGATCACGCCGTTGCCGGCCTCGGCGCCGTAGATGGCGGCGGAGGCGCCGTCCTTGAGGACCTCCATCGACTCGATGTCGTTGGGGTCGATGCCGGAGATGGAGTTGGTCCGGCGGCCGTCGACGACATACAGCGGATAGGAAGAACCGTTGGAGGAGACGCCGCGGACCTGGATGGACGGCGAGGCGCCCGGACGGGCGGACGAGGTCACGACCTGCACGCCGGCCGTCTTGCCCTGCAGGGCGGACTCCGGCGAGGTGATCGTACGGTTCTCGATGTCCTCGCTCTTCACCTGGGAGATGGATCCCGTGAGGTCGGATTTCTTCTGGACGCCGTAGCCGATGACGACGGTCTCTTCCAGCATTTCGGTGTCCGTGGCCAGTCTGATATTCACCGTACCCGCCTCGGCGACGACGACTTCCTGCGTGGTGAAGCCCACGGAAGAGAAGACGAGCGTCGCGCCCGTCGGCACGGAGATGGAATAGTTGCCGTCAAGGTCCGTCACGACGCCGTTGGTGGTGCCTTTCTGGAAGACACCCGCTCCAATCACCGGCACGTTCTGGTCATCGACGACTGTTCCCGAGACGGTCACCCGCGGCTGCGCCGCAAGCGAGAGTCCCATCAAGAGCGACAGCCCGAGGGCCGCCAGTCTTTTCAATGCAGAATTACTCATTTCGTTGGATTATTGGTTAATAGGATAAAGTTGAGACGTGGTTGATGAGCAGCGTGGCCGGACGGGCCGCCGTCCAGGGTTCCCATTCGGGGATGCCGTCCGCCGCGGGGACGCCCGTGCGGGCGAAGCCCGTCCACAGGCGGCTGACGCGGTGGCCCAGTTCGACGGCGTCCGCGCCGCCGCCCGTGAAGGTGCGGTGGAGCGCCACGTTGTCGAAGACGAAGGGGATCTCGATGCAGTGCGTGCTGCCGAAGGCGCCGTCCAGCACCGGGGATTCCCAGGTGAACTGGTACAGGTAGACCGGGGCGCAGCCGGCGGCGGCGCGGATGGCGGCCTGCTGGAGCGCGAGCGGCTTGAAGATCGGGTCTTCACGGTCACGCGTGAATTCGTGGTAAGTGGTCCCGATGATGACGGGAATATCGCGGGAAAGGGCCTGCGCGGACGGAGAGCCAGGTTGCTCGGGCAGGATCTCGCCGTCCACGACGGGCCGCGTTCCGAAAATAAGTTGGTTCAGGAAATTGGCGGGCAGCTCGCCGCTGCGCTCCGCCTCGGCGCGCACCTCGTCGATGGCGGCGTCGTAGGCCGCCAGCAGGGTGGCGTACGGGATTTTCTCGATCTCGGCGATGCGCGAGGGGCTGATGCCCAGGCGGCGGACGGTCGCCGCGCCGATGCGACGGGACCATTTCTGCGGCAGCGCCTCCAGGATGGAGCCGCTCTCCACGATGGCCTTGCCGAAGAGGCCCTGCGCGGAAGGCATCGCGAGCAGGGTGCTGACCTTGCCGCCACCGCCCGACTGGCCGAAAACGGTCACGTTGGCGGGATCCCCGCCGAAGGCGGAAATGTTGTCCCGCACCCATTCGAGCGCCTTGACGATGTCGGTCATCCCGAGGTTGCCGGAGGCGGCGTAGCGGGCGCCGAAACCGGACAGGTCTAGGAAGCCGAGGACATTAAGGCGGTGGTTCAGGGTCACGACAACAACCCCATGGTCGCGTGCCAGATTCGAGCCGTCGTAGGAGATGAGCTCCTGGCCGGATCCGGCGCTGAATCCACCGCCGTGCAACCAAACCATCACAGGACGCTTGGCACCGTCGCCGATGCCGGCCGTCCATACATTCACCCGCAGGCAGTCCTCATCAGGAAACCCGTCGTCCCAGTGCATCGCGAAAGCCTGGTTGTCATCATACCATCCCGCGCGGGCGCCCTGCGGGCAGGTAGGCCCGTACGCGCGGCTGGCGCGTACGCCTTCCCACGGGGCCGGGTCCGCCGCGGGCTGGAAGCGCTCCGCCTGCGCGTACGGAATCCCTTTGTAGATGTAGACGCCGTCTTCGAAATAACCGGCCACGGCGCCGGAACGGGTCTGGACCGTGGCGAGCTTGGCGGAAGTCTCGAGGGAAGGGAGGGCGGCGGACGTCGCCGGGGAGCTGCCGTTGCTGCAGGAGAGCAGGAGCAGGCAGGCCGTGACGGACAGGATGCAGGGGTAGACGTGTTTCATGCTGTGGTTCCTTTTTTTAACCTGTTGCAAATTTATCGGGAAGCGTCCTCTTTCTTTTTCTATCATTTTCAAATCCTTTCACGGACGTCCGCGGCCGCATTTCCGTTTGTTCATTTTTGTTCATTTATGTTCATTTTCAAGGGGAATTGATAAATAATTCCTAATATAGAGGTGTGAAAAAAGCGCATTTGATACTATTCTCCCTGCTGATGCTGTCCTGCAGCGGCCAGCATCCCGTGCCGGGGACCCCGGCGGCCGCCGAAAACGTGGCCGTCGCCGACCGGCTCTCCAACCAGCGGGTGAACGCCTTTGCGGAAGACGCCGACGGCCATATCTGGATCGGCACCTTCCGCGGCCTCAACAAATACACCATCCACGACTACCACCAGTACTTCTGTCCGGACGACACCCTCGGGTTGCCCGACAACCAGATCACGGCCCTGCGGCGGAGCGCCGACGGCCGCCTCTGGATCGGTACGGCCAACGGCGCCGCCCTCCGCACGGAGGACGGCGGCTTCCTGCGCATCCCGATCGAGGGCGGCGGGCCGGGCGTCAACGAGATCGCGGAGACGCGCGACGGGCAGATCCTGTTCAACTGCTCCGCGCAGCTCTTCCGCTACGACGCGGAGCGCGGCCGCATCGTGCCGGCCATCCGCGACTACGGCGGATACAGCACGCTGGTCGGGGCGGACGGCCGCATCTGGACCGCCACGATGGGCGAGCTGCGCTGCTTCGAGCCGGCCGGCTTCTCCCCTGCCGGGTCCTGGCCGACCCGCCACCCGGTCTACCATTCGGCGATGGCCGCCACGGGCGAAATCTGGCTGTCCGGTATGGGCGCGCTCAGCATCTTCGACCCGCGCACGGAGAAGTGGACCGAGGTCCCGCGCGCCATCCTCCGGGAGCCGCGCCTGACCCGCGGCGACATCGACATCCTCTTCGCCAGCGGGCAGGATATGCTCCTACACACCATCAAGGACGGTATGTTCTGCTACAGCCAAGCCACCGGGCAGCTGCTGCACCAGTCCGACCCGGAATTCCCCTACGACATCCCCGACTTCGAGATCCGCTCCATCTTCCGCGACAGCCACGGCAACCTCTGGTTCGGCTCCACCGACCAGGGCTACAGCATCTCCTACACCGCCAAGAACGGCTTCAACAACCTCCCCTACCTGACGGACCGCTTCGCGCGCAAGTCGGTGACCTCCGTCTGCGTGGACCGCGAGGGGCGCCTGTGGATCACGACCCTCAACGACGGCCTGTACGTCTATGACCTGCAGACCCGCGAGCTGCGCCGGATCGACGTGGGCCGCTTCATCCCCGACAGCAGCGTCGGCTACATCCGCTGCTCGAGCATTTTCTGCGACGCGCAGGGCGACCTGTGGCTCGCGATGACGGAGAAATACCTCGCGCTCCACTGCCGCTACGACGGCCGGGACCTGCAGTTGGTCGGGCGCATCAACGCCGTCAATCCTTCGGCCTTCTCGCAGGACGACCTGGGCCGCATCTGGATCTCCGGCTTCTCCAACGAGCTGCTGCGCTACGACAAGGCGACGCGCACCGCGGAGCGCTTCTACCTCCCCGCAGAGGGCTGGACCTTCGTCCCCGCCCTGCTGCAGGCCTCGCCGGGCCGGATGCTCGCCGCCTCCTACGGCAACCCGATGAGCGAGGTCTATACCAACACCGGCGAAGCCCGCTTCCTGGGCGCGCCGGACGAGGAGTGGCGGCATACCATCCGCCACGTCTTCGTCAGCCCGACCTGCCTGTTCAAGGACAGCGCCGGCGACATCTGGCTGGGCACCGTGGGCAACGGCCTGCTCCGCCGCGACCGCAGCACGCGCCAGACGCGGCCGGTCGAGGGCGCGGCCTGCCCGGACATCTGCTCGATCGAGGAAGACCGCCAGGGCAACATCTGGATCAGCACGATGAACGGCCTCGCGCGCTATGACCGCACGGTCGGCACGATCACCAATTTCTTCGAGAACGACGGCCTCGGCGGCAACCAGTTCTACGACCGCTCGTCCTGCATCCTGCCGGACGGGACGCTCGTCTTCGGCGGCACGCACGGCCTTACCTGCTTCAATCCGCTGGACCTCGGCCGCAAGACGACCTCGCCCGTGGTCTTCGAGGACCTCCGGGTCCACAACAGCCTGGTGCAGCCCGGCCCGGACGCCCCGATCGACCGGGAGCTCGCGCGGCGGCCGGACGTCACGATCCGCCACGACCAGAACGGCTTCAGCATCTCCTACGCCGCGCTCGACTACGCCCCGCACGCGAGCGTCCGCTACCAGTATAAGATGGAAGGTTTCGACGCCTACTGGATCGAGGGCGGCACCGCCAACGAGGCGTACTACGCCAACCTGCCGGCGGGCCGTTACCGTTTCCGCGTCCGGACGGCGGACGCGGGCGACGAAGGACAGTCGCTCGCCATCCGCGTGCTGCCGCCGTGGTACCGCACCGGCTGGGCCATCCTGCTGTATTGCCTCGTCGCGTGCAGCCTCGGCTTCTACATCTGGCACGTCTACCGGCGGATGCGCCGCGTACGCAAGGAAGCGGCGCACCACATCCGCGAGGTGCGGCGCGAACAGGAGCGCGCCGAGCAGGAGAAGGAGGCCGAGCAGCGCCTCAACCGCGTGCAGATGAATTATTTCGCCAACGTGGCGCACGAATTCCGGACCCCGCTCACGATGATCGCGGGTCCCGTCGAGCAGCTCGCCGCCTCGCCCGACATCAAGGGGCAGGACCGCCAGCTGGTCGGCATCGTGCAGCGCAACGCCGCCTGGATGCTTTCGCTGGTGGGCCAGCTGCTGGACTTCAACCGCATCGGCGACAAGAAGCTCCAGCTCAAGGTGGCGGAGGGCGACATCGTCGCCTCGCTGCGCGAGAGCGCCGAGCTGTTCCGCTTCAACGCCGGGTCCAAGGGCATCGAGTTCAACACCCACGGCCTGGAGGACAGCTTCACGATGTGGCGCGACGCCGACAAGGTGGCCAAGATCACGATGAACCTGCTGTCCAACGCGATGAAGTACACCGCGCCGGGCGGCAAGGTGGCGCTGTCCTTCGACGTCCTGCCGCGCGAGGAGGTCGCGCGCGACTTCCCGCTCACGGACGCCGACACCGACGCGCAATACGCCCAGATCCGCGTCTCCGACACGGGCCGCGGCATCCCGGAGGACCAGCTGGAGAAGATCTTCGAGCGCTTCCACCAGGCCGGCCGGGGCGACGCCGCCGGCACCGGCATCGGACTCTATTATTCCCGCGCGCTCGCGGAATTGCACCACGGCTATATCCACGCGCGCAACCGCGACGGCGGCGGCGCCGAGTTCACGCTCGTCCTGCCGGTCAGCGCCGCCTCCTATTCGGAGGACGAGCGCTGCGCGGAGGAGGCGCCGCGCCCGCAGATGCCCGTCCCGGTCGCCGATCCCGGCGCGCCCGCCGGGGAGGAGGCGGCCGACAAGCGGCGCGTCGTGGTCGTGGACGACGACATCGACGTGGCCAATTACGTCAAGGTGCTCCTCTCCCCCTACTACCACGTCATCGTGCACTTCGACGCGGATTCCGCGCTCAAGGCGCTGGAGGAGGAGTCCCCGGACCTGGTCATCAGCGACGTGGTGATGCCCGGCCGCAGCGGCTACGAGCTCTGCGAGGCCATCAAGGGCAACCTCCAGCTGAGCCACATCCCCGTGATCCTGGTCACGGCCAAGGTGGCCGTCGAGAACCAGGTGCAGGGCCTGGACAAGGGGGCCGACGCCTATGTCACCAAGCCGTTCAACCCGTCCTACCTGCTGGCGCTGGTCAAGTCGCTGCTGGAGAACCGCGACAAGCTCCGCCGGCGCCTCGGCTCGGTCACGAGCACGGAGGACATCGAGCCGGAGGCCCTGTCCCCGCGCGACAGCGCCTTTATGAACGAACTGTACGACCTGATGGACAAGGAGCTGGCCAACCAGGAGCTGGACATCACCCGCATCACGGAGATGATGCACATCTCCCGCACCAAGTTCTACTACAAGGTCAAGGGCCTGACGGGCGAGAATCCGGGCGTCTTCTTCAAGCGCTACAAGCTCAACCGCGCCGCCGACCTGCTCAAGGAGGGCAAGCACAATATGTCCGAGATCGCGTGGATGACCGGTTTCAACACCCTCTCCCACTTCTCGACTTCCTTCAAGAAACAGTTCGGCGTACCGCCTTCCGACTACGTCGGATAGCGGAATTGTTCAAAAGATTATCCCTTTGTGCAAACCCGGTCCGCGCTTATTGCCGGACCGGGTATTCTTGCTATATTTGTTTCGGAACACACATACGACCATAACTAGTTAACCAGATATATGATGAAGAAATCCCTCTTGTTATTCGCTGCTGCCGGCTGCTCCCTCGGACTGGCCGCACAGCCCCAATTGACCAAGGACAATATCGACGAGGTACTCGCTGCGATGACGCTGCAGGAGAAGGCCACGCTGCTGGTCGGCGGCGGCTGGGGCAGCATGACCGCCGGCGCGCTGACGGCGTCCAACGAGTCGCTCGTCTCCGGCGCCGCCGGCACCACGCGCGCCATCCCCCGTCTCGGCATCCCGCAGACCGTCCTCGCCGACGGCCCTGCCGGCATCCGCATCAACCCGACCCGCCCCGGCACCAGCCAGACTTTCTACGCCACCGGTTTCCCCGTGGGGACCGTGCTCGCCTCGACCTGGAACACGCCGCTCGTCGAGGAGCTCACCACCGCGATGGGTGAGGAGGTGAAGGAATACGGCGCCGACGTGCTGCTCGCCCCGGGCCAGAACCTCCACCGCAACCCGCTCTGCGGCCGCAACTTCGAGTATTTCTCCGAGGATCCGCTCCTCTCCGGCAAGGTCGCCGCGGCCTATGTGCGCGGCGTCCAGTCCAACGGCGTGGGCGTGAGCGCCAAGCACTTCGCCTTCAACGACCAGGAGACCAACCGGATGGAGAACGACGCGGTCGTCAACGTCCGCGCCGCCCGCGAGCTCTACCTCAAGGGCTTCGAGATCACGGTCAAGGAGTCCGATCCCTGGACCATCATGTCCTCCTACAACAAGGTGAACGGCAAATACACCCAGCAGAGCTACGACCTGCTCACCACCATCCTCCGCGACGAGTGGGGCTTCAAGGGCATCGTGATGACCGACTGGGGCAACAAGCGCGGCACGGGCAACGCCGTCAAGGCCGGCAACGACCTGATGGAGCCCGGTATGGAGAATGAGATCGAGCGCATCGTCGCCGGCGTGGGCGACGGCAGCATCCCGATGGCCGACGTGGACCGCAATGTCCGCCGGATGCTCGAGTACATCGTCCGCACCCCGCGTTTCCAGGGCTACAAGTATTCCAACAAGCCCCAGCTCGAGGCCCACGGCAAGCTCGTCCGCAAGGCGGCCGCCGAAGGTCTCGTGCTCCTCGAGAACAACGGCGTCCTTCCGCTGCAGGGCCTGAAGAAGGTCGCCCTCTACGGGGTCGGCTCCTATGACTTCATCGCCGGCGGCACCGGCTCCGGCAACGTCAACAAGGCGTATGTCCGCAACGTCGCCGAGGGCCTGCGCGCCAACGGCCTCGAGCCCGACGCCGACATCGAGACCTGGTACGGCCAGTATATCACCCTGGAGAAGACCAAGGCGAAGAACAACGCCGGCGGCACTTCCTCCATCCTCCTGGGCGACGCCGTCATCCCGGAGATGCCCGTCGGCCGCGGCTTCATCGAGAAGAAGCTGCCCGCCACCGACATCGCCGTGCTGACCATTTCCCGCAACGCGGGTGAAGGCGGCGACCGCCGTGCCGTGGACGGCGACTGGTCGCTGACCGGCGCCGAGCGCGAGATGATGCAGACCCTCGCCGACGTGTACCACGCCGCGGGCAAGAAGCTCGTCGTGGTGCTCAACATCGGCGGCGTGGTCGAGACCGCTTCCTGGAAGCACATTCCCGACGCGGTCCTGCTGGCCTGGACGCCCGGCCAGGAAGGCGGCTACACCGTGGCCGACGTCCTCTGCGGCGCCTCCTACCCTTCCGGCAAGCTCCCGATGACCTTCCCGGTCAGCTACCTCGACATCCCGTCTTCCGCCAACTTCCCGTACAACTACAGCGGCAACAACTCGTTCAACCCGTTCCCCGTCAACGACGACGATGAGGATACCGCGGCGCTTGCAGCCGCCTTCGGCTACTCGGTCCGCAGACAGCCCAACGTGGACGAGACGAAGTACAAGGAAGGCATCTGGGTCGGCTACCGCTACTTCCAGACCGCGAAGAAAGCCGTCTCCTACCCCTTCGGCTACGGCCTCAGCTACACGAGCTTCGAGTACTCCAAGCCGGTCGTGAAGGTGGAGAAGGACGGTTCCGTGACCGCCAGCATCACCGTGAAGAACACCGGTGCCGCCCCCGGCAAGGAAGCCGTGCAGCTCTACATCACCGCCCCGGAGGCCGGCCTGGTCAAGCCCGCCTACGAGCTCAAGGCTTTCGCCAAGACGCGTGAGCTGAAGCCCGGCGAGTCCGAGACCCTCACGATGAAGGTCGACGCCTACACGCTCGCCTCCTTCAACGAGGCCGCCAGCGCCTGGGAGACCGCCGCCGGCGCCTACACCGCCCGCTTCGGCGCCTCCGCCGCGGACATCCGCGCCAACGCCAGCTTCAAGCTCGCCAAGCCGCAGTCCTGGCCCGTCCACCCGGTCCTCCTCCCCAAGGCCCCGGTCCAGGAAATCACCGTCAAGTAATCCCGAACAACATTATACGTTTTTACCCAAAGAACCAGCCCGGCAGAGAAATCTGCCGGGCTGTATTATGCTACCACCGGGGCGGCGGTTAAAGCTTGCGGAGGATGACGGTGTCGCCGGGGCGGAGGGGGGCGTCGGCGCGGAAGCTGTTGTAGAGGCGGAGCTTCTTGAGCTGGATGCCGAACATCTGGGAGATGTCCCACAGGGTGAGGCCTTCCTGGTCGACTTCGTAAAGGCCATAGCCGGACTCGGCTTCGGTCTTCTTGCGGGCCAGATAGACCATCATCCCGGAGTGGAGCGGGATCGGGTCGGTCAGGTCGTTGAAGCTGAGGATCTGCTTGAGGGACAGGTGGTTGTCCGCCGCGATGGAAGCCCAGGTCTCGCCCTCGATGGCGCGCACGAAGCGCACGCCGTTCATCTTGTAGACCGGGCGGGCCAGCGAGAGCGACACGCTCTCCTTGTAGTCGGGGAGCTGGACCGTCTCGTCCACGGGCCAGTCGTCGCGCTCCTGGCGGACGGTGTGCTCGCGGACGACCGCCTCGACCGTTTCCCGGACGGGCGCAGCCTGGACGGGGAACTCCTCCGCCTCGGGCGCAACCGCAGCCGCTTCCGCGACGGCTTCCGTTTCCGCAACGGCGGTTTCCGGCGCCGCGGCGCCCTGGAAATCATCCTCGGTCATCGCGTCGTAGCGGTAGAGCTGGAAGTCCTCGATGAGGTTGATCAGCTTGGTGGCGTAGCCCGGATCCGTGGCGTAGCCGGCGCGGCGCAGGCCGCGGGCCCAGCCCTTGTAGTCCGTGGGGTCCAGGTCGAACAGTTCCTTATAACGCTCGCGCCCGCGCAGGAAGTCAGAATGCGCGCGGTACGAATCCTCGACGGTCGGATAGACGCGGAAACACTCGTCCGGCGTCTCGTCATCGTAGAAGAACTTCTCCCCCTTCCAGTCGCTGTGGCACTTCAGGCCGAAGTGGTTGTGCGCCTGCACGGCCAGCGGCGAGAGTCCGGAGCCGGACTCCAGCATCCCCTGCGCCAGCGTGATGCTGGCCGGCACGCCGGTGCGCTGCATCTCGCGGACCGCCAGGGCGGCATACTGGTCGATATACGCCAGGCGCGGGTTCTTGCCGGCCCCGAGGGCCAGCCAGGCCGCGACAAGGAGGAAAAGGATCCGTTTCATCGGAGCAAAGATACTAAATTTCGAACACATCGCCGTCCTGGGCGGCGGTGGTCTCCGGGAAGACGTCCCGGCATTCCTGCACCAGCGCGTCGAAATCCGAGATGCGGGAAGAATAGTGGCCGACCAGCAGGCGGCCGGCTTCCGCGTCGCGGGCGCAGGCCGCAGCCTGCACCGTGGTCGAATGCCCGCGGTCGGCGGCCTTGTCGGCCATGTCGTGCGGGTAGGTCGCCTCGTGGTAGAGGACGTCGACCCCGCGCACCCAGTCCGCGAGCTGCGGCATCGGCGCGGTATCGGAGCAATACGCGTAGGATTTGGGATGGTAGGCAGGATTCTCCTGCCAATGCCGCTCCGTCACGATCTCGTCAAAGCGATAGCCGTAGCACTCGATCTTGTGGTTGAGCGGGAAGGCGCTGACTTGCACCCATTTGGACGTGTGGACGACTTGCGGCTCGCGGCAGTCCACCGGGACGAACTTGATCTCGTAGCTCTCGTGCTCCCCGAAGAAACTCTTGTAGAAGTTGATCACGGAACCGAGGGCGCGCGGGCCGTAGATGTACAGGTCGGCGGTGCGGCCGTACATCGTCATCGTGTTGAGCAGGCCGAAAAGGCCGAAAAGATGGTCGCCGTGGATATGGGAGATGAAGATGGCCTCTACCTTCAGGAAAGCGAGATGGGCACGTCGCATCTGCTGCTGCGTGCCCTCTCCGCAATCCAAGAGGAACAAGCGCCCATGCACGGCGAGCATCTGGGCGCTTGGATTCCTATCAGAAATGGGCATGGCCGAAGCCGTGCCCATTATCGTGAGTGTAAAGATCATCTGGAATTACTCGCCTTTCTCGAGTTTCTCCTTCAGAGCGGCCAGAGCGTCGATGTCGCCAAGGGTCGTCTTCTCGACATTGGAGTTGACCTTCTTGACGGCCTTCTTGGTGTTCTCGGCCTCAGAGGCGGCTGCACGCTCCTTGACCTCCTGGTAGGTACGCAGGTGGCTGAGGAGGATGCGGCGGGTGGAGCGACGGAGCTCGACCACCTTGAACGGGAGGGTCTCGCCGGCGACGGCCTGCTTGCCGTCCTCCTTGACGAGCTCGCGGTTGAACGCGAAGCCCTCGGCGTCACCCTCGAGGGTGATGTTGGCACCCTTGTCGGTGGTGGAGGCGATGGTACCCTCGACGGTGGAACCGACCGGGAACTTGGCCTCGATCTCATCCCAAGGGTTCGGGATCAGCTGCTTGTGGCCAAGGCTCAGCTTGTGGTTCTGCTCGTCGAAGTCGAGGATCTGGACGTCGATCACGTCGCCGGCGGCGACCACCTCGGACGGGTGCTTGATCTTGTTCCAGCTCAGGTCGCTGATGTGCACGAGGCCCTCGACACCGTCCTCCAGCTCGGCGAACACGCCGAAGTTGGTGATGTTGCGGACCGTGGCCTTCTGCTTGCTGCCGACAGGATACTTCTCGCGGATGCTCTCCCAAGGGTTCGGCATCAGCTGCTTCAGACCGAGGGAAATCTTGCGGGCCTCACGGTCGATGGAAAGCACCTGGGCCTCCACCTCGTCACCGACCTTGAGGAACTCCTGAGCGGAGTGCAGGCGCGGGGACCAGGACATTTCGGACACGTGGACGAGACCCTCGACACCCGGCTCGATCTCGATGAACGCACCGTAGTCGGCGATGAGGATGACCTTGCCCTTGACCTTGTCGCCTTCCTTGATGTTGGCGTCGAGGTTGTCCCAAGGGTGCGGGGTGAGCTGCTTCAGACCCAGCGCGATGCGCTTCTGCTGCTCGTTGAAGTCGAGGACGACCACCTTGATCTTCTCGTCGAGGGAGACAACCTCCTCAGGGTGGTTGACGCGGCCCCAGGAGAGGTCGGTGATATGGATGAGACCGTCCACGCCGCCGAGGTCGACGAACACGCCGTAGTTGGTGATGTTCTTGACCACGCCTTCGAGGATCTGGCCCTTCTCAAGCTTGCTGATGAGCTCGGCACGCTTGGCTTCCTGCTCGGCCTCGAGGAGCGCCTTGTGGGAAACGACGACGTTGCGGAACTCCTGGTTGATCTTGACGATCTTGCAGTCGATGTTCTGGTTGACGAACTGGTCGTAGTCGCGGATCGGCTTGATGTCGATCTGGCTGCCCGGGAGGAAGGCCTCGATGCCGAACACGTCGACGATCATACCACCCTTCGTACGGGTCTTGACGAAGCCCTTCACGATCTCGTCGTTCTCGAAAGCTTCGTTCACTCTATCCCAAGACTTGAGGGTACGGGCCTTGCGGTGGGAAAGCACCAGCTGACCCTTCTTGTCCTCAGCGGACTCGACATACACTTCCACCTTGTCGCCGACCTTGATGTCGGGATCGTAGCGGAACTCGGACACGGGGATGACACCCTCGCTCTTGCCACCGATGGTGACGACGATCTCGCGCTTGGTGACGGCGGTCACCTCGCCCTCGACCACCTCGTTCTCCACAACCTTGGAGAGGGTGGCGGTGTAAGCCTCTTCGATGGACTTCTTGTCGGTGTTGCCGTAGACATCACCGCCCTCGAAGGCATCCCAGTCGAAGTCCTCCGGCTTCACGGATGCATTGACCCGGATAGCGGAAGCCTTGGTTTCTTTTTTCTCTGCCGCGGCGGCCGGAGCCTCGACGACAGGAACTTCGTTTTTAATTTCTTCCATTGTGTAAAATAAAAAACAAACTAGTAGTTAAACAATATTTACAGTCCCGCAGGTCCGGTCGAGCCGGAAAACGGGCGCGCAAAGTTAGCAAATAATTCTGATTTTCACTACCTTTGCATACCAGTTTTGCAAAAAATGTATTCTACCGAGAAATATCCTTCCCAAATCCTCCAGGAGGCCGTCGAGGCCATCGGCTCGCTGCCGGGCGTCGGCTCGCGCAGCGCCCTGCGCCTCGCCCTGCACCTGCTGGGGCAGCCTGCGGACAACATCCACCGCTTCGCCAACGCCATCAACCGCCTGGCGGACGACGTCCACTACTGCCACATCTGCCAGATGATCTCCGACACGGACACCTGCTCCATCTGCGCCGACCGCACGCGCGACGCGCGTACGATATGCGTGGTGGAAAGCGTGCGCGACGTGATGAGCATCGAGGCCACGGGGCAGTACCGCGGCGTCTATCACGTCCTGGGCGGCATCATTTCCCCGATCGACGGGGTCGGCCCCTCCGACCTGCACATCCGGGAGCTCGTCGAACGCATCGCGCAGATGCACGAGACGGACGCCGCGACGGCGGACCTGCCCGGCGGCGACCTGCCGGCCGGCGACATCGAGATCATCCTCGCGCTCAGCGGGGACGTGGAAGGAGAGACGACGGCGCTCTACATCTACCGCCAGATCGAAGACAAGGGCGTGAAGGTGTCCACCCTCGCCCGCGGCCTCGGCTTCGGCGACGACCTCGAATACGCCGACGCGCTCACGCTCGGCCGCTCGCTCGTCGCGCGGCAGCCGTTCAAGCCTTAATCCGTTACAGCAGGACCGAGACGCCGATCCCGAGCAGGACGAGGCCGCCGGCGATTTCCGCCCAGCGGCCGAAACGTGCGCCGATGGCGCGCCCGCAGCGGATGCCGACGACCACGGACAGGGCCGTGATCACGAACACGGACAGCAGCAGGGGCACGAAATCGCCCCAGGCCACCGCGTCCATCGACAGCGAGGCGCCCACGGCGAGCGCGTCGATGCTCGTGGCCACGCCGCCAAGCAGGACGTTGCGCCAGCCGTTCAGGTCGCGCACCTCTTCCTCGCCCCGGATGCCCTCGGCGAGCATCGAGCCGCCGACATAGAGCAGCAGCAGGAAGGCGATGATGTGGGAGATCTTCTCGACCAGGCCGACCAGCAGGTAGCCGAAGAACCAGCCGGCGAGCAGCAGGCCCGCCTGGATCACGGCGAACGCCAGGGCGATGCCGAGCACCTGCCGCCAGTCCACCCGTTTCAGGGTCACGCCCGAGCAGAGCGAGACGGCCAGGCAGTCCGCGCAAAGCGACGCGGCCAGAAGGATTGCTTCAAGAATTCCCATTTTTCTTAAAAAATGGCTACAAAAATAATCATAATGCGCACGATATTCAATTATTCTTTCTACTTTTGCAGGCTCGCTTCTCCGTAACGCGAGCTATCCCGTAAGTTTAACCCCCTTCCGACAAGTGCGCCGGGACCAACCAAGGAAGGAAGAGATGATCAAGATTTTCTACAGACGTGGCAATGAAATCATTGTCAGCCAGTCTGAAACGGAGTTTGCCGCTATCGGCAAAGGAAAAGTCCTCTGGATAGACCTCCTGCAACCCACAGGAGAGCAGAAGAGGGCGGTTGAAGCGTTCCTCGGCACCGAGATCCAAAGCCGGGCCGAAGCGGAGGAGATCGAAAGCTCCTCCCGGTTCTACGAAGAAAACAACACCATTTTCGCCAACACCAACTTCCTTTCCCCTTCGGGCGACGGGATGTTGATGGATCCTGTGTCCTTTATCCTGTCCGGGTCGGTCCTGACGACGGTGCGCGAGATTCCGCTCCGCTCCCTGGACACGCTCCAGCTCAAGATCCAGGCCCTGCCGGAGCAGTTCCCCGACGGGTTCACGACCTTCGTGGAGATCATGGACAAGCGCGTGGACCTGGATGCCGACATCGTGGAGCTCATCTCCAAGGAAGTGTCGCAGTTCAGCAAGCGCATCAACCAGAAAGAAGACATCAACGAGGACTTCCTCCTCGACATCAACCAGTTGCAGGAAAACGCGATGACCATCCGCGAGAACGTCGTGGATAAGCAGCGCCTGATCTCCAACATCCTCAAGAGCAAGCTCTGCCCGCGGGATGCGGAGGTCCGCGAAGACCTGAGCATCATCCTCCAGGACATCGCTTCCCTGATCAACCACACCAACTTCAATTTCGAGCGTCTCGAATACCTGCAGGACACCGTCCTCGGCATCATCAACCTCGACCAGAACAACATCATGAAGATCTTCACCTTCGTGTCGTTGCTCCTGATGCCGGCCACGCTCCTGGCGAGTTTCTACGGAATGAACGTCACCCTCCCCTTCGCGCAGAAGTGGTGGGCCTGGATCGCGATCGCCGGCGTGATGGTGATGCTGGTGATCTCCATCTTCATCATTTTCAAGCGTAAAAAGATGCTGTAGGGCCGAAGGGCCGCAGGATTTACATCAGGAAACGCGAGACGTCTTCGCCCCGCGCCTGCATTTCGCGGATCTGCGTCGAAGAGATGTCGACGATGGGTGCGTCGATGAGGCGGATGTGGTAGAAGCGGTCCAGGTCCTCGAGACTGACGAAGCCGGGCGCGGCGCCCTGCGAGGCGTCCAGCACGTACGGGACCGGGAAATGGCGGCATTCTTCGAGCAGCATCTTGCGCATCCGCTCCATATCGTAGCCCTTGCGGGGATAGACGGCCACGCCGTACTCGTTCAGGATGCGGGCCGCGTCGCGCCAGCGGTGGATGTTCTCCAGGTTGTCCGCCCCGATCACGAGCGTGAAATCATTCTCCGGCTCGCGCTTCTTGAGCGCGTCCAGGGTCCGGATCGTATAGGTGGGGGCGGGCATTTCCAGCTCGATGTTGTCCACCCAGACGTGCAGTTCCGGATGGCGGCGGACGGCGGCGATGGCGTCCTGGTAGCGCCGCTCCGCGGAAAGCGCCTTGGAAGGGTCCTTGAGCGGGTTCTGCGGCGAGATGACCAGGTAGACCCAGTCGAATTCGCGCGTGGCCGTGAGCCGCTCCATGATGGCCTGGTGGCCGATGTGGAGCGGATCGAACGAGCCGGAGTAGACAGCTATCCGCATAGGAAGGCATCTACGAGGGCCTCCGCCTCGGCGAAGGTCTCCTCCAGTTTGTCGTTGACCAGGTCGCGGTCGAATTTGCCGGCGGCGAATTCCAGCTCCGACGAGGCCTTGTCCAGGCGCTCGCGGATCGCCTCCTCGCTGTCGGTGCCGCGGCCGCGCAGGCGCGCCTCGAGCACCTCCATGCTGGGCGGGACGATCAGCACGGAGAGGGCGGCGTCGCCGAAATATTTCTTGAGATTGACACCGCCTTTGACGTCGACGTCGAAGACGATCACGTGGCCTTTCTCCCAGATGCGCTCCACCTCGGTCTTGAGCGTGCCGTAGAAGCGGTCCTGATAGACTTCCTCATATTCGACGAAGGCATCCTGGGCGATCAGCTCCCGGAAGCGCTCCGCGGAAATGAAATAGTATTCGACACCATCCTGCTCCTGGCCGCGCGGATTGCGTGAAGTGGCCGAAATGGAGAATTCGAACTGGGGGTACAGACCCAGCAAGTGATTCACGACGGTGCTCTTACCGGCACCTGAAGGAGCAGAGAAGATGATGACTTTACCTAACATTTATGACGACTATTATGAGGACTTTTCCGCAAAAATAGTTATTTTTGCACGATTAAAGATTCGTTAGTCACAAATTATATATCTTATGAAGGTTTCATTCAAAGAACTGGGCCTGGTGAACACCCGCGAGATGTTCGCCAAGGCCGTTAAGGGTGGTTATGCCATCCCTGCTTTCAACTTCAACAACATGGAGCAGCTCCAGGCCATCATCCAGGCCGCTGCCGAGACCAAGTCTCCGGTGATCCTGCAGGTGTCCAAGGGCGCCCGCGCCTACGCCAACCAGACCCTCCTCCGCTACATGGCCCAGGGTGCTGTGGAGTATGCCAAGGAGCTTGGCTGGAAGAAGCCGCAGATCGTCCTTCACCTGGACCACGGCGACAGCTACGAGACCTGCAAGAGCTGCGTGGATTTCGGTTTCTCCTCCGTGATGATCGACGCTTCCTCCCTCCCTTACGAGGAGAACGTCAAGCTGACCCGCAAGGTTGTCAACTACGCCCACAAGTTTGATGTGACCGTCGAGGCCGAGCTCGGTGTGCTCGCCGGTGTCGAGGACGAGGTTTCCTCCGCCGTCTCCCACTACACCAAGCCGGAAGAGGTGATCGACTTCGTCAAGAAGACCAAGTGCGACTCCCTCGCCATCTCCATCGGTACTTCCCACGGTGCCTACAAGTTCACCCCGGAGCAGTGCACCCGCGACCCGAAGACCGGCCGCCTCGTTCCGCCGCCCCTCGCATTCGACGTGCTGAAGGCCATCGAGAAGAAGCTCCCCGGCTTCCCTATCGTCCTCCACGGTTCTTCTTCCGTCCCGCAGGAGTATGTCGATATGTGCAACCAGTACGGTGGCAAGCTCCCGAACGCCGTCGGTATTCCTGAGGAGCAGCTCCGTAAGGCCTCCAAGAGCGCTGTCTGCAAGATCAACATCGACTCCGACAGCCGTCTGGCCATGACCGGCGCCGTCCGCAAGTACCTCGCCGAGAACCCGAGCCACTTCGATCCTCGCCAGTACCTCAAGCCGGCCCGTGAGGAGATGAAGAAGATGTACATCCACAAGATCGTGAACGTCCTCGGCTCCAACGGCAAGGCCCGCTAAGCCGCGAACAACGCATTAAAAAACCTCCGGTTTGCGCCGGAGGTTTTTTTGTGCCGCCGCGGCGGCTAGAGCAGCGGCTTCAGCGTGAAGCTGAAGGTGCGGGGCTCGGCGGGGAGGCGGTACTGCGGGCGCGGGAGCGCGCCCCAGGCGTTCTCGCAGCCGAGGCCCATCTGCACGAGGTCCACGTTGACGTGCGTCAGGCCGTCCTCGCGCAGCTCCAGCGAGTGGCGCTGGTCGCCGCCCTTGCCGCGGCCGCCGCCGGTGACCGACAGGTCGATGTCCCGGCGGCCGAAGGGCAGCGCGGAGGCGGAGAACGGCGCCGGCGCGGCGATCTCGAAACCGCAGCCGGCAGCGTCCGTGATGCGCAGCCAGCGCAGGCCGACGTGCGTGCCGGACTCCTGCGGGCGGACGTAGCCGAAATGGTACTGCTCCGCGACCGACTGTTTCCAGACGCCCACCTGCGACGCGCCCTGGCGGTCGATATAATTCTCGAACGGGCCTTCGCCGTAGAATTCCAGCGCGTCGAACGCGCCCGGCATCGCGAACTCCACGCCGAAGCGGAACAGTTCCGGCGCGCCTTCGCGCACGCCGGTCATCTCCTCGGTGACGGCGATGCTGCCGTCGGCGCCGAGCGCATAGCGCATCGTCACGACGGCCAGGCCGTCCCCGACCTCGTATTCCACCGCGACGCAGCCGGCTTCGCGCGTCAGCGAACGGACGCGGAACTCCGGATACAGCCAGGCGCCCATCCGCCGCTGCAGCCAGGCGCCGAGGTCGTTCTCCGTCACGGCGCGGCCGAAGCACGGCATCAGCGGCGCGGCGAGCAGCTCCTTGCCTTCCAGCTTATAGGAGCAGAGCGCCCCGGTCTCCGGGTCGAAATCGGCCGCCCAGCGGCGCCCGTTCAGGTCGGCCGCGGTCAGCCGGTACGGCGCTTCGCGCAGCAGGATCTGGTCGTGGGCGACCTCCGTGCCGGCGGGCAGGATGCCGTCCGTCCGGCGCAGGACGTAGCTGACGTTGAGATACAGTTCGCCGGCGACGCCGGCCAGGTCGGCGGCGCGGAAACCCAGATCGACCATGGCCGTCCGCTGCGGCCCGGCCGCAGGCGCATCCTGCTGGCCCGCCAGGACGGGCACACCGTCCGCAATGACCTCCCAGCGGAGCATGTAGCGGCTGAGGTCGATGAAGAAGTTCTCGTTATACACCTTCACGCAGCCATCCAGGGCCTGCTCCGGCGTCGCGGAGGTCAGGATGGAGCGGTAGCCGTGGCGCACCTCCCAGGCGTGCGGATGCCAGGAGCGGTCGGCGGCGACGATGCCGTTGCAGTTGAAGGAATTGTCGGAAGGGTCGTAGTCGTTGAAGTCGCCGCCGAAGGCATAGAGGTAGCCGGTGCGCGACTTGTCCGACGGCCAGCGGACGGCCTGGTCCACGAAATCCCAGATGCAACCGCCCTGCAGCTCCGGATACTGGCGGAAGAGATCCATGTAATCCTCGAAGCCACCCATCGAGTTGCCCATGGCGTGGGCGTACTCGCACATGATGACCGGACGGGTAATGGCCGGATTCTCGGCGTATTTCACCAGGTCGGCGTAGGTCATGTACATATAGCAGATGATATCCGTGTTGTACTCTTCGCCGGCGCGCTCATACTGGACGGGACGGCTTTCGTCCCAGGCGCTCAACCAGTCGTAGGCTGCGTAGAAATTGTCCCCGTTGCCGGCCTCGTTGCCGAGGCTCCAGATGATGACGGACGGGTGGTTGAAGTCGCGCTGCGCCATCCGCTGCACGCGCTCCAGGTGGGATTGCTTGTAAATGGGATTGTTGCCCAGCGTCTCCGGGCCGTAGCCCATGCCGTGCGACTCGATGTCCGCCTCGGCGATGACGTAGAGGCCGTAGCGGTCGCAGAGCGCGAGCCAGCGCGGGTCGTTGGGATAGTGGCTGGTGCGGACCGTGTTGATGTTGAGCTCCTTCATGATGCGGATGTCCTCCAGCATCTCGGCCTCCGTGACCACGTAGCCGCCCGTGGCGGACATCTCGTGGCGGTCGGCGCCCTTGATCAGGATCGGCCGTCCGTTGACGATCAGTTTCCGGCCCACGATGCGGACGGTGCGGAAGCCGAAGTCCGTCTCGACCGTCTCGGTCGCGCCCTTCTTGTCGTAACAGACGGCACGCAGGTGATAGAGGTCCGGGGCCTCGGCGCTCCAGGGCTTCACGTTCTCCACGCGGCCGGACGTCTGTATCTCCCGCTCGGGGAAGTCCGGGCCGGAGAGGTAGTACTTCACGCCCGAGGCGGCACCCGTGAGGCTCGCGCCGATGCGGTAGCCGCCGTCCATCCCCGCCACGACGTGCAGGTCCTCGATGCGAGCCTTGGGCCGCGCCTCCAGGAAACATTCGCGGGCGATGCCGGCGTAGCGCCAGAAGTCCTGGCACTCCAGGTAGGTGCCGTCGCACCAGCGGAAGATCTCCATCGCGATGAGCGCGTCCTGGCCGGGCTTGACGTATTTAGTGATATCGAAGCGGGCCTCCAGCTTGCTGTCCTCGCTGTAGCCGACCTCCTGGCCGTTCACCCACACGCGCAGGTTGGAGGTGGCGGAGCCGATGGACAGGAAGATGTCGCGGCCCTTCCAGTCCGCGGGAATGGGGAAGCTGCGGCGGTACTGCCCGACATAGTTGTGCTCCGTGGGCACGATGGGCGGATTGTTCTCGTAATGGCCGTCCCAGGCGTACTGGATGTTGACGTAGAGCGGATCGCCGTAACCGTTCAGCTCCCACATGCCGGGCACGGGCATCGTCCCCCAGGCGGAATCGTCCAGGCCGGGCTTGAAGAAATCGCGCGAACGCGCGCCGGGGCTCTCGTACCACTTGAACTTCCAGACGCCCTCCAGCGAGAGCCGGGGGCTGTCGGTCGCGAAGCTGGCGTGCATCGGCACGCGGTTCCGCTCGTTCACGGAAGGGTTCTGCCAGTCTTCGGCGGGCGCTGCCGCAGCCGCACAGGTCGCGAGTGCGAACAGGATCAGGAGGAGACGTTTCATATAATCATCAGTTTTAGCACCCTAATATACACAAAAAAACGTCTCCGCCCCCAGGATCCGGGAGCGGAGACGCTTCGATTCAGAGAGCAACTACTCCTTCGGGAAGGTAGCGACTTCCGCGGCCGTGAGGCCGATGGAAGAGAAACCGCCGTCGTGGTAGAGGTTCTGCATCGTGACCTTGCGGGTGTAGTCCGAGAAGAGCGTCACGATGTAGTCCGCGCAGTCGTCGGCCGTGGCGTTGCCCAGCGGCGACATCCGGTCGGCGTACTTGAGCATATCCTCCATGCCGGCGATCCCCTGCCCCGCGGTCGTCGCGGTCGGCGACTGGGACACGGTGTTGATGCGCACGTGGCGCTTCGCGCCGTAGATGGCGCCGAAGCTGCGGGCGATCGACTGGAGGAGCGCCTTGGCGTCCGCCATGTCGTTGTAGCCCGCGAAGGTGCGCTCGGCGGCGATGTAGGTCAGCGCCACCACGGAGCCCCATTCCTTCAGCGCATCCTTCTCATAGAGGGTGTGCAGCAGCTTGTGGAAGGAGAGCGCGGAGATGTCGAGGGTCTTGCCCAGGAAGCCGTAGTCCAGGGCCTCGTAGGGACGGCCCTTGCGGACGTTCGGGGACATTCCGATGGAGTGCAGCACGAAGTCGAACGGACCGCCGAAATACTCCATGGCGCCGTCCACGAGGGCGCCGAGGTCCTCGAGGCTCGTGGCGTCGGCGGCGATCAGCTTGCAGCCGTGCGCGTCGGCGAATTCCTGCAGGGAGCCCATCCGGAGGGACAGGGCGGTGTTGGTGAGCACGATGTCCGCGCCTTCGGCGATGGCCCGCTCGGCCACCTTCCAGGCGATGGACTTGTCATTGAGGGCACCGGTGATGATGCCTTTCTTTCCTTTCAGCAGTTCCATCTTACTTCTTCAGATCTTTGTTTTCCATCAGGAAGAATGAAAGCTCGCCCTTGACGGCCAGGTGGCCGTCGACCGTGGCCTGCGCGCCGATGACATACAGGGCGCCGCGCACGGAGATCGGCTTGGCCGTGATCTCGATCGTGTCGCCGGGGCGCACCATATGCTTGAAACGGACCTTGTCCAGACCGGCGTAGAACGGGGTGTGGCCCTTGAGCTGTTCGCCGAGGATGAGGGTGCAGGACTGTGCCATGATCTCACAGAGGATGACGCCGGGCACCACCGGGAAGCCCGGGAAGTGGCCCTGGACGAAGAACTCTTCGCCCGTCACGTGGTAGGTCGCCCGGATGCCTTCGGCATTCCCTTCCGTCCAGTCCACGAGCAGCATCGGCTCGCGGTGCGGGAGCAATTGTTTGATCTCTTCTCGATTCATGATAAGTAGGTTTGGGTTTTATTCGAATTTGCGCAGGGCGACGGAGGCGTCGTGGCCGCCGAAGCCCAGGGAGTTGGACACCGCCACGCGGACCGGGCGCTCCACCGCCTTCAGCGGCGTGTAGTCCAGGTCGCACTCGGGATCCGGGTTGATGAGGCCGATGGTCGGCGGGATGATGCCGTCGCGCAGGGCCAGGGCCGAGGCGAGGATCTCCACCGCACCGGCGGCGCCGATCATATGGCCGGTCATCGACTTGGTGGAGCTGATGCTGGCGCGGCGGGCGTCGGTCTCGCCGAGGGCGAGCTTGATGGCCGCCGTCTCGGTCTTGTCGTTGAGGTGGGTACCCGTGCCGTGGGCGTTGATATAGAGGTCTTCGCCTTCGCGGTAACCCGACTGGGCCAGGGCGTCGCGGATGGCCCAGGAGGCGGGCAGGCCGTCCGGGCGCGGAGCCGTGGCGTGGTGGGCGTCGCAGTAGTTGCCGTAGCCCGTCACCTCGGCGATGATGGTGGCGCCGCGCGCCACCGCGTGGTTGTATTCCTCGAGGACGAGCATCGCGGCGCCTTCCGCCATCACGAAGCCCGCGCGGTCGAGGCTGAACGGCAGCGATGCGCGGAGCGGGTCTTCGGCGAGCGTCAGGGCGTGCGCGCTGACGAAGCCGCCGAAGGCGAGCGGATGGAGGACGGCCTCGGTGCCGCCCGTCAGGATGGCGTCGGCAAAGCCGAACTTGACGGCGCGGAACGCCTCGCCGACGGACTGCGTGCTGGATGCGCACGCGGCGACCGCCGTCAGGTTGGCGCCCTGGGCGCCGTAACGGATGGCGATGTTGCCGGCGGCGATATTGCCGATCATCTTGGGGATAAACAGCGGAGAGATGCGGTCGGCGCCTTCTTCGAGCATCACTTTCGTCTGCTCGGCAAAGGTCGTCATGCCGCCGATGCCGGTACCGAGGTAGATACCGAGCCGCTCCGGGGCGATGTTGGTGCCGGCCTGGAGACCGCTCTCCCGCATCGCCTGTTCGGCCGCGGCCTGCGCCAACAGGCAGAAGCGGTCGTTGCGCTTGGTTTCTTTGAGGGAAATGCCATAGGCGGTCGGATCGAAATCGCGCACCGCGCCGGCGACGTGGACCGGCAGGTTCCACTCCGCCAGTTCAGGGAACGCGCCGATGCCGCACCGGCCCGCCTTGAGGGCGGCCCAGAACGCTTCGGTGCTGTTTCCGACCGGCGAGATGACGCCGGTTCCGGTAATAACTACTCTTCTTTCTTCCATTATTTATACATAAAGCGGCGGATGCTGCCCTTCGGGGTCTTGGCGAACGGCTCGAAGCGGAGCTCGTAGTCGATGACGGTCGAATAGGCGGGCAGTTTGCCGTTGAGGCATACGATATTCTGTTTCATGATGGCATCGAGGCCGTCGGCGCCGATGCCGGCCTTGTCGAGGGCGTCCAGGTTGGGGACGATGAGCGCCACGATGCGGTGCTCGCGCTGCAGGACGATGGACTCGGCCACGTAGGGCAGGTCGTTGAGGATGACCTCGATCTCTTCGGGATAGACGTTCTGGCCGTTCTCCGCCAGGATCATATTCTTGCAGCGGCCCAGCAGGAAGATGTTGCCGTTGGCGTCGATCGTGCCGATGTCGCCGGTGCGGAACCAGCCGTCCTCGCTGAGCACGGCCGCGGTGGCCTCAGGGTTCTTGTAGTAGCCCTTGAAGACGACCTCGCCCTTGACGGAGAGCTCGCCGGCGATGTTCCGCTGGTCCGGGGACTCGATGCGGTATTCCAGCACCTCGGGCAGCCACTCGCCGCAGGACTTGGGGATATATTTGCCCACCTTGCCGTAGGAGGCGATGGGGCCGAGCTCGGTCAGGCCGTAACCCGTCATAAAGGGGACCTTGAGCTTGTAGACCAGCAGGGACTCGACTTCGGCCGGGATGGCGGAGCCGCCGGTGCAGAACACCTCGACGCGGCCGCCCATCGCATCCATCAGCTTGTCGTGCAGCATCTTGCAGTAGTCTGCGTTGTGCTCGTAGTCCTCGAGCTTCGCCTTGCCCTCCGGGCTGTGGATGTCGCTGCCGAGGATGTATTCGGCGAACTTGACGAAGATGAGGGGAACGCCGAAGAAGATGCGCGGCTTGACTTCCTTCAACGCCTCGTGGACGTTCATCGGGATCGGCGGGACGCCGAGCACGGTGACGTGCATACCCATCGTCATCGGGATGACGACGTCGCAGGTCAGGCCGAAGCTGTGGGCGTGCGGCAGGAGGCTGAGGTAGTCCTCGCCCTTGTAGAACGGGAAGCCCGGGCGGATGGCCTGGACGTTGGCCGTGTAGTTGCGGTAGGTAAGCATCACGCCCTTCGGGTTGCCGGTGGAACCGGAGGTGTAGAGGATGGCGCAGACGTCGTCGAAGCCGGGCTTGATCACCTGGAAGTCGGCCGGCTGCATCCCGGCGGGATAGCGCTCGGCGAGCAGCCGGGCGCCGTTGGCGTACAGCTCGCCGACGCCGGCGCGGCTCGCGAGGACCTCGCCGCTGGCGGCGTCGATGACGCAGAGGATTTCAGGCATCTGCTCGAAATCCATCGCATCGAAGGTCCGCTTCTCGGTGTAGAGGATCTTGCTGTCGGAATGGTTGACCAGGCGCTGCGTGTCCGCAGGGGTGAATGCATTATAGAGGTGCACGGCAACGTAGCCCTTGCTGACGGCGGCCATGAAGACGGTGACGCCCATGGCGCTGCTCTTGCAGTTGATGGCGATCTTGTCGCCGGGCTGGATGCCTGCTTTCTTCCAAATCAGGTCAAGGGTCTCGATCTTTTCCGCGAGTTCGCGATAGCTGATCGTGGACTTCCGGAAGTCGCTCAACGCAGGACGCTCCCAGCTTTCGCGGACAGCGCCTTCGAAGAGGTTGATGAAATTGTCGATCTTGATCATAAAAATTTTTCTACTTTTTAGGTTTTAGATAAATACGGTCCCGAAAACCGGCTGCGAATTTATCCTAAAAATCGGCAACGACTTCCTTTCCAGGTTGTTTTGTGGTCAAATTCGGACGCGGGTGGGTGAAACCGCCCGCACAGGGGCGAAACTCCCCCGCAGCAAGGGGAGTTCCGGAAGATTCAAACCGGGCAAAGATAAAAGACCGCTTCCGTGCGCGCAAACAAAAGGAACCGGCGGGCAAAAAAAGTGACGAAAACCTTGTTTTGCGGAAAAAAGGACATAACTTTGGGACGAAAATCCGGGTTCAGGGATTTCGTCCCCGTCCCACGGATCAGGTTAACACGAAAGATTTGCGCTATGAACACTCGACTGCGTATCGGTAAGACCTACAAGGAGCAACTCCTTTACGTTGTGCTGATTCCGGCCTTCTTCGTCGGTTTCTGCTTCCTCTACAACCCGTTCTCCATGCAAGAATACTACCAGGTCGGCGGGATGTCGTTCGGATTCCACTTCGTGATGCTCGCCACCATCCTGATGGGGATCCTCGCGATCACGCGCCTGGTGTTCAGCGCCCTCTACAAGCACATCCCCTTCCGCTGGTGGCACTACGCCATCTGGTGTTTCGGCGAGGTGTTCGTCTTCTCCTTCTTCATGGCCCTGTACACGGCCCTGTTCTATAACGGACAATACACCTATTTCGTCGTCCTGTCCCGCTGCTTCAAATTCTCCTACCTGATCCTGGTCTACCCCTACCTGTTCCTGACCCTGGTGCAGATCATCCTCAACAAGAACGCCGACCTCAAGGCCGAGCCCGTGGAGACCCTCGTCAAGTTCTACGACGAGCACAAGCGTCTCAAGCTCACGATCGATCCGGCCGCGGTCATCAGCATCCAGGCGGATGCCAACTACGTCATCATCCGCTACATGGACACGGATCGGGTCAAGGATTTCATGTTGCGGGCTTCGATGAAGAGCGTGGAGCACACGGTCGCCCAGCACGGCCTCGTGCGCTGCCACCGCTCCTATTTCGTCAACCCCAAATACGTCAAACTCCTGAGCAGGAACAAAGAGGGAATGATCACCGCGGAGCTCCTCCACCCCGAGGTCCCGTCCATCCCGGTCAGCAAGCAATTCTACAAGCAGCTTTCCGAACTACTATAACACTATGACCCACAACCACGTTGTCATTATGGCCGGAGGCGTAGGCAGCCGGCTCTATCCTGTCAGCACCCCCGAGCACCCCAAACAGTTCCTGGACCTGCTCGACTGCGGAAAAACCCTGATCCAACTGACGTATGACCGCTTCCTGCGCACGGACGCCGAGGCGCAGTTCTGGGTGGTCACGTCCGCCAACTATACCCATTTCATCCGCGAGCAGCTGCCCGCCATCCCCGAGGAGCACATCCTCGCCGAGCCGGAGGCGCGCAACACGGCGCCCTGCATCGCCTACGCCTGCTGGAAAATCCGCCGCAAGGATCCGCAGGCCAACATCATTGTGACGCCGGCGGACGCCTACGTCCCCGACTGCGACGCCTTCGCCGCCACGATGCGCACCGCGCTCGACTTCACGGCGACGCGTCCCGCCATCGTGTGCGTGGGCATCAACCCGACCTTCCCGCACACCGGCTACGGCTACATCCACGCCCCGGGCGCCACGGACGGCATCGTGAAGGTCGCGTCCTTCAAGGAGAAGCCCTCCCTGGAGGTCGCGCAGGCCTATCTGGACGAGGGCGGCTATTTCTGGAACGCCGGCATCTTCGTCTGGAACGTCGCGACCATCGAGGCGGAGCTCCGCCGCTACGCCCCGCAGATCTGCGGCGTGATGGACGAGCTCGCCCCTTCCCTCTTCACGCCGGCCGAGCCGGCCGAGCTGGCGCGCCTCTTCCCGACCTGCGAGAAGATTTCGATCGACTACGCCGTGATGGAGAAATCCGATGATGTTCATATGATTCCGGGCCACTGGATGTGGAGCGACCTGGGCAGTTTTGAGGCCATTGAAAAAATTACCGGAAAAAAGTTGAAATAAATTTGGAGAATTCAGAAGAAAGCGATACCTTTGCAATCCCAAAACGGAGGACTCGTTAGCTCAGTTGGTAGAGCACAACACTTTTAATGTTGGGGTCTCGGGTTCGAGCCCCGAACGGGTCACAAAAGTGAAACGAGCTTTCGTTTGAAATATTGCTTCCTTAGCTCAGTTGGTAGAGCACCTGACTCTTAATCAGGGTGTCTAGGGTTCGAGCCCCTAAGGGAGCACACAAAAAGACTTGCAAATCATTGCAAGTCTTTTTTTTGTGCTCCCGGTTCCTTGTATCTTTTATTTGCGGCATGGCAGTCGCCCGGGAAGGTTCCGTTCCGCTTCGCTCCACTCCATCCCTCCCAACGTCTACTTCGTCATCGCTTCGCGATAACTCGTATCCGTCGGGCCCCTCCCTCTGACGAGCCGAGGGTGGCTACGCCTTCCCGCGGCGACTGCCGTGCCGCGAATAATGGAATGCGTCCACGAAATGGGCTGTATTTGTGGACAAGTGAGCAAATATGATCTGCGCCCCAAAAGTTGGACACAAACAGAAGGTAAATGAAAAAGAATGAAAACTACCTGAAGTATGTCCAAGCCATGCACATGCTAGATGAAGGAAAATCACTTAATTACGTTGAGAAGAATC